>Ga0210057_1000565_pt1 | contig 60782 bp, 57 predicted proteins | sample CryGeyCG2114_010_2_FD_183968 | JGI IMG/M metagenome (GOLD analysis project Ga0210057, IMG submission 183968) | Groundwater microbial communities from aquifer - Crystal Geyser CG10_big_fil_rev_8/21/14_0.10 (SPAdes) (version 2) | ecosystem: Environmental > Aquatic > Deep subsurface > Groundwater ...
TTCAGGAATATGCCGATTCAACGGTTCAGACCGCGTCGGAAGAAGATGATATTGCGAGATCCATTGCAGATGATAATGGTGAAAAAGAAGACGATGAAAATAGCGTTTTCAACATCCCCGCGTTTTTAAGAAATAAGAATTGACTTCTTGACACAGTTCAGTTTTTGTTATAACATGTTATAACGCAAAACGTTAATGAGTTTTGCATTGAATTTGCAAAGCAAATATAACTATGACACAGACAGTAATTAATATTGGGAATTCACAGGGAGTTATTTTCCCAAAGGAAATTTTAAACAAACTCAAGATAAAAAAGGGAGATGAATTAAATGTCGACCTTGAAGATGATGATAGAGTTGTTTTTTCAAAGAAGGGTTTTAAGAAAACTAAGGCTAAGGTCTCACCCGAGCTTCTTATGTGGCTTGATGGGTTTAATAAGAGATATAAAAATGCTCTCCAAGAACTCGCCTCAAAGTGAAAACAAAACATATTTCTCTTGACGAGGTTATCGCAATTCATGACAATATGGTCAGTCTTTATGGTGGAAGTCATGGAATTCGCGATTTAGGTTTGGTTGAATCTGCCATTTCTCGCCCAAAAGCAACTTTTGGCGAAAAAGATCTCTATCCTGATATTTTTAGTAAAGCTGCGGCGCTATTTCACTCGCTTATGTTTAACCATGCTTTTGTCGATGGGAATAAAAGAACCACAATCACAACAGCGGCAAGATTCCTAAATTTAAATGGGTATGAACTTAAAGCGACCGATCGTGAATTCGTTGATTTTCCATTGAGAGTAGAAAATAATCACCTTTCCTTTGAGGAAATTGCCAAATGGCTTGAAAAGCATTCCCAAAAAACACCCTAGTCTCAGATAATCATTACGCACCATTGTTCCAACTTCCCTCTCGCCCATACAAATCCCCGCGTTTCTAAGACAGAAGAATTAAATTTTAACCTCCGTTTTGACTTTATATAATCCCGTAGTATAATTTTGACATGGGATTTAAAGAGGATATAGAAAGATTACAGCGGGAAAGGCTCGTTCGTATCTCTCAGGAAGAAAGAGATGCAGCTGAAAGACAAAGACAGGCTGAAAGGGAAAGATTTGAAGCTGAGAATGCTAAGGGGAGAGCGGAAGATACGCGCCGGGCTAATAACTTTCTTGGTGCAGAAATTGCTTCAGAAATATTTACCCCAAGAATTACTGAGCTAAGAGATTTGTTGAATGCTAATAAACTTACTTCTGACGAATTTTGGAATTTAGTAAAGATAGATGTCCTTCATCGTTGGAGTGAAGATCATAGTAGTAGAGGTGAGGAAGATCCACGGATGGTCAGTTATGAAAAAGAATATAGAGGAATCGCCTTAGTTAAAAAAAGAAATGCGTATAAAGAAAGAGGAGAAAAAATATCCTTTTTTGGTAACAGACATATCGGAAATATTCAATTTATAAATTATTATATGATTTTTGCCGGAAGAGTAGATTCATCGCTCGGAGTAGTAAGTTTTTGTTTAGGGGAAAGAGAAGATAATAGACCAATAGTGCCAAGTATTGGTCGACCAGTATATACTTTAACTCCTGAGACTACATTAATTACAATTCCTAGGACTACACCGGAAGCTTTAGCTGAAGATTTAGATAAGGTAAGGGATCCAGGCTCTAGCCTTAGCGTCAGTATAAATAGTCAACTGGAGCAGTGGTTAGAAATGGTAGTTTCTAAACTGCCTGAATTTAGATAAGTCTTGTCCCGCAGTCTTGAGACAGAAGAATTAGTTTAGTTCTGTTCTCAAGCCCTCACGACCCAAACTCAACCAATAGTCGGTTTCCTCCGTATCATTTCCGTTTATATATTTTTCCTGATGGGCTCCCATAAATTCCATTGCAACGCCGGCGAGAGCGTAATCGTAAAGCCACATCCGTTCTTCTGGGGTTAATGGGTTAAATTCACTGTACTCTTTTGCCGCTAGTTCAGTTTTATCTTTTAATGACATTGTATCTTGATCGTCATGCATGAGATTTGCTGCTATAACAGCTAATTCCTGTATTCTTGGATACCAATTTGCAACGGAGAAATCCAAAATATAAATTTTCCCGTCTTCCGATTTAAGAACGTTCGCCTTTGTAAAATCACCATGAACAAAACAGTGAGGTAGTGTATCGATGGGAATTTTTTTATGTCTTGACATGACTTGTTCAACGAGTTTTAAATCTTCTGGTTTTATAAACAGTTTTGTTTTGTCAAACATTACCTGAATGTTCGGAATTGCCCATGAGTCAAAAATGTAAGGCGGTCTGTAATCTATTTGATTAACTTTTACAGCTTGTTCAATAATCGTTTTTCTTTCTTCACTATTAGGAGCACGGTTTAATTCAAAAAATGTTTTGCCATCAATAAATTTCATCAAGACAGCGGTTATTCCGTTTGCTTGTGGGTCGCAGAAAACTACACCACCGTCTTGTATTTGAAGTAAAGGAGGGTGATTGACGCCTGCCTCAATTGCCCTTTCCATTGTCGTGGTGTATCGCGCTATATCTTCTGGTGTTCTTCCTTTTTGAAAAATTTTAGCGACAAAGTTCCCTTGTTCGGTTTGAACTTTAATATTACAATCTTCATATCCAATCCCAATTACTGAAAAATCCTTCACAGCACCAATCCTAAACGCGTCACTTAATCTTCCAACAACAGGTTCAAGGCTTCCAGAATAATTGAGTCTATCAGCGGGCGTTCTTTTATCTATTTCTTGCGTCATGGCGTAATTATACCAAGAAACTAGTCGATCCTCGTAATTTTTACAAATTTACATCATTGCAAACAGGGCAAGACAAGACTATGCTATTAATAGATGTTTGCTTTGATTGTTTTATTTATTATTGGAATTGGGGTTGCTTTTTTTGCGACACAAAATACACAAACGATTGAAATAAATCTTTCAAGTTATCATTTTGCCGGAATTCCTTTATATCTTATTGTCTTAGGATCTTTGCTTTTGGGGTTTGTTGTAAGCTGGATTATAAGTTTTGTTGATGTTATCTCTCAAGCATTAAAAATTCACAGAAAAGAAAGTACTATTAAGGGTGCAAATAAACAAATCGCGGATCTTACAAAAAGAGTGCACCAATTGGAGCTTGAAAACGAAAGACTAAAAGCCGAATCAGGTCATCCGTCGGACGATAAGTCCATGTAAAATGCTCTTTTTTGCAAAAATCTGGCGGGCTCTCCATTTACCCAAATCAATACAGCTTTTTATTATGCGGATATTTGAAGATCAATTCCTAATTGGAGTAACAGGAATTATTTTAAACGACAAAAACGAAATTCTGCTTTTTAGACATACCTATAGGCAAACGGAGTGGGGATTGCCCGGTGGTTATATTAAAGCAAAAGAGCATCCGCAGGAAGCATTGGAGCGGGAAATTGAGGAAGAATCAGGGCTTATCGTAAGCGTTGATGAGGAATTAAAAATAAGAACCGACAGGGAGCAGGCGCGCGTTGATATATGTTTTGTCGGAAAATTTATGGGTGGAGATTTTAAAAAAAGCTCGGAAGTCGTTGACGCGAAGTTTTTTGCTTTTAACGATTTGCCACTTCTCCCAAAACATCGGCTGTTTTTAATCGAACAAACACTTTCTCAGAAAAAACTTCTAAAAAAACCCTAAAGCTTAATTTGTTTCGTTTAAAAAAGGTATTGTCTATTTTGTAATTTGTGCTTTGAGGTTGAAGCAACGTTGTTATTCCACTATAATTGGTTGTATGTTTAAACCCGTTGAGCAAAATGTTAATTTTCCCCAGCTTGAGGAGGCTATTTCAAAATTTTGGAAAGAAAATAAAATTTTTGAAAAATCCGTTGAATCCCGTCCTGAAGAAAAAAAATGGACATTCCTTGATGGTCCACCTTTTGTTACCGGGGTTCCACATTATGGAAGCCTTCTTTCAAGTCTTCCGAAGGATTTATTCGGACGTTTTTGGACAATGAAAGGGTACCGAGTACGCCGCGTTTGGGGTTGGGACGGCCACGGTCTTCCAATTGAAAATAAGGTAGAAGGAAAGCTTTTGATAAAAAGAAAAAAGGACATAGAAGATGTAGTAGGAGTTGATAAATTTATAGAAGAATGTAAAAAATACGTTAATGATGTATCAGCGGAATGGGAATGGTATATAGATAAAATTGGTAGGTGGGTTGATTTTAAGAATGCTTATAAGACTTGGGACATTTCGTATATGGAAAGCGTAATGTGGGTTTTTAAGCAAATGTATGATAAGGGGTTTATTTATAAAGGCCTCCGTGTTTCGCTTTTTTGTCCGCATTGTTCAACACCAATTTCAAATTTTGAAGTCGCAATGGATGCTGAAAACCATAAAGAGATTACTGATGTATCAGCAGTTTATAAATATAAATTAAAAAATGAAGAAAATACATATATTCTTGCATGGTCTACAACCCCGTGGAATAAAATCGTTACAACAGCGCTTGCCGTAAATCCAAAACTTAGTTATGTGAAAGTAAAACAAGGTCATGAGTATTACATTTTGGCAAAAACAACACTTAAAATGCTTAATAATAATCCTTATGAAATTGTTGAAAAATTTAGCGGTGAAAAATTGGTAGATCTAAAATTTGAACCACATTATGATTACTACAAAATAGACTCGGACAAAAAAGCATTTATTGTGGTTGGAGATGCGTTTGTTACCGCAGATGAAGGCACAGGAATTGTAACTATAGCGCCATACGGAGAAGAAGATTTAAAAGTAATGATAGAGCAGGGAATTCATATAGAAATGCATGTTGATGACGAGGGAATAATAAAAGAATACGTTCCGCAATTTGGCGGTATGTTTTATCTAAAAGCAAATAAAGCGGTAAATGAGGACTTGGAAAGCCGTGGATTAATTTACAGAAAAGATCAATATGCTCATTCTGTTGCACACTGTTGGCGTTGCGGAATACAACTTTTTTATAACCCTCAAAACGCATGGTACGTAAATATACAAGATTTAAAACCGCTTCTTAAAAAAACAAATGAAAAAATAAATTGGTACCCAAAGCATTTCAAGACAGGACGCTTTCTTAAAAGTATTGAAAGCGCGCCCGATTGGAATATTTCAAGAAGCAGATATTGGGGAAGCCCGGTTCCTGTTTGGGAATGCGCGTGCGGTGAAAGATTTGTCCCCGGTTCAATTAAGGAGCTCGAAGAACGTTCGAAAGTTAAAATAATTGACCTACACAAACCAAAAATTGACGAAATTTTTATAACGTGTAATAAATGTGGTCAAAAAGTAAAACGGGTATCAGAAGTACTCGATAGCTGGATAGAAGCCGGAAGCGCGTCTTTTGCTGAACGTCATTTCCCTTTCGGCAAGCTCAGGGCAGGCCGTTTAGAAAAAGAAAAACTTGAAGATTTTTTTCCCCCGGATTTTATTGCAGAATATACAGGGCAAATTAGAGCTTGGTTTTATGTTTTGCACGTTATTGGAGCATCAATTTATGATTCACCAGCTTTTAAAAATGTTGTTGTTGAAGGAGTAATTCTTGGGACCGACGGTCGTAAGATGAGTAAAAATTACGGAAATTATCCTGATCCCAAAGAGCTTTTGCAAAAATACGGTGGGGATGCATTGCGTTTATACCTTTTAGGAAGCCCGGTTATGCGGGGTGAAGATATCATAATTTCCGAGGATCAATATAGACTGCAGGTTAGAGGTATGCTTCTTATTTTATGGAATATCTATAACTTTTTTGTGACGTATGCAAATATTGACGGATGGGAAATTAAAAGTGATAAAACTTCAAAAAGCCTGAATGCTTTGGATAAATGGATTTTATCTCTTACAAATACACTAATAAAAGATGTAACCGGTGATTTGGAAAAGTACGATACTTTTTCGGCAATTGCACAAATACAGAAATTTATTAACAGCTTTTCTACGTGGTATATAAGACGTTCCCGCGATAGAGTAGGTGTTACGGCTGAAAATAAAAAAGACAAGGAAGCATTTTATACTACATGTTATGAAGTTTTGATAACTTTATCAAAGCTTCTTGCGCCAATTACGCCATTTATAACAGAGGAAATTTATAAAAACTTAACAGTTAATGAATCTGTGCATTTAAGTCTGTGGCCAGAAACAGATGAAAATTTAATTAATTTGGATTTGGAACAGGAAATGCAGGGGGCAATAGAAGTTGCATCTGTAATTCACGGACGAAGAAAAAATGGCGCTGTTCCTGTTCGCATTCCAATAAAGAACCTATTTTATTCAGGACCGCGTGAGCTCTCAGAAGAAATTCGTAAGATAGTTTCTGTGGAAGTTAATGTTTACGATTTGAAATATAAAGGAGAAAATGAAAATTTTGTTTCGGAAGGTTCAGATGCTGAACTAACGGATATTTCAAACCAAGATATTGCAGCGGGAGATGCGCGTGAATTGATTAGAAAGATTCAAAAAGAACGAAAAAATTTGGGCACAAGACTGGATGAGAAAGTTAATGTACAACTTCCGAGTTGGCCAAAAGCATTTGAGAATGAAATAAAGAAAAAAGCACTTGTTGAAAATCTTATAACAAAAGATGAATTTAAAGTCACTCGCCAATGACTCATGATTTTTCTACCAAAAAGAACAGCTTTTTAAATAATATAATTTCTTTTAACAGAATAGATTTTTCTATTTTTCTTCCGGCAGTTATTTTAGTTATAATATCGCTTGCAACATTTTTTTCTCTTGATTCAACGATTTTTAGACAGCAATTCACTTTTTTTATTGTTTCTGTTTCTTTTTATTTTCTTTTTTTAAATATCAATTACAGAGTACTAGGATTTTATGCAAAGTACTTATATATTATTATGATTATACTTTTAACAGCACTTTTTATAATAGGAATTGAAGCAAAGGGAGCGGTAAGATGGATTGATATTTTTGGTGTTAGGCTTCAATTTTCAGAGATAATAAAACCCTTTTTCATAATTGTTCTTGCGCATTTTTTGTCCACAAATGAAAAAGTTACATTTAGCAAATTTCTGAAAGCCCTTTTAATTCTTTCCCCAATTTTTTTTCTAACACTTAAGCAGCCTGATTTAGGAAATGCTGTTATATATTTTTTAACAACAGTTGGGATGCTTATAGTATACGGTTTTCCTATTAGGTACTTTTTAGCTTTACTAATGTCCATTATTATTCCATTTCCTTTTATGTTTAGTTTTTTACACGACTATCAAAAAGCCCGCCTTTTGACATTTTTTAGTCCAACGGGTGATCCATTGGGTTCGTCTTATAATGCAATTCAATCTTTAATATCAATAGGAAGCGGTGGCTTTTTAGGTAAAGGTTTTGGTCAAGCAACTCAAAGCATTTTGAAATTTTTGCCCGAGCGGCATACCGATTTTATATTTGCCACTATAACCGAAAGCCTTGGATTTGTTGGTGGGGCAGTAATAGTAGGCATATTTGCAATTTTTTTATATAGAATTTATTTTTCTTCTCGGGCCGTACATGATAAATTTTCACACCTAGTTGTTATGGGATTTTATTTTTTTTTCCTTGTGCACATATTTTTAAATATAGGAATGAACATGGGAATTGTTCCGATTGTTGGAATAACTCTTCCATTTGTTTCATACGGTGGAAGCTCGCTGCTTACAAGTTTTATAACAATAGGCATTCTTTCTTCTATTACATTTGAATATAAAAAGAATAGGGCTCTGGAAATAAAGTAAGATTTTTGATACAATAACTACCTTATGGATTACGCAGTTATAGAAACAGGTGGAAAACAATATAAAGTCACTACGGGTCAAACCTTGGATATAGAAAAACTTCCGGTTGAGAAAGACGGAAATGTTTTATTTGACAAAGTGCTTTTGTATGTTTCTGAAGGGAAAGCAGAAATTGGCACACCGTATCTTTCCGACATTGCTATAAAAGCAAAAATGGTTGATCAGATAAAAGACGAGAAGATAAGAGTTGCAAAATTTAAAGCAAAATCACGCTACAGAAAAGTTATGGGACATAGACAATTAATCTCAAAAGTACAAATAGAAAGTATAAAAAAAGAAAATAAAAAAAAGGAATGATATAGTTTTAATTAGTTGACTTTTGTGAAAAGTCAAAGTAAAATAATCTAACTTTTCACAGATACTATGGCACATACAAAATCACAAGGAGCAGTAAAAGGAAATAGAGACTCGATATCTAAAAGACTTGGATTAAAAATTTCTGGTGGACAAAAAGCCGTTGCCGGTAATATTATTTTAAGGCAAAAGGGGACAAAAGTACGTCCCGGAGATGGAACATCAATGGGAAAAGATTTTACAATTTTTGCCGTGCGTAATGGTGCGGTTGGGTTTAAAGTTTTGAGAGGAAAAAAATACGTGGAGGTTTTGAATGGATAACGAAAGAATTGTAGAATTGGAAACCGCCCTTCTCCAGCCAAACCCATTACAGCCAAGAGGACTTATTTCTCCTGAATCACTTACAGATTTGGTTAATTCGATAAGAGAACAGGGAATACTTGAGCCGATAATTGTTGCAAATACTCCGGCCGGATACCAAATTATCGCAGGTGAGAGACGTTGGAGAGCAAGTAAAATTTTGGGACTTGTGAAAGTTCCAGTTGTGATAAAAGAAGTAACTCCTCAAAGCATGCTTGAAATGTCAATAGTTGAGAATGTACAAAGAGAAGATCTTAATCCAATTGAAAGAGCCCAAGCATACAAAAGGCTAATTGATGAATTCGGTATTTCTGTTACAGAAGTAGCAAAAAGAGTTGGTAAAAGTCTTCCTTATATTTCAAATACTATACGGCTTCTAAGTCTTCCTGACGCTATAAAAGATGCTTTAGCAGCAGGAGTTATAACAGAAGGGCATGTTCGTCCATTAATTTCAATTGGGGATTCAAAACTTATGCTCGCTGCTTTTAAGCGCATTCTTATAGAGGGGATTAGTGTTAGAGGAGCTGAAGAAGTGGCGCGGCAAGTAAAGTCTGAGATTCAACAGAAAGAGCCGCAAAAGAAAAAGGACAAGATTTACATTCCTGAACAGGATGAAATGGCAAAAGCGCTTGTTGAAAAATACGGGTACTCAAGAGTTCAATTTGATCAGTCAAGGGTAAGAGGAAGAGTTGTGATTGAAATAAAAGGCAATGAAGAAGAAACAAGTCAAAAACTCAAATCTCTTTATGGAAAATTGATGACGGATTAATTTACTCCTCCGTATTGTCCTCGTTGAACAATTTTAAAATCCGCAATAGGCCAGTATACGATAAAAGATTTACCAATAATTTTGTCTTTTGTTACAAATCCCCATTCGCGGGAGTCTGAAGAGAAATCCCTGTTATCTCCCAAGACAAAATAGCTCTTATCGGGTACAGATACACTTTGCCCTTCCTGTAAAAATGTTCCCTCATAAGTTTTGAAATCTGACGGTAAATATTTTTCTGAAAGTTGTTTGTCATTAATAAATATTTTTCCTTCTTTAAGAGAAACGGTTTCTTCGGGCAATCCGATTACTCTTTTTATATAATCTTTTTCCTGATTCGTAGGTGCTTTAAATACAACAACATCTCCTCTTTGAAGTTCTTGAAAACGAAGAGAGATAAGGTTTGTTAATATGTATTCACCGTTGTGATAATTAGGAAACATGCTCTGACCGTTTACTTGAAAGGGTCTGAAGAGAAAAGCATATATTACAACAAAAATTGCGCCCGCTATAACAAGTGTTTCAACTAAATCTATAAGAATTGAATAGATTTTACGTGCAAAATTCATGCTTTAATATTGTGCCTGAATTTGGGTATGTTGTCAACAAGCCAAATAGCTATTTTTTATGGTCTTTGGTAGAATAGATGAAATTATGGATCCGTGGCTCAGCTGGTTAGAGCGCCTCATTCACATTGAGGAGGTCGGGGGTTCGAACCCCTCCGGGTCCACAAGACTTAAAAGAGTTTAAATATTATGAAAGTCCTCTTTATCGCGCCTTATTTTTATCCGTCAATCGGAGGAGTAGAAAAACACGTATTGGAGATATCTAAACGTCTTGTCAAAAAAGGATTTTCTATAACGATCATAGCTGAAGATAAGAATTCTGACGTAACCACCAATTATCAGGATAGAGTATCAAGTGATAGCAAAGCTAATATTACAAAAAAGACCGTTAAATCAATCTATTTTGATAATAAAATTGGTAAGAAAATTCGGGTTTTCAGATTTAAATTTGGACGTGCAAATAGGCTCAAAAAATTTAAGATTTGGTACTGTTTGTTTAAAAACAGAAAACTCATTCAAGAAGCGGATATTATACATTGCCATGATGTATTTATTTGGTATCTCCCCTTCCGCTTTTTGTATCCGAATAAAAAAGTTTATACAACATTTCATGGATATGAATCATACCCAATAAAAAAAGGAGCATGGCTTGTACACAAAATTTCGGAAAAATTATCAAATGGAAATATCTGCGTCGGTGAATATTTACATAAATGGTATGGGACAAATCCTACATATTTAACATACGGTGCTGTAACTCTCCCAAAAGCCTTCCCAAAAATAAAAAAAAATATATCTGCTCTTTTTTGGGGAAGACTTGATGTTCAAACAAGTATTCTTGAATATTGTAAAGCAGTAAAAATACTTAAGAAGAAATATCCTGAGTTTTTTTTCCGAGTAATTGGAGATGGAAAACAGAGAAAAGAAGTTGAGAATTATGTTTCTGTTGAAGGGTTTAAATTATCCGCTGAACATGAATTGTCAAAATATAGATTTGCTTTTGTATCTCGCTATCTTTCAACGCTTGAAGCAATGGCGGCAAAACGGTTGGTATTTGTCTTGTATGACAATCCGGTGAAAAAAGATTGTTTTGCAATGGGGCCTTTTGCAAAAAGAGTTATTCTTGTTGGTTCTGCGGAAGAACTTGTCTCAAAAGTTGAATATTACTTAAGCAATCCAAAGGAAGAAAAAAAAATTATTAATGAAGCTTTTGAATGGGTAAGTAAACAATCGTGGGATAGGCTTATTGCAAAATATCTATCGCTTTGGAAACAAACATGATACACTCTCTGGTATGAAATCACTTCAAAAAATAAAAAAATGCACAATTGGGAAGAATACTATTATTTGGGATTTTGTTAATTTGTATTCATGTAAAATTGGAGACAATTGCATGATTTCTACATTTGTTGAAATACAGCAAGGTGTTAACATAGGTGACAATGTAAGAGTTCAATCGCATTCATTTATTTGCGAAGGAGTGACGCTCGAAGATAATGTATTTATCGGACAGCATGTTGTTTTTACGAATGATAAATACCCCAGAGCTCTTAATGAAAAAGGAGAGAAAATGACCCGTAAAGACTGGAAGCTACTTAAGACTGTTGTCAAAAAAGGAGCTTCAATCGGATCAAATGCTACAATTCTTCCAGGAATTACAATTGGTGAAAATGTTATTGTTGGTGCAGGTTCAGTCGTAACAAAGGATATTGATGCCTTTTCAATAGTTGCAGGGAATCCGTCAAAAGTTATTGGCATTCAAAAAGAAAGAAGATTTTAAAATCTTATTTAATAATAACTTCTAAATTTGTTTTTAATGATTCGGATGCTATTTCAAGAAGCTTTACAACTTTCAATCCTTCAAGCCCACCGGTAAGCGGTTTTTTATTCATCTGAATGCACTCAACAAAGTGTTCAATTTCGGTTAGGAGTGCTTCTTTTTGTTCTAAATTAGGAATAATTATTTCACCGCTTCGGTATGCCGGAGAAAAGGGTGTAATATTATTTTCTGTAGTTTTAATCCTTTTGTTATATATTTTAATTTTTTCACTCGGCTGTATGTCATCATAAACAATCATTTTTTTGCTTCCTCCAATAAATATTGAACGTATTTTTACAGGAGATAACCAACTAAGATTTATATAAGCATTAATGTTATTTTCATATTTTATAACAATATGAGCTATTTCTTCATACTTTTTTCCAACGAAATGTGATCCGGTCGCAAGAAGAGAAATTGGTTTTGTATCAAAAAGATAATTAATTATAGAAAAATCATGAGGAGCAAGATCCCATATAACATTTGAATCTTTTTGCAAAATTCCAAGATTGATTCTTGTGCTGTCAAAATAGTAAACTTGCCCAAAATCTTTTCGTTTAATTATTTTTTTTATTTGCCTTACGGCTTGTGAATAAATGAAGGTGTGTCCTACCATAAGAATTCTTTTGTTTTTTTCGGCAAGTTTTATAAGTTCTTGAGATTGGATAGAAGTTTGAGTCATAGGTTTTTCAAGCAAAACATGTTTGCCCGCCAATATAGCTTTTTTTGCAAGAATAAAATGTGTGGAAAGAGGAGTTGCTATTGCAACCGCATCAATTGTTTTATCACGCAATACATCATTAATATTCCTCACTGTTTTGATAGAAGAGAAGGGTTTTATTTTTTGAAATGTTGCGGGATTTGTATCGCAAACCGTAGTAATAGATGCTCCTGGAACCGTTACGAAATTTCTTACTAAATTTGGTCCCCAATAGCCAAGACCAACAACAGCAATATTCACTTTCATACAGGCTCATTGTATAAGAAATCGGCTCATGATACAATAAGCTTTGTTTTCATGAACGTTCCTTTTGTAGACCTCTCACGTCAGCCAAAAAAAGTTTCACGAGCTATAAATATGGCTATTCGTCGTGTGATTTTAAGCTCGGATTATATATTGGGAAAAGAAGTAAGCAAATTTGAAAAAGAGTTTGCAAAATATATTGGTGTAAAATATTGTGTTGGAGTTGGGTCTGGAACCGATGCAATTCTTCTTAGTCTTATTTCATTAGGAATAGGAAAAGGTGATGAAGTTATTGTGCCGGCTATGACATTTACCGCAACTGTTTCGCCAATTATTCTTGCAGGAGCCTCCCCAGTATTGGTTGATGTATCTTCACAAACTCATCAAATAAACGTTGAGAAAATAGAACAAGTAATTACTAAAAAAACTCGAGCCATAATCCCTGTTTATTTATATGGATATATGCCTGACATGGATAAAATTTTGTCAATTGCAAGAAAACACAATCTTTTGGTAGTTGAAGATTCTTGTCAAGCGCACGGAAGTTTGTACAAAAAGAAAAAATCGGGAAGCTTGGGAGATATAGCTGCCTTTTCTTTTTACCCAAGTAAAAATCTGGGTGCATATGGAGATGCAGGTGCTATTGTTACTTCAAGAAAAGATTTGTTCGAAAAAATAATTGCTTTGAGAAATCACGGACAAATAGAAAAAAATAATCATACAATGATCGGGTATAATAGTCGGCTTGATACAATACAAGCAGCTATTCTTAGAGTAAAATTATCCAAATTAGACATGGAAAATAAAAGTAGAGCTAGAATAGCAGAAGAATATGATTCTTTATTAGCCAATCTTCCAATTAAAAAAATTGAAAGAAACGAGGATAATAAACCAAATTATCATTTATACGTTGTAAAGACGAAAAAAAGAAAAAAACTGATTAACTATTTAAGAAAGAATGGGATTGAATCCGGAATTCATTATCCCATACCAATTCATTTACAGACTTCTTTTAAAAAACTTGGTTACAAAAAAGGGGATTTCCCAAACGCTGAAAGAATTGCGAATGAAAGTCTTTCGCTTCCGATGTTTTCAGCTTTGTCTATCAAAGAGGTTCGGTACGTTGTAAGCATACTTAAAAAGTTTTTTAAAAAAAAGGATTATAGGGGTTATTACTTTAGATAACCATTAAAGACATCGAAGAGGTATGGTACGAGAAGTGTGAATTGATTCCTTTTCAAATATTTGCTAGGATAGCTTTTCAGGACAAAATATATATATGGCAAAATCAAAAGCAGAATATTATTTCAGAAGGTACTTAAAAATTGCTCCACTAGGACTTGCTCTTTGGCGATCCGTAGAAGCGAAACATTTAAGCAGAATAAAACTTCCTCGGCCTATTCTTGATGTAGGTTGTGGATTTGGAGAGTTTGCACTCGCATTTGTAGATGGTAAGCCCGTTGATGTAGGAATAGATATTCTTGCAAAAAATCTTTATAACACTGTAAAAACAAAAAAATATAAAAATTTGGTTATTGGGGATGCTCGGGAAATGCCTTTTTCAGACAATACTTTTGGTTCAATTTTTTCAATTAGCACCTATGAGCATATTACGCATCCTGACAAGCTTTTGAAAGAGAGTTATAGAGTCTTAAGGCCCGGAGGAATAATTTTTTTGACGCTTGAAACAGATGAAGTTGATTTAAATACTTTTTATCGTCCGCTTTTTAAAAAAATAGGCATTGGCAGTTTTAGCAAATGGTGTACGCAAAGCTATAATAGGATATTTCATAGACAAACATTGCTTTCAAAAAAAGAATGGATTGAAAAAATTAAAAATGCCGGTTTTGTTATTGAAAAACAACAAAGTATTATTACACCTAAAGTTACAAAGTTATTTGATATCTTTCTTCTGACATCTTGGCCAGCCCAACTCTTTTATCCTCTTTTAGGAAAAAGGTTTGTTTTTCGTCCGCCATTTGCAGTAGATATTTTAACAAAATTATTTGTAAAATATGTAGAGGAAGAAGAAAAAGAAGGAACGAACTTACTTGTAATTGCTAGAAAATAAAAAAAACTACTAAAACAAAAGACTATATGTGTTATGATTTTTTTAAATTATCATTTAATAGTTATTAACTTATTTTTTTCTGTACTTCTGCTAGTTTGTATTTTATTTTATAAATTTATTTTCCCCCAAAAAAAAATAAATCTATTATATATATTAATTTTCGTTTCATTATTGCCTTTGATTAGTCTGTTGCGTCCTGGTACTTTTGAAAGTGGAGATTTCAATATTCATATTTATAGAATTATGTCGTTTTACAGTTCGCTTGTAGAGGGACATTTTATGCCTTCTTGGGCAGGTCAATTAAATGGTACTTATGGTAATCCATTATTTATTTTTAATTATAACTTCCCATACTATTTTATTTCCTTTTTTCACTTATTGGGAATAAGTTTTATTAATAGTATGAAAATTTATTTAGGATTGGCATTTTTTTTATCAGGTATTTTTATGTATTTTTGGGTATTTATACTTACAAAAAATAAACTTGCAGCTTTTACATCCGGTATTTTTTATATATTTTCACCATACCATTTAGTAGATTATAGTTTCCGGGCTACATTAGGAGAGCTGACTGTATTTACAATTACTCCTCTTATTTTTTTATTTTTATCTCTTTATATAAATAAAAAAAAATTCTTATTTTTAGTATTTTCTAGTTTTTTTACCGCATTATTATTTGCTGCCCATCCTTTAGTCGCTATTCCAATTTTTGCAGTTACAGTTATTTATGCGGTATTTATGGAAATAGTAAAAAATAGCTATAAATCAATATTCATATGTGTATTATGGTTATTTCTCGGTGCGCTATCATCCACGTATCTTTGGGTATCTTTTATAATATTTGCTCAGTATACTTTTCCTGCTCCTCCTCAGGCAATTTGGTTCATACCTTTTGTCAGTCTTTTTTATTCACCTTGGCTTTATGGTTTTTTATTTCAAGGTCATAGAGGAGAGCTTGCTTTGTTTATTGGTTACACACAAATATTAGTAGTAGTTTTATCTATTGTTTTATTAGCAAAAAATAAAATACCAAAAAACATAAAACCACAATATATTTTTTGGATTATTATTTTATCGACTTTTTTATTTTTCGTACATCCGTCATCAAAACCTATATGGAATATTTTTCATAGTTTGATAACGCTTCTGGCAACAGGAAGATTATTGTTGCCCATTTCGTTGTGTACATCGGTTATAGCAGGATATTTTACATATTCTTTTGCTAAATCAAGAAGGAAAAAAGTTTTAATATATATAATTATTCTGTTTACGATTAGTTCAACAATATTAAATTGGGGGCACAGGACGCTAATAGTTGATATTAATGATTCTTTTTTGCAAAAAAACCTTTCAAAGAGCACAGCTTATGAAGGAGTAACAGCATATTTTTTGAATACGAAGTGGGCAGATATTAACAATTTTTGGTTTTCGGATGCTCCAACTAAAAATTTAGAGATTTTGTCTGGAAATGCTACTGTCGTTCCCTTAAAAAGAACTTCTGTACAACATACATATATTATAGATGCAAAAACATCTCTTGAAATTAAAGAAAATACATTGTATTTTCCCGGTTGGACTTTAAAGAGCGATAATAAGCATATATATATCTATCCCGCAAAAAGAGGAGTAATAAATGCAAAACTTAATGCAGGTCTTCACTACGTTGAGCTATATTATGAAGACATCTTTGCATATAAATTTATAAAAACAATAAGTTTAATACTTTTTTGCGGGATAGCATTTTTACTTATATTTTTATCAACCAAACAATTGTTTAAAAGAAATAAATTATTTTTTTGATATTTTTTTACCAAACCACAACATTTCACCCGGTAAACGTAATATTATTTGTTTTCTGACTAAGAAAAGTGGCCATAGAAATTTTATTATGACGGTATGAAGTCGGTATCTGCTCAAGGAATTATTTAATAGTTCATAGTTGGCAACGAAAGGGTAAATTTGTGTTTTAATATTTTCAAAGCCAGATAATGAAGCGAGAAAGTTTAAGCTATTTTTTGTAAAATATTGAATATGTTGTCCTTGCCAATACCACCAACGGCGACCCATTATTTTGCTAGTAAGTGAATTTATATCTCCGGTCCAAAGTATCAGTATTCCATTAGGTTTTAAAAGTTTATTTATGTATTTCATTTCAGATGTTGGATTCTCAAAATGTTCAATAACACCCCACATAGTTATAAAATCGTATGAATTTTTATTTTTTTCTGAAAGAGCCCGTAATGTTTTTTTATGTATTTTTAGTCCTCGGCTTCTTGCAATTTTAGAGGACCAAGAAGAAAGTTCTAGGCCCTCAACAGAAAATCCACATTTTTTTGCTTCAAGAAGAAAATCTCCAGTGGCACATCCAACGTCAAGAAGTCTTCCGCAAGAATAGTATTTCGTAATAAGTTTTAAAACCTCACGTGCAGTAAGTTTTCTTGCCAATTTGTGTTTCAGATACTCTTTATCCGTAACTTTTTCATATTTTTTGTAAAACATTTTTGGAATAGGGGAGCAAAAGACATGGCTACAATTACAACATTTAACAACTCTAAAAGTCTTATTATTATCAGGCGTTCTGGTGTAAGAGAAAGTAAGTTTTAAAATATCAATATTTGAAGAATAAAGTTCCCTTGTTTTCTTAGAGTTACAAATTGGGCATTTGCTGTTATTTCTCATATTAAATACTTGAATATTTTATACTAATAAACTAAAAAATACAGTGGTATAATATCATGTAATTTTACAAACAAAAAATATGAAAGCTTCTCTGGTAATAACTGTTTATAATGAAGAAAAAACTATTATACCTTTTCTCGATTCAATTACTTCTCAATCAAAAAAACCCTATGAAGTGATAATTGTTGATGGTGGGTCTAAAGACAAAACTGTTGAGATAATAAAAGATTACAAAAAAATTAAAGTTGTTGTTTTTGAAAAAAAAGGAAACCGGTCAGTCGGAAGAAATGAAGGAATAAGTAAAGCAAGCGGTGACATTATTGTAATTTCTGATTCAGGATGTATTCTGGATAAAAATTGGATATCTGAAATTACAAAACCGTTTACTGATAAAAAAACTGAGGTTGTTGCAGGATATTATGAAGGAAAAGCTAATACGCTTTTTCAAAAATGTTTGGTTCCATACGTTTTGGTCATGCCCGACAAGCTAGATAACGAATATTTTTTACCAGCTTCACGATCAATGGCTTTAAGAAAGAAAGTTTGGAAAAAGCTTGGTGGATTTCCGCAAGAGTATTCTCATAATGAAGACTATGTGTTTGCAAAAACATTAGAAAAACATAAAATCAAAATTAGCTTTGCAAAGGGTGCTATTGTCTATTGGATTCCTCGAACAACTTTTTGGCGTACATTTGTAATGTTTGCGAGGTTTGCATTTGGAGACGGAGAAGCCGGAATATTTCGCCAAAATGTTTTTTATATATATTATAGGTATAGTATCGTATTTTATCTTTCAGTTTTACTTTTTATTACTAAGTCTCTTAGTCTTGCATTTTTTCTTTCTTTATCTGTATGTCTTTACGTTGTCTGGTCAATATGGAAAAACTATAAATATGTAAACAAAAGAGGTGCTTTTTTTTATCTTCCTGCATTTCAAGTTATTTCCGATTTAGCCGTTATTTTAGGTACAACTATTGGTGCAACGAAACGCTTTTTTATAAATACGCTGCCGATTAATATTAGAAAAAATATGCTTATTGTTACTATTTTTTTTGTTTACGTTTTGTTAATGATATCGGTTCTGAAATGGGGTATTCCGGGCATATCTCATCCTTTTGCATATCATATGGATGAATGGCATCAGCTGCAATCAGTGAGACACGTTTTTAAATACGGTACTCCCAATATTGCAGGTGGGGCAAACGGAAGCATGCTCCAATTTTTTATTTCAGGTGTTTATTTAATTCCTTTCGTTTTATTAAAAATTATTAACCCTTTTTCTATAAAATCTGCCATAGATTTATTGCCAATGCAGGAAAGAATTTTTGAAATTTTAAGAATCAACACGCTTTTATTTGGTATATTATCCGTTTTAATTATGCTTTTCATATCAAATAGATTGAAAATAAGTAAAGTTTTTTGTGTGCTTCTTTTTGTTTTTAATCCGGCTTTTTTATCTCTTAGTAATTATTTTAAGTACGATATTGCGCTTCTATTTTGGATATCACTTTTTCTTTATTTATCGATACGATTTATTCAGGAACCATCAAAGATAAACTATGTTGTGTTGGGAACTGTAGGTGGGTTGGCGCTTTCAACCAAAGTTAGTGCAATACCTCTTATTCCAATATATATATTTATTTTTTTTCAAACTTATTCTTTTAAAAAAAGTTTATTGCCGGTTTTAGGAATGGGGTTACTTATGCTTCTTGCAACATTTGGGATTTTTGGACTGCCGGATTTACTTTTTTTTGGACAAAACATGAATGAATACATTAGTTCTAATGTGCTAAGCTCAACCGCAGCAACGCAAAATTTCTACTATGGTGATGGTTCTTTATTGAGCTTTTTTATTTTTCAGCAATTCCCCACCATTTTTGGTCATCCGTTTTTCGTACTAATTTTGGTGTCACTTTTGTGTTGGTTGTTTAATAAAGAAAAAAATGTAAGTCATAGAGTAGATGTATTTTTGATTGTTTCACTTGTATTATTCGCAATAAGTTTTCAACCGTTGGGTATATACATTGGTGCAAATAGAGCTCTTGTACTACTTCCATGGATGATTATATTTATTTGTTTGACTGTTAAAAAAATATTTGCGCAAAGAAGCTACAAATTAAAAAAAATATTGATGCCCATATTAGTATTAGTAATGCTTTTACAAATTATTGAATCTGGATCTTGGATAATTTTAAAATATACTATCCCTCCTCAAGCTCTGGCGTCAGATTGGATTTATAAAAATATAAAAAAAGGAGAAACAATTGGAATAGAAAACATTCCTGTCTATCAGGCTACTCCAGATTTTATTCTATATGAATTTTACAAAAAAAATATTAATAATGACAAAAGCCTACGCTATTCATATATTGTTATTGATTCAAAAATCCGAGAATTACCGAATATTGTTATAGTATCAAATCCGGCAATCGCTAAGTTTTACGAGAAAAAATCCATAAAAAAAGAACTTATTAACAATCTTGAGAAAAGAAATTATAAAAAAATTGCTGAGTTTTTTCCTAGCCCTCAATTTTACAAGTTATTTGGAAACGAGCTTAATTATTATATGTCTGGACTTGTTGCCGGGCCTGATTCGATAGCTATTTATGCCAAGCCTGCTTATTATGATATAATCTTCCCATGATTCCTGGTGTTCTTGGAAAAATTAAAGGTAAAACATTTTTAATAACCGGCGGTACAGGGTCTTTTGGTTCTGAGATGCTAAAAACCCTTTTAAGGTTACATCCTAAAAAAATTATTATTTTCTCAAGAGACGAAAAGAAGCAGCACGATATGCGAAATATGTATGATAGTCCATTGCTTAAGTTTGTTATTGGGGACGTAAGAGATTTTTCTAGTTTGAATAGGGTAGTAGAGGGTGTTGACTATATATTTCATGCAGCTGCACTTAAACAGGTTCCGACGTGTGAATTTTTTCCAATGGAAGCGTTGAAAACAAATGTATTAGGAGCTGAAAATGTAATAAATTCGGCCATAAAAAACGGAGCCAGAAAAGTAGTTGTATTGAGTACGGATAAAGCCGTATATCCTATTAATGTCATTGGAATGACAAAGGCTCTTATGGAAAAAGTAGTTATTGCTGAATCTAAAAAAACAAGTGAATCAAAAAAAAACAAAACAATTCTTTGTGGGGTTAGATATGGCAATGTGCTTTATACAAGAGGATCTGTCATTCCGTACTTTATTGATCAAATACGTCAAAATAAAACCCTGACTGTTACAAATAAAGATATGACGCGTTTTCTTCTTCCGCTTACGGAGGCAATAGATTTAGTTTTATATGCGCTTGTAAAAGGGGAAAATGGATATATGTATGTACGAAAATCTCCAGCTTGTACTCTTGAAACTCTTGCGGATGCGGTTTGCTCAATTTTCAATTATAAGAAAGGGCACGTCCAAGTCGGTATTAGAGCAGGGGAAAAAATGCATGAGACTCTTATTGGAGTTGAGGAATTGTTGCGTGCGGTAGATACGCCAAGCTATTACAAAATTCCGCCGGAAAGCCAAGGGCTTGACTATAATAAATATTTTTATCAAGGTAAGAAATCCAATGCAGGAAAAAATATTGCATTCACTTCTGAAAATACAAAAAGGTTAAATGTTAAAGAAGTTACTAAAATATTATTAAAGTTGCCCGAAATAAAAGAAGAACTAATGATTCATAAACAAAATAAGCTTAAGTAAATGCTGCTTTAAAAGCGTATTTGAAATAGTCGTAAAAAATTTTAGGCTTGTATTTGAAGTGAGATGTTGTATTCGTTCTAGCATATAAAACGTTTGGAATCTCTAAAAAGCGTGCATCTCTTTTTTTTAAATAATATAATTCTTCAAGAATTATCGAGAAGTTATTTTCCTTAAATTTAATTCCTTTTAACATACCTGTTCTAACCATCCTAAATCCGTTCGTGCAATCGTGTATACCCACACGAAAGAAAAACATCGCAAAAAAATTTCCGACAAAAGATATTGCTTTGCGAAAAAGAGGAACGTTTTTAACCTTGCTACCATTAATATATCTTGATGCTTTTATGCAATCAACCGATTTAGATATTTTTTCAACAAACTTTATAATATACCTAGGTGGGTTTGTAAGGTCAGAGTCCATATGTAAACACCATTCAATATTATTATCTAAAGCATATTTTATTCCTGTTTTTGTTGCTCCACCGTACCCAGCGTTTTTTTTATGAGTTAAAACTACAAGATTTTTTGGATACTTTTTTATCTTTTGTCTTAAAATATTTGGGGTTTTATCAGAACTTCCGTCGTCAATTACAATTAGCCTTGAAGAAACTTTTATATTTTTTAATATATTTAATACTTCATCAACTGTTTTAGAAGAAACTTTTTCTTCGTTGTACATAGGAATAATAACTCCAAGAGTGATGTTAGATTTTGATACCATCTTCCATAAATGACCGTTCAATAGGTAGGTGATTATTTTCCGGCAAGAATCCTCTAAGCTTATTTGATCTTACTCTTTTTATGATATCTTCTGCGATTCTTTTTGAAGATTTTCCGTCGCCAAAAGGATTTGGCCAAGAAGTTCCGGTAATTTTTTCCAACTTTTTAAGCACAAGCTCCGGTGTGTATTTTTTTGGTTGGTCAGGATCAAATTTTACAGATGCATGAACGTCGTATACTTGCGGACGTTCTGTTGCTTTTCGGACATTTATGCAGGGAATATTTAATATACAGGCTTCTTCATTTAAAGTACCGGAATCGGTAATAACAGCTTTTGAGTTAGTTAAGAGAATCAAAAGCTCTTCGTATCCTACTGGATCAACAACAATTAAATTCTTTGGAGTTTTTATTTTCCTTTCGTTTATAATTTTTTGAGTTCTGTAACTTGCTGGAAAATATACCGGATTTTTAATATTCGAAATAAGATTTAAAATTACTTCAAAAGATTTTTTAATTTCAACATTTTCTCTTCTGTGACATGTCATAAGAAAATATTGTTTTAATTTAATATTTCTTGTTGAAAAAAACGTTTCGGTTGCTTTTTTTTGTAATTTATTTTTTTTTCTAAAATAAAATTCATTTAAAATATCAACAATTGGATTTCTTACAACTACAATGTTTTTCGGGTTTAGTCCTTCTGCGATTCCTCTTTCTTTATACTCTTCTTCGTATGTATAAATGACATCAGAGATATGATCTATAATAGTTCTAATTTTTTCCTCAGGCATTCTCCAATCATATGAATGCCAACAACCTTCTATATGGATTATAGGAATATTTAATTGTGCAGCTGGAATTGCCCCCATTGCGGTGTTGGTGTCTCCTAGAAATATTGCAGCATCCGGTTTTATTTTGTTAAAGACGGGATATAGCTGTGCAGTAAGTTTTGATACAACTTCCGCATCTGTTGACCCTTTACAGTTAAGTTCTATGTCTGGTTTCCGAACATTAAATTCTCTAAAAAATATTCCTTTTAGGTTGTCTGAGTAATTCTGACCGGACCAAATAAGAATTACATCAATATCTTTTGCTTTTTTTAAAAATCTCACGATTAAAACTGCACGAATAAGATCAGGTCTAATCCCTAAAATAAATGCAATTTTCTTTTTTTTCATTTAATATTTTTTTCAAATTCCACCAATTCTGTAAGGACCTTTTTTGTATTTGAAGTATACAGTTTTAAGATATCAGCGTCAATGAATATAGAAGTAAGATATCTGGTAATTTGTTGTGCTTTTTTTTTCTCAATTTGTTTTGTGATTTTAAAAACATTAATAAAATCATTCAATAATTGATATTTTGAGATTGGTCCCAAAGGCGCAAAGTGAATTATGGACGTCTTTTTTCTAATAGATTTAAAATAATTATTTTTTATTGAAATGTCTATGAATTTTGCAATTTGGAGTACTGTTGCTCCTGACCACTTTTGATTTATAAAACCTTTAATTTTTTTATTATTAATTACCCACTCCAAAAGCCCCATTTTTTTATCCGGATCAAAGCCTATTAGTGAGGTTCTTAAAGTAATGGAATTTTTTGACTTAGGTTCTCCTAATAATTTGCTTTTTCCATAAAATGTATCAGGATGAGGCATAGAGAGTTCCGATACTCCTTTGCTGTTAGCAGAAAAAACTCCATCAGTAGATATGTGTATTAAAAAGAAATTGTTTTTTTCTGCAAGCTCTGAAAGCTTTTTGGGAAATATAGAATTGACAAAAGTTAATTCTTTGCGAGAGGCGTTTTCTGATAAAGTAGCAATGCAGTTTATTGCATAATCTATATTTCCTATTTCATTTAAAATTATTTTGATATCTTTTTTAAAATCTTTTACTTCTAGCTTAAAAATATTTTTTTGAGTATCTATTTTTCTGTATGTTCCGAATGTCATAACTCCTTTTTGTAACGATAAGTAGCTATAAACAACCCTTCCAAGTTTTCCGTTTGCTCCAAGAACCAAAATTTTAACAGGTTTATTTTTTTTCATTTTTAGATAACAACCTTACTCTTGGTAGGGGAATAATGAATTTTCCTCCGGATTGTATATAGAGTTGGTGTTTTGAAATAATTTCTTTTGAAAAAGACCACGCAAAAAGAAGTATATATGAAACCTGGTTTTTGTATATTTTTTTCGGCGGATATACTCTTAGATGGTTACCGGGTGTATAAAGTTTTTGTTTTGCAGGTGCGTCATCGACAATATAAGAAAGATTATTACTGTCTAACCCACAGTAGTTCATAATTATACTTCCTCTACCTGATGCTCCATAGCCAATAATTTCATGTCCTCTTTTTTTTAAAGATGTTAAAAATGTAATCAATCGTTTTTTAGTTTTTTCAACCTTCTTTTGATATAAAATAAAAGTGTTTTTTTTATCCAACTTCATATTTTTTTCACGCTTTTCAAGTTTTATTACTGAGTTTGTTATTTTTCTTCCTCCATTTATGTTCTGTACATAATATCTCATGGACCCGGCATGGATTTGAATTGGTTTTACATCAAATATTTCCATTTGATGCATTTTAAAAAACTTTTTAAGCGTAGTAAGAGAATAATAATATTGGTGTTCATGGTATATCATGTCGTACTGAAGTTCTTTTATAAGTTTTCCAAGATAATGTGTTTCGAAAATCAGCATTCCGTTTTTTTTCAATAAAATTTTAATTCCACGCGCAACATCATGCATGTTTTCAATATGGGCAAGTGTATTAGAGCTAAAAATTATATCTGCCTGGCCATACCTCTTTTTAATTCTAACTGCTAATTTTTCTGTAAAATAATCGTTAATAATAGGTAATTTTTGTTTCATTAACGGACGAACAATATTGGTTGCAGGATCAATACCAAGCGTTTTAACGCCTTTAGAAAGACTTGATTTAATAAGTGTTCCGTCATTGCTTCCTATCTCTACAATAAATGGTTTAATATTTTGAGGAAGATGCCTTAGTAATTCTTCTGTAACATTCTCAAAATGATTAACTAGAGTTTTAATTGAGGATGAATTGTAATAATAATTTTTAAATAATATATCTTTATTGATAACATTAGATGTTTGAAGTAAATAACAATTTTGACAAAAAGAAAGCGTAAGGGGATAAAAAAATTCTTTGGTTAATGATTCCTTATTTATATTTTTTAAAAAACCACCTGCGAGAGGAACATATCCGAGATCTATTACACTTGAAATTTTTTTAGATTTGCAAAATCTGCAATAGTCATAATATTTATAACTTCCTATTTGTTTTGGATTCATTTTATACAATAAATATTGAGCCTTATTATATACTTTTTAAGCGAATTTGTGTATGGATACGAATTATGCTTTTATCGCAGATAAAGTTTGTGATATTCCCATATCAATTGTTGAAAGTTTTACAGAAGTAAAATATTTGTTTATTAATTTTGTTAAAGACGAGGGTTTAAATTTGCTAGGGTGCACTTCATGTTTGTACGGCTTACAAGTTCCTCCAAAAAAACGATTATAAGTATTTTCAATAAAATGTAAAAGTAAGCTATCATAATTAGGTGTTGTAATTATTATTTTTCCTCCGGGTTTGAGAATTCGATAAATTTCTTTTACTGCTTTTTCAGGAAAGATGAAGTGTTCAATTACCTCCCTCATGACAATTGCGTCAAAGGTATTATTCTTATATTTTAAATTATATAAGTCGCCGATTTGGTAATCCTGGTTTTTGTATAAAATTTTGCAAGCTGAAATTGCGTCAGGTTCTCCGTCAACACCAGATATAATGAATTTTTTTCTTAAAGCATTTGTTGTCCATGCGCTTAATCCACACCCTGCGTCTAAAATATGACTATCTTTAGGAAGACTATTCACTTCTTTTTGAATAAACGAATCAAGGTTATTATGATGTCTTCCCAGTATTGAAAAAGGATTTTTCATTGCCTTTCTCTGTTTTTTTAAATGCTTTAGATAGTATTCTTTTTGGTCTGAAAATCGTTTCATATTTTTGCTCAATTTGTCATATTTAGACGTAAATATGAATTCCCAATAAAGTATAATGTATGAGTATTTATTAATCAATGAGTTAAATATATACAATTATATTTTGGATTAGTTTTTAATAAATAATAATAGTTGGGATATAATATAGACATGAAAAAACAATTTTCGTTTCTGTTGATGCTTTCATTAATAATTTTTTCCTTTAGTTTTTTGTTGCCTGCATTTAAAAATATAAGCAATGTTATTATAATTTTACCTCTGGTTTTTTTATCTATTTATTCAAAGCCATTAAGACTTGCTTTTGTTACGATTACTACTTCTTTCACGCTTATTGGATTATTTTTATTGATATTAAAATTATCAAAAAATATTTTTCCAATTTATTCTATTGAAAGTAATAAAATTGTAAGTTTTGTTCATTACGAAGGATATCCACAATATTACGACTTAATCGGTTTTTCAATATTTATAGTTTTTCCAGTAATTGTAATTTTGCTTCTTAAATATATATTTATTAGAAAATGATAAAGAAAATATACATAGAGCTATTTATAGTTTTTGTTATTTTTTGTTTTTTAACAATTAGTAATATATCAAACTTGTGCGTAAATCATATCGCACCAAGCAATTTTGACTCCCAGGTGCTTCTTTCATGGATTTATTCTGCGCAACTTGGGTTATTTCCATACAAAGATATTTCTTATCCATATGGAATAATAAATTATTACAAAGAAACCATATTGTTATTTTCAATACTGTATTATTTTATAACCCCAATATTATTATCAATCTTATATTTAATTTTTAAGAAACTTTTTAAAGATAAGCTATTTACCTATCTAAGTATTATTTTCTTTTTCTTCTTTATTTATAAATTTACAGGTTTTGATGCATTTAATAGATATGGAATATTACTTTCTCTCGGGTTGGTTATTGGGTATTTATTCTTTTGGAGAAGTACAGTGTCTCGTAAGATTATGTTTTATATAGGAATTACAGTTGGAATTATATTTTCACTTTTTATAGATCAGGGAGTATATTCAGTTATCTTTATGTTGCTATTTTTGCCAATCCACCTACTTATCTGTAAAAAAACGACTATAAGTGATTTTGTTGTAAGATTACTTCCTTCATTCATGTATGGAATTCTTTTGGGAGTAGTTCCTTTTACTATTTATCTTTTTTCCTCAAATAGTGTAAGTAAATTTTATAAAAATATGCTTGATTTGTCTGATATGTCGCTTGTTGCAAAAACTCCATTTTTATCTGTACTTAAAACTCCCGATAATCTTTTTTCATTGTTTATTTTAACTCTCTGTATATTAATAGTTTTCTATAAATTAATTATTTTAAAGAAATATAATTTTTCTTTTTATATTCAGTCGGTTGGAATAATAATTCTAATTTTGCTTGAGCAAAAAAATATTATTCGGTCTATGGATAGAATTGTAACTTTAATAGCTGCATTTTTATTAATAACACTTTTTTATGAGCTAAGGATGTTGCTTGTTAAACTAAGAATATCAAAAAAATATATATTTCTTTATACAGTAGTTATTGCTTTATCTGTTTTATTCAATTTCAATCTATCACCTCTTTATCCTACCAGTGAAAACAATCAAGTATTTAGCAAAATACAAATGTTTGTAAGCGGTAAGTGCTTTCAGGAAAACCTCAAGACAATCGCAGATAACGGTAAGTATAAGCTCGTAATTGAAAAGTTTCATTTACTTGTTGGAGATGAAAAATTTTTTAGTTTTCCAAGTGATCCGATACTGTACGTAATTAATAACCAAATTCCTCCATACTATATGACTATCTATGAATCATCTACAAAACAGCAACAAATTGAAAAGATTAGCTATATAGAAAAAAATAATATAAATTATGTAATCCTTAATTATTCTATAAAATCAACCCAAGATAACGTTCCTGACTATATTAGAAGTAAGTATCTTTTTCAATATATTCTTAATAATTATTATTCATACGCGCAGATAGATAATTTTTTAATTTTAAAGAAGGGAGGAAATTATTTCAATAAAAACATATTAATAAATGATGATTTCTATAATTACGTAACAAAAATTGATTTAGGTTCTGTTCCCCGTTCCCAGGGCATGTCAATTAAAAAAGAAATTGATAAAATGAACATCATATTTACTACTTTTAAAACGTTAAGCAAGTCATTAGTAAGCAGAAAAATTTATACAAACAGAAGTTTATTAATAATTAAAGGGAGAATAAGTAATTTATCAAAACAAAAAATTACTTTTGTTATTAATAATGATAAAACTACAGAAGTATATTTTAATCCGTGTTATCAAGGCGAATATTGCATTATACACCTTGATGATATGCCTTTATTATATTCAAAAAAAAACCATATAACTTCAATTTCTAGCAATGCATTATTACAAGATATCTCAATTTTAGAAAATTTTGAAAATAGCCGGTTATGGTAGAGTTTTGTAATTTTCAACGAAATAAGCTGGTATAATTACGAATATTATCATGGGATATAAAAAACGAACAATAAAAGGTATTTGGTGGGTTGGGTCTTTTCGTGGTACAACACGTATTATAACAATTTTTAAAACAGTACTGCTTGCTAGACTTCTTAGTCCTGCTCAATTTGGGTTATTTGGGATAGCGAGTTTTGGTCTTGCGTTCCTTGAAGTTCTTACTGAAACAGGAGTTAACGTTTTTTTAGTTCAAGAAAAATCTGCAATTAAAGAGCATTTGAATGAAGCGTGGTTAATTTCAGTTGTAAGAGGACTAGTGCTTTGTATTTTAATTTTGATAAGTGGACCATTTTTAACATTTTTTTTTAATGCACCAGAAGCGCTATATTTAATTTATCTTATAGCTTTGATCCCACTTATTAAGGGGTTTATTAATCCTGCACAGGTTATATTTCAAAAGGAGCTACAATTTGGAAAAGAATTTTGGTTTCGAATCATAATATATGGTGTTGATACTTTAGTTTCAATTGTAGTAACCTTTATAACCCGTTCTCCCGCAGGCATAGTATATGGTCTTATAGCCGGTGCAGTAAGTGAGGCTGTTCTTTCTTATATTTATTTTAAATTACGTCCAAAGATTAGTTTTTCAAAGATTAAAATCCGACTCATTTTAAATAGAGGCAAGTGGGTAACCATATTTGGAATTTTTCATTATCTTTCCCAAGAGCTTGATAATCTAGTAATTGCAAGACTTTTGGGTGCTGGTCCACTTGGAATTTATCAAATGGCATTTAAAATCTCAGTCTTACCTGTAAGCGAAATTACCGACGTTATAAGTAAAGTGACGTTTCCTGTTTATACAAAAATCCAAAATGAAAATAAAAGATTAAAAAAGAATTTTATTAAAACCTCTGTTATTCTTTCATTTCTTGTTGTTTTATCATTTTTGTTTTTATTTATTTTTACAAAAGAAATAGTTACATTTATTCTTGGAAGCGCTTGGATAAGCACTATTCCTATTCTTAAAATACTTGCGTTGTATGGTGCTATACGTGGAATTTTTGGGTCTGTCTCATCTCTTTTTCTTGCAAGAGGTAAGCAAAAGTATGTTGCTGTTATGACATTTATTCGTTTAATGACACTTGCTATTGTTATCGTTCCGTTCGTTTTGCGCTGGGGAGTTATAGGAGCTTCTGTCTCAGTTCTTATTTCGGCGCTGGCTGAAGTACCTGTAATTATTTTTTATACAATATTGATATTTAAAAAAGGTAATGAAAAGAGTTAATCCGAAAATTTATTCAAAAAATTATTATTTAAATTGTAATTTAGGATTTGAGGAATTTAAAAAATTTAAAGCAAAAAAGGTTCACCCACGCATAAAAGATTTTGTAGACTTACTTGAGATAAAAGATGGGATGAATATTCTTGACATAGGTTGTGGTAGGGGAGATCTTGCAATTGAATGTGCTAGAAGAGGAGCAAAGGTAATAGGTATTGATTATTCAAAAGACGGAATAGAAATTGCAAAAGAAAGTTTAAGAAAGCAAAAAAAACTTATTAAACAAAATGTATATTTTTTTGTTATGGATGCAAAAAAATTAAAGTTTAAGAAAAATTATTTTGATATAGCTACTTCTTTTGATGTTTTTGAGCACCTATATAAAGATGAATTAGAATTAGTAATGGATGAGATTTCAAGGGTATTAAAACCAAGAGGTATTTTTATGGTTCATACAGAACCAAATAAGATATATTTGGATTTTACTCATAGGTTATGGGTATATCCTATTAATTATATTTTAATAAAACTAAATAGTTTAATTACAAAAAAAGAATATCCAGGATTACCTCTTGATCCGAGAAACGATACACATAAAGCTCAGCACGTAAACGAGCCGACATATTTTTATCTCAAAAATCTTTTTGCAAAACACGAATTTGAAGGTAAAATAATTCCGGTTGTGCCGTTTAAACCAAGAATTTCATGGAAAGATATTACTTATAATATTTTTGTTTGGTTTTATCCGTTATCTTTATTATTTCCTTTTCATCTTTTATTTGCTTATGATTACGTATGTATCATGAAAAATAAAAAAATATGAGAATTGCGGTATTTCATGAATTACATAGAGGTGGAGCGAGAAGAGCGGTAAACCAAATTTGTAAGATTTTAAAAAAAACACATGTTGTAGATTTTTATTCTGTTGACGCAAAACCAAACATAGAAGAAAAGAAATATTTTACACAAGTTGTATCATATCCATTTTGTTCAGTAAAAAAAGAGGAGAGAAATTGGAGAAAAAGAGTTTATAAAGATTCTATTGAGCTTTTAAAACTTTCTCGAATGCACAAAAAAATTGCCCGTGATATAGATAGAAAAAAGTATGATGTGGTTTTTATCCATCCGTCTTCTTTTACGCAAGCTCCTTTTATATTGAGATATCTTAAAACGCTATCTGTTTATTATTGTCAGGAACCTTTAAGAATGATATACGATAAAATTGTTTCAACACAAACAAATATGTATATTTATGATAAGTTTGTTAAAATATTTAGAAAGAAAATAGATAAAAAAAATATTGAATCTGCAAACTCAATAATTTGTAATTCCCTCTTTTCAAAAAAAAATATTTATAAAGCGTACGGCCTAGACAGCACTGTTTGTTATTTGGGTGTTGAACATACTTTTTTTACACCAATAAAAAAAAATAAAGACATAGATGTTCTGTTTGTCGGTTCGAAAGAATTTATTGAAGGATATCAGACATTTCAAGAAACAGTTTTTTATTTGCCAAATACTATTAAATACACTTTTTTAGATAGTTCTAAAAAATGGCTATCAGACCAAATACTTCGATCTTACTACCAGCGGTCTAAAATTGTTTTGTGTCTTGCGTATGATGAACCTTTCGGATTAATTCCTCTTGAAGCAGGATCGTGCGGGTGCGTAGTCGTTGCTGTTGCTGAGGGTGGTTATACAGAATCTATAAGACAGAATAAAACAGGATTTGTTATCCTAAGAAATCCTCAACTAATTGCTAAAAAAATACAATCTATATTAAATAATAAACAAATACTTAATAAGGTGCCCAAAAATGCACGAAGAGAAATAGAAAATAAGTGGACTTGGGAAAAAAGTGCAAGCAATATTGAAAGAATTTTAAAGAGAAAAGTTCTGTCCTCGTAGATATGGTTTTAACTTATTTTTGCATGTATAATTAGGCAGTATTCTTATGATTAAAAAAATTACAATAACTTCTTTTTGTACTTTTTATTTATTGATGGTTTTGGGAATGATTTTTCATACCTCTTCTCATCCTCAGATACTTGGAAAATATACTATTTTTTATTCTTTTATATTTTTATTTTTTATTATAAGTTTCTTGCCATTATTGTTTTTGATTAATAACTTTTTTAAAAAATCAGAAATAATTTTTATTAACAAAAAGTTTGTTTTAACTCCGGTTAAAAAAATTCTAATAAGTACTCTGGTAGTATTTATAGCTTTTTTATTTATTGAGATATCTTTACGTGAAAAATACCAAAATTATGAGTCGAGTTCTTATACATATACAATAGATAATTTTCATCCTTTTTTACAATCACAACTTGCAAGACAAGAGAATCTTAATGTTAATTCGTTGGGATTCAGAGGTGAAGAAATTAAGGAACAAAAAGATAAAAATACATTCAGAATAATTGTATTGGGAGGTTCTACCGTACTAAACCGAGAAGTTCCATTCGAGCAAAATGCGGTTCGGGTTCTTGAAAAAAAATTAAGAATTAAATATCCTAGAAAACACATTGAAGTAATTAACGCAGGCAAAGATTATTATACTTCAGAGCATTCTCTTATACAGTATCTTTTTAAACTTCAGGATATGAGTCCGGACATGATAATACAGTGGCATGGGATAAACGATATGTATGCATCTTGTCTTAAAGAAGGCGTCCTAACACATGGTGCATACAAAGCAGATTACTCACATTTTTTTGGGGCTGTTTCAAATATTGTTTTTTCCTATTTTCGACCCCAGCCCGTATTTCAAATAAAACTTGTAACAGTTGATTTCCTAATAAGATTTATTAAAGATAATTTTTTTTCAGATATTATAGTTTCTTTTAAAAATAGACATATTGAATTGTTGGCAAAAGACTATTTAGAAAACAAAAATACAGTAACCGTTCATGAATTTCTAAGTCTTTCCTCATACAGACGTAATATATCTATGCTTATAGAACTAACAAAAGAAAGAAAAATTCCTTTGATTCTTGGTAATCAGCCTTTTTTATTTAAAATGAATGCTTCCGTAGAAGAGGTAGGGCGAATTATATCCCCGCAACTTTATTGCATGAGGCAAAATAAATATTACAATTTAGAGTCTTTACTATATGGAATTCGTGGATTCAATGCTGTTACAAAAACAGTGTCAGAAGAAAGAGGCGTTACTTTTATAGACCTTGAGTCAAAAATTCCTAAAAATCTTGAATACTTTGTGGATAGTATTCACTATACTAAAAAAGGTAATGAAGTAATTGCAGAAACGTTTTACAAATATATCGTTGAGAATAATTTAATTCAATAAGACATGAAAAAAAAATTTATAACATGCAATAATTTCCTTCTATTATGTATTGTTATTTTATCTTTATTTCTTAATTTATACAAAATTTCAGATCTCATGATTTTTATTGGCGATGCGGCCCGTGATTATCTGGTTGCGCGGGATATGGTTATTACCGGGGTGATTCCTCTTGTGGGTATTCCTTCATCTGTTGTATGGCTTCATCAAGGACCAATTTCTATATATATCATTGGTCTTGCATTTATTTTAACTAACTTTAATCCTGTTGCGCCGGCTGTACTATATTCTTTAATTGGTGTATTAACAACATTTTTAGTTTATGTTTTAACAAAAAAATTATTTAATACTCAAGTTGCTTTTTTGTCTAGTCTATTTTATGCCACGTCTCCTCTTGTAATTATCAATTCAAGGCAACCTTATCACACATCATCAATCCCATTTTTTACAATTTTGTTTTTCTTGGTTCTTTACAAAGTCTTAAAAGGTAAAAAAATGTTTTTTTTGCTTTTTCTATTATTCGGGTTTCTTTTACAAGTAGAATTATCAAATGCAGTACTTTTAGCAGTTTTAATTATATTGTTTTATTATCACAAAATTAACTTTACAAAAAAAAATATGCTTTTATCAATTTGTGGTTTTTTAACGGGGGTGGTACCTTTTATTTTGTATGATTTTTCTAATAGTTTTGTGTATACGCTTGGATTTCCTGCATGGATATTAAATAGGATTAGGTTATTTTTAGGGTATTCGGTTGGTACTCATCCTAACGTTTATAACATAAATGAAGTTTTTTTAAGAATCATACAACAGCTTTCAGGAGTAATATTCCCACAGTCTTTTGTAGTTTTTTTTATTATTCTTATTTTTGTTTTTCTTACCTTGTTGTTATATGTTAGAAAATCAGGTTTTAAAAAAAATCCAAACTTATACATATTAACATTTTGGTTTTTTGTACCAATATTTGGTTTTATTGTCCACGCAAGTCCTGGAACTGCATATTTTCCTGTGCTCTTTCCTGTAATTTCTATATTTATCGGTTACGCGTTTTATATTTGTATAAATAAATATCCAAATATGATTGTCTTATTTATTTTTTTAGTTTTTTTAAACTCATTTTCGCTTATAAAAAATGAGTATTATACAACAACGCAAAATGCAGAAAACTTACTTCCTCCTTTTTACTACCATTTAGGATCAAGCTGGAAAGTGTATGATGCTGTTGTTCAAAAAATAATCTCAGATTCAAAGGGGAAATCATTCAGGGTTATTCCGGGAGGCTTTTTTTCAACCGTTAAAACAGGAATAGATAACTACAAATTTTTATTTTTATATCATGGGGCTAAAATAAATAATACATCGAGGCTCCAATACACAATTTACCCCAGGGATAACAGTATCAGGAATAAAATTTTCTATGAAGACTCAAACGTTGTTGTTACAAAAGAATATCATGACTAATATTTCAGCTGTAATTTTGGTAAAAAACGAGGAAAAAAATATTAAGAATTGCATTAAGGGTTTAATTAAGCTTGATGAAATAATTGTAGTTGATGATGATTCCACAGATGACACAATAAAAAGAATTAAAAGTTTTAGAAATAAAAAAATAAAAATATTTTATAGAAGTCTTAATTGTAATTTTGCAAAACAGAGAAATTTTGCAATGGAAAAAGCAGAAAATGATTGGGTTTTGTTTGTTGATTCAGATGAAACAGTAAGTGAAAAATTGTTATCTGAAGTTATAAGAATTGTTGAAAATAACATTGATACTAATGGATATTTTATAAAACGACTAGATTATGCATGGGGAAAAAAGCTTAAATACGGAGAAGCAGGAAACATTAAGCTTATTAGGTTGGGAATGAAAAGTAGAGGATTGTGGAAAGGAAAAGTTCACGAGAAATGGATCATAAAGGGTAAAATAGGTGTTTTAGAAAATGAAATTATTCACTGTCCTCATCAGACAGTTAGAGAATTTATTAAAGAAATTAATGAATACAGTAACTTAAGAGCAAGGGAGCTACACGAGAGTCGCTACTCATCAAATGTTCTAAGCATAATTTTTTATCCGTTTACTAAATTTACATTGAATTATTTTATAAAATTAGGTTTTTTAGACGGTGTACCTGGTCTGGTGTATGCATTAATAATGTCGTTTCATTCTTTCTTATCTCGTTCCAAATTATATTTATATGATAAAAAAAAATAGTATAAAGATATTTATTATTTCCGGAGTTATTTTTATAATTTCCATTGTTTTGGGTATGTGGAGAATAAATGATGTAGGTAGAACATGGGATGAGCCGGCACAAGCAATTGATGGATATAATTTTATAGAATTAATAATTAATGGAGATTTTAAAAATAAGTACCTTTATGATCATCCGTATCATCCTCCATTAACAAAGTATTTATATGGGATTGCTGCCCATTTTGATATTGAAAGTAAGAATTCACCAGCCCCGTTTTTTCTTAAAAGAGAGCCGTCATTTAAATATGATTGGATGAGTGTAAGACTCGTTTCAGTTTTATTTTCAGCTCTTAGCTGTTTACTCGTTTTTCTTATAGCAAAAAAATATTTTGGTTTATTTATTGGTTTCTTTTCCGGGATAATACTTTCTACTCTTCCTATTTTTTTGGGAATGAGTCAGCTTGCGACCATAGAAAGTGTTCTTGTATTTACATTTACTGCTACGGTTTATTCTTTTTTATTATTTATTGAAAAACCAAATAAATTTCATACCACCGTTACAGGAGTGATATTAGGTTTGGCGTTTCTAACTAAATACACAAACATATTGCTTATTCCTTTAATGTTTTCAATACTTATAGTTTGGGTAAAATTTGGGAATAATAAATCAAAGAGTACAAACATGACTATATTTTCTCAAACACTATTAATAATAGTCATTTCTTTTATTGTATTTTTTATTTTTTGGCCAATGCCTTTTTTTCATTTGTCTCAATTCATTGAATCAAATACACAGTTGCGTTTTGCGCAAACAGCACATTCAGTTCCTGAGGTGTTTTTTGGCAGATTAATGTTTGTGCCTAAAATATATTATTTTATCTTCTTTCTTATAACAACACCGTTTATAACATTGCTTTTATTTTTTATAGGAGCAAAGAAGCTATCTTATTTATTGGGAAGTAAATCTTTTAAGAGTAAAAGATGGATTATATATTCTGTTATTTTTTGGTTCTGTTTGCCATTTATACAATCTTTTTACAATTTTAGACAACAAGGCATAAGGTATATTATAGAAATTTATGCACCATTTTCAATAATTGCAGCAATAGGAATGGATTTTCTTTTATCACTTATAAAAAATCAGAAGAAAAGAATACTGGTTGTGGTAATTTTTTTTATATATCTTTTAGTCGTATTGGTAAGGATATCACCTTATTATATTGATTACTTTAATATAGTTGTTGGTGGTTCAAAAGGAGTGTACGAGAAAAAATTATTTCATTTAGGATGGTGGGGAGAAGGAATAAAAGAAGCAACGACATATTTAAAAAAAAATGCGCCAAAAAATTCAACTGTAGGCGCTGCGGTTATGCCACTGACCTCGATTCCTCCTGTAACCTCTCTTTTAATAACGGAATATAATGATAAAAATAAATATGATTATGTTATGGTTGGTTACTTTAATATTATTAGAGAAAAATTTGATAGCAAAAATGTTACGCAAAACTATTTTCCCATATATGATGTTTTAGCAGACGGTGCAAAAGTAATAACCGTGTATAAGCATAAATAATTAATCTCTTTATGTTTATGCAAAATTTGTGTATACTCAAACTCAAGAAAAGACTATGATTACAGTAAAAAGTAAAATTAAAAAGTCGTTTAAAAAAATATTTGAGTGCCGTGTTTGTTATTCAAAAGAACTTGTCTTTATTCTTTCTCTTGGTAACCAATATCTATCGGATTTTGTAAAAGGAAACCCAAAAATAAAAAAATATCCCTTGGAACTTGTAATTTGTAAAAAATGTTCTTTGGTTCAGCTTGCACATACTACCCCTCCCGCATATTTATATACCGAAAGGTATGGATATAGGTCTGGAATAAACGACACAATGAAAAAAGAACTTGCCGAGATTGTAAAAAAGGCTTTGAAGAAAAAGTTTTTAAAAAAAGATGATATTGTTGTGGATATAGGTTCTAACGATGGAACTCTTCTCTCAAATTATAAAAAAGGCGTAACTGTTGGTTTTGAACCTGTAAAAAAATTTGCAAAAGCTTCAGAAAAGTTTTGCTCTTATTCAATTAACGATTATTTTAGTTATTCAGCTTTTCAAAAACTACCAAAATCTATAAGAGAGAAAAAAGTAAAAATCGTGACGGCAATTTCAATGTTTTATGATATAGATGCACCAAATAATTTCTTAAAAGATATAACAAAAGTACTTGATAAAAACGGGATACTTATTATTCAACAGAATTATTTACCGGGAATGCTTTTGCAAAACGCATTTGATAATATACTTCATGAACATCTGGAATATTATTCTCTTGCATCTATTGAATACCTTTTGGCAATGCACAATATGTACGTTTTTGACGTTGAAGAAACGCCAATTAACGGAGGAAGCTTTAGAACATATATAAGATTCAAAGATAATAATAAAAATAAAGTAAGCAGTCGTGTTAAAAAAATGAAAGAAAAAGAGAAAAAACTTATGCTTTCAAGCCTCAAAACGTATAGAGATTTTGCCAGCAGAGTTGATAAGATAATAAGTAAGCTACATGATTTTATTTATCAAAAAGCAAAAGAAGGTAATAAAATATATTTATATGGAGCATCAACTAGAGGAAATACTTTGATTCAGTCATGTAAATTTAACAATAAGGTAATTTTTGCAGCTGTTGAGAGAAATCCGGAGAAGTGGGGTAAAAAAATTGCTTCTGTAAGAATACCTATTATTACTGAAGAAAAAGCTCGACAAGACAAACCAGATTATATGCTTGTGCTTCCATGGTTTTTCAAAAAAGAGTTTTTAAAGCGAGAGAAGGAGTATTTAAAAAAGGGAGGGCATTTTATTTTTCCTCTTCCAAAAATTACCGTAGTTTAGCTTTTTAAGCATTACAAGAATTATTCCTATAAAAACAATAAAAGAGAAACTTGAGATAATTGCTCCAATTTTAAATAGATCAGGAGAATATATAAATGTTATTATGTGTTGACCTTTTTCAATCGGAACAACTCTTATAATTCCATTTCCTTTAAGTATCTTTACTTCTTTTCCATTATCATAAGCTTTCCACCCCGGATACCAAATTTCGCTTAAAACAAGATATCCCACATCTGGAATTTTAGTATAAACAACAATTTTATTCGGTTCGTATTTTGTTATCGTTGCTTTTTCAAAAGTTGTCAAAGAGGTTTTTTTAAAAGGAATAATATCAGTTATAATTACTTCTTCCTTTGGAGAAAATGCTTTATTATTAATAAAGGTTAAAACATCTTTTTGATTTGATAATCTACGTGCATAAGGAACAACATAGGCTCTTGGAAGACTGTCATCAACCTTATAAACAAAAAACTCATTATGATAAATTTGAGATAAACCGCTTACAGAAAGATGATTTTTTGAAATAACATACTTTATATTCAAAAGTTTTAATACAAGAGTATTCTTAATATTGTAAAAATCAAAAAAATTCTCATAAGGATTTTCAAGATGATCTCCAGCAAGCCACAAAAAGTTTTGGTAATCTTTTAAAAATACCGGGTTTATTCCTGTTGCGCTTTCAAGTTTTTGACTGTTAAGAAATGTTATTTTTTGTCCCGAAAGATCAAAAACTCTAAATTTACTTGGGTCATTTTTAATAAAAGCTATTTCATTGGAATACTTGAAAACGTCTCTGGGATTTTTCGTCGTATAGAAAGCAGTGCCGAAAATTAGAAGATCGGCTATGATGATTACAAAGATTAAAATTTTAGAAAGATTGTTTGAAATAATCTTTTTTGAAAATAAATATAGAATAGACCCGAATGAAATTAAGAAGAATGATAAGTAAAAAACGTCAGTATTAATTAAGTAGTATATTATTTTGTGGTCAATACCTTGAGCATAGCTATTTTTTAATATTATTTTTTCAAAGAGTGAAAGGCCGTTTGTATTAAAATACATATAAAAAGCAAAGATAAAAACAATAGTACCGTATGATAAAATTATTTTTCCCGATTTTTTAGCAAATAGTTTTGTTTGCTTTTTTGATCTAAAAATATAATTTATTCCGTATCCTGCTAAAATTGAAAATGAAAAACCATAAACAAATAAAAATCTTGCAGGAACGCGGAAATTATTAAATCCGGGGAAAAATTTATAAAATAAAGGAAACAACGGACCATAGCTTCCAAAAGAAAAAAGGAGTGCAAAAATACCAAGCACAAAAAAAATCAGCGCCAATTTTTTTTTGGAAAGAAAAATACCGAAGCCTGCCAGAATAATTGGTATTATTCCCATGTATCCGCAAAGAGACCAGAAATTTCCTTTTCCCCAATAAGTGCTATTTACTGGGGATCCAAAAAAATGAGGAAGAAAAAATGAAATAAGTTGTATTGGAGGGAGCGAAAAATCTGATGCAAATTTAAACGAAAGACCGTTTTGTCTAATTGAGTATTTTGCAAGCTCAATGCTTGGTAAAACAGTTACAGAAGAGAGCAGTATGCCTATTATTAGGGATATAAGCGGGATACTTAAATAAGCGACTATAGTTTTAAAATCTTTTCTTAAGTTTTTTTCAAATAGTATTCTTAATAAAATATAAATTCCTGTTGCAAGAAGAGAAAAAATAAGTGGTTGAATATGGCCAGAAAAAAGAGATAGTGAGATGGGAAGAGCAGACAATAAACCCAAAAGCGGTTTTTTTTTGGAAAGCGCTAATTCAAAACAAAATAATATTGCAACAAACCATATTATTGTGTCTGCTACAAATAAATGACCTTCATATACAAATAAAGAAAAAGTTCCTCCAAGCATCATGCAGGTTGCGGAAACAAGAGAAGAAAATCGTGAAAGTTTAATTAATCTTGAAAATAAGAAAGTAAAAAGCCCTATTAAAAAGAAATCTACAATAAAAAGATATCCAAATGCAAGATTTACAGGAATAATATAAAATACAAGCGTAAATGGATAAAAGAATCCAGCTTCAGGATCACCCATAAAAGGCATTCCTGAAAAAGCATAAGGATTCCATAACGGAAGACTATGGAATTTAAAAAATGAATCCACTAAAAAACTTCTCCAGAAGGAATAAACGGCTCTTATGTCTCCTCCGGGATAAATCATTTCTTGCGGACGTAAAAGCAATTTGTAAAAGAAGATTAAAGACAAAAATAACAGAATAAAAATTTCTTTATGTGCAATTAAAAAATTAAAAGCTTTTAAAAGTATTTTCTTAAGCGCAGTATTCATATGTAGTTTCTGCATAATTTTACCATGTATAGGGCAATAAGACACTGGTTTTGTTATATAATTAAAATATATTTTTATGCAACAAAAACTTTTAAAATTTATTTTTTTAGTCTGGACTGTATTTATTTTAATAAAATATGTTCTTTTTTTGCTTTCGAAAGCGAAAATAATTATTCCTTAGTAAGAATTAAATATGTTTAGGCTAGCATTAATAATCGGAATTTACTCGTATTCTATTTTTTCTATTGGTCTTTTGGGTATTCTTTCAAAAAATCTGGTTAATATTTTTACAATAGCTTTTCTTTTATTTTTAATTCTATACTTTAAAAGTGATATTTTGTCCTTTTTTAAAAGTATTCGTCGCTTGTGTGTTATAAAAAATAATTTGTTTCTCTTTTTGTTAATACTTTTAATCACGCAGATTTTAGTAAACAGTATTGGTGTATTGGGACCCGAGATAGCATTTGATTCTCTTTGGTATCATCTTAGTTTGCCGAAAGTATATCTTGAACTGGAAAAAGTTACATATATTCCCGGTGGACTTTTATATTACAGCGCAATGCCAAAATTTATTGAAATGATTTATGTAGGTGCGCTTTCGCTCGGAAGTGAGGTTTTGGCAAAAGGGATCCATTTCTTTTTAGGTCTAGCAGTTCTTCTTGCAATATACAAAATTTCAAGAAAGTTTTACTCTCATACGTATGCTCTTCTTGCATGTATTATTTTTTATTCAAGTCTTGTTGTCGGATGGGAATCAATAACTGCATTTGTAGATTTAGGGAGAACATTTTTTGAAATTATGGCGTTTTGGGCAATGTTAAATTTTTTCAAAACAAAATCTTCAGTCTGGGTTTTGATGTCAGGAATAATGTTGGGCTTCGCGATTGCAACAAAGCTTTTAGCTATTGGAAGTTTGATTATCATGATAACTTTTTTATTTTTTATTTGTTACAAGCAAAAAATATCATTTAAAAAGTCAGTTATATATTTTTGCTTATTTATTTTATCTTGCTTGTTTATTCTTTTACCATGGTTTATTTTTGCTTTTAGGTCAACAGGAAATCCTATTTTCCCAATATTTACATCCCTTCTTCCCCTTGCTCCTAATCTTAATTTATATCCGCATGAGATCGTTAAAAGTTGCATCTTGCTCTTTATGGCTTCAGCAGATCCTATTTCTCCTATTTTTTTAATTACCGTCCCGTTAATTCCATTTGCGTTCCGAAAATTCTCAAGTTATGAGAAAATGTTTCTTGTATATTCTGTTTTGTCACTTTGTATTTGGTATATAACTCCACATTTAGGAGGGGGTAGATTTATACTTCCGTACCTTCCCGTAATATCTCTACTTCAACTTGCAATATTAAGGCCGTTTGAGAAAAACATGTATTCAAAAGTTATTGTTATGTTGGTCGTTTTTTTAGCAGTTATTTCAATAGGGTATCGTTTTTTTGCAAATGTTAAATATGTTCCTTATGTTTTTGGATTTCAGACAAAAGATTATTTTCTTTCCAAAAACTTAAATTTCTCTTTTGGAGATTTTTATGACACTGACGGTTATTTTAAAAAAAACATAAAAAAAACTGATAAGATTTTGATATTTGGAACACATAATCTTTATTATGTTGATTTTCCTTTTATTCATGAGACTTGGGTTAAAAAAGGAGATGAATTTAATTATGTTCTTGTTCAAAACGCCAGTCTTAATCCACGTTTTTTCTTTTGGAAGAAAATCTATGAAAATAAGACTTCTAATGTTATCTTATATAGTCTAGGAGGTAAAAAATGGCATTACTAGAATTTTTATTTACACTTTTTATAATATCTCTTCCAATTGGAGTTATTGGCAGAATAGGCCTTGGAAGTCAAATTTTTATCTATTCACATGACTTAATTCTGCTTTGCATTTTTACGATTTCTACACTTTATTTTATTAAAAAAAAGAGTATTCCGCATCCCAGAAATATCTTTGTTTCTTTTTTAGTTTTTTTTATTTTTGGTATATTTTCTTTGATTGTTAGTCCTACAAAGATGAATTTTCAAGAGTTATCTACGTCCTTTTTATACGATTTTCGTTTTTTGATGTATGTAAATTTGATTTTCGCTCTTTCTATTCTTTCAAAAAAATTTAAAGATAGAATTCTTTTAAAGTTAAGCTTATCGGGTGTTGTATTTATTGCATTAGGCTTTGTGCAATATTTTTTGTATCCTAATCTTAAAAATCTATATTATCTTGGGTGGGATGAGCATTTATATAGACTTTTTTCAACTGTCCTGGACCCAAATTTTGCAGGCGTAATAATTGTTTTAACAATAATTACAATTTTACATTTCTTGGTACAAAAAAACATAAAGAAACCTATTGTTGTTGCAATTCTTTTTCTGTCAATTGTTTCCCTTTTTCTTACATATTCAAGAAGCAGTATTATTATGTTTGTTGTAAGTATTTCTACTTTTTTTATATTAAAAAGAAATTACAAAACATTAATTTTAATTATTGTACTCATGATTTTTTCAATCATTCTAATACCTAAAGATTTTAGTATTGAGAACATGAATCCTTTTAGGAGCGCATCAATTATAGGAAGAGGAAGTTCTATGAAAGCCGCCATAAAAGTATTTGAATCATCACCTATATACGGAGTTGGTTTTAATTCGTTAAGGTATTCACAACGAAAACTTGGAGTTTTGGATACAAGATTTGAAATAACTCACGCCGGAGCAGGTGTTCCTAATTCATATCTTGTTGTTCTTGCCACAACAGGACTTATAGGATTTATTATTTTTTTGACATTTCTTTTCTTTGTTATCAAAGAAGCTTTCTTAGTCTTTGCGCAAAAAAAAAGTTCTGAAAGTATTGTAACAATATCTTGTTTGTTTGGAATATTTGTAGGATCGCTTTTTGAGAATATACTTTTTTATCCAATTATTGCAATTTGGATTTTTACTCTCGTTGGAGTTACGGTTTATAGAAGACAGTAATGGTTTTTGTGGTAGTTTTGAAAGCTTCGTTTTGTGCCTCAACGGAAATTTTATTTTCACCTTCTTTTAAGGTCAGGGTATAGCTAAAATTACCTGAAGTATCTACTATTGCGCGAAACTCATTTACTTTAACAGAGTTGTCAGCATCTGTTTGTCCGCTTATAGTTATATCCTGATCTGCTTTTCCAAAAGTAGAGTTGTCTGTGGGATTTGAAATTTCAAGTTTTGGTGCGTCCTTTATTAATAATATTTTTTGTTCTTGGGAGAAATCGCTTGTTTTGTCTCCTTTTTTATATCTAATTTTAATTGTGTTTTCTCCAACGTCTAGTCTTATATTTTCTATTTCAAAGTTATTGTTGTCTACGTCTGCTTCTTTATATGATGAGTTGTTTAAAAAAACTTCAATTTGACCTTCTGTGTATTGACTCATGCCCGTGATTGTAATTGATGCGCTAGGAGTTGCTTGAGGAAGAGAATCAAGAGTGGGAGTTTGATAGGGCGCAAGTGATAAGTAATTTATTTGATTTTTATTTTTTCCCTGAAGAGAATCAATAATGCTTCCAAAAAAGGTCAAAATCATTGGACCAAACAATGAAAGAAAAATAAGAGTTGCTGCAATTCCTCCCAGAGAAAAATAAAGCTGTCTTTTTGTTTGCTTCTCAGTTCTTCGTGTAAGACGTGATTTTATCATTAGGAATTTGTATGTCTTCTTTTTACATTTTGTGCAACCTTTAATTCAAGTATTGATTTTCGTAAGTCTTTTTGTGCCAAGATAAAATCCGTATTTTCCGCTTTCTCTTGAAGAACGTTCTCTGCTTTTCTCTTTCTCTCTTCAGCTTTTGCAATTTCAATACTTTCAGCCCTGATTGCGTAGTCTGATAAAATTGTTGCTTTGTTTTCTTTGACCTCAAGGAATCCACCTGCTACTGCAATATGAGTTTTATTACCGTCTGCAAGAATTGTTACTTCTCCTTCTGCTAGTTTTGTAAAAAGGGATACGTGATGTGGCAAAACGGTTATTTCTCCAATGTTTGTTTCAAGAGTAATTTTCTCAACTTCTCCTTCAAAAACTATACCTTCAGGGGAAACAATTTCTAGAAAAAATGTATTATCTTTGCTGGCCATTTTTCAAAGCCTCCTCAATGGTTCCAGTCATATAAAAGGATGATTCTGAAATCTTATCGTGTTTACCTTCGATTATTTCTTTAAATCCTTTTATGGTATCTTCAATTTTTACATATCGTCCCGGAAATCCTGTAAACATTTCAGCGACAAACATTGGTTGAGTTAAAAATCTTTGTATTTTCCGCGCTCGGGATACAATTTGTTTGTCTTCATCTGATAGTTCATCTATTCCCAAAATTGCAATTATGTCTTGTAAATCTTTATAACGTTGAAGAATTCTTTTGATTTCTGTTGCAACCATATAATGATCTTGTCCGACAACATTTGGGTCAAGAAGTCTTGATGAAGAGGTGAGCGGGTCAACAGCAGGGTAGAGGCCTTGTTCTGCAATAGAGCGCTCAAGAGTAATTGATGCTTCAAGGTGCCCAAAAATAGTTGCAGGTGCAGGGTCAGTGTAGTCGTCTGCAGGAACATAAACAGCTTGTACGGAAGTAATAGATCCTTTTTTTGTCGACGTAATGCGTTCTTGTAATAAGCCAATATCTTGTGCCAAATTTGGCTGGTAACCGACCGCAGAAGGCATTCTTCCTAAAAGACTTGATACTTCAGAGCCCGCTTGCGCAAAACGGAAAACATTATCTATAAAAAGCAGAACGTCTTCACCCTTCTGGTCTCTAAAATACTCTGCCATCGTTAGGGCAGTAAGTCCAATCCTAAGTCGGTTTCCCGGAGGTTCATTCATTTGTCCAAAAAGCATGACCGTTTTGTCCAAAACATTCGCTTCTTTCATTTCAAGCCAAAGATCAGTTCCTTCACGGGTTCTTTCCCCAACTCCTGCAAAAACAGAATGTCCCTTATGTACCATCGCAATGTTTCTTATTAACTCTTTTACAATAACGGTTTTTCCGACACCTGCTCCTCCAAAAATTCCTACTTTTCCTCCTTTTGTAAACGGAGCAATTAAATCAATAACTTTGATTCCTGTTTCAAGCATTTCAGGTTTGGTTGTTTGTTCTGCTAGAGTTGGTGCTTCTTTATGGATAGGATCGTATGAAATATTTTTACCTTTAACCTCTCCCATTCCGTCAATTGTTTCTCCTAATACGTTAAATATGCGACCAAGAGTTGATTCACCTGTTGGTACCTTGATTGGAGAGCCTGTGCGTAAAACTGTTGTGCCCCTTTTTAATCCTTCAGTTGACCCCAGAGCAAGAGATCTTACCTCAAAATTTCCTAATTGAAACTCAGTTTCCAAAACTAAAGGCGTTTCACCTTTGCGTTCAATTTTTAGAGCCTCATAAATCTTCGGAGAGTTATCATTGAATTTTACGTCAACAATTGGTCCCTGTACCCGAATTACAGTCCCTTCGTTTTTTTTAAGTGTTTTTATAGCCATATTTAAATATTGTTAGCAAGACCAAGAATCTCATTAGTAATCCTTTCTTGGCGAGATTTATTATATGAGAGTGTAAGTGCATCGGCAATATCCAATGCATTATTTTTAGCATTTTGCATAGCGACCATTCTTGCTGCTTGTTCTGATGTGTGTGCTTCAAGGATTGAGTGGTACAGTTGAACTTCAATATAATACGGTAGCAAATCTGAAATAATATCATGCATATTTGGTTCATACAAATATTCGGGCACAGATTCTATTTGCGCAACAGGGATGGGGAGTAAATCTGCAACGTGAACTTCCTGTGAAAAAACAGAATTAAAGCGAGCATAAAGAAGTTTAACAGAAGAGATATTATTTTCGTTATACTCTTTTTGAATTATTTGAATTATATTATAAACATGATTATAGGATGGGATTGATGATCCCATTGGAAAAACTCCGAGTACCTCAAACCCCATACGTATACAAAACTGTTCTGCTTTCTTACCCACTGCTACAATTTTCGTATTGGGCACAGAAAGTTCCAAAATCTTTTTAGTAATATAAGTATTTAATGAGCCGCATAGACCTTTATCCGGTGAAATTATAATAATAAGAGATTTTTTTTCCATGTCCGGTATTCTAAGAAAAGGATTGGAAAGTGATGATTTGTCTGTATTGTGAAGAAGGCTTGAAGTAAGAGTAACAATTTTTTGGGCGTAAGGTTTATTATTTAGTACCTTATTTTGAGCTTTTTTTATTTTACTTGCTGAAATCATTTCCATAGCTTTTGATATCTGCGCTATATTCTTTGCAGTTTTAATCCTTCGTTTTAATAATTGTGGGTTTGTTGCCATAGTTATTTAATGGTTTTCGCAAAATCTTTTAATTCAGTCGTTAATTCTGAAAGCGTTTTTTCATCCAATTTATCGTCTGTACCTATTTTTTCAACTAATTTTTTATTTTTTATTTTTAAATAACCATATGCCTTTTTTTCAAAAGTACTTATTTTTTCAATCGGTAATTCGTCCAGAACTCCGGTTGTTGCTGCATAAATATTAAGTATTTCTTCTGCCTCTGAAAAAGGAGTGTATTGCGGTTGTTTTAATATTTCAGCAATGCGCTTGCCACGTTCAATTCGTTTTTGAGTTTGATCGTCAAGATCGCTACCGAATTGCGCAAAAGCAGCAAGTTCCCTAAATTGTGCAAGTTCTAGGCGCAAAGGTCCTGCTACTTGTTTCATGCTTTTTGTTTGTGCAGAACCTCCAACCCTTGAAACAGAGAGGCCTGCGTTAATTGCGGGACGTGTTCCTGCGTTAAAAAGGTCTGTTTCAAGATAAATCTGTCCGTCTGTTATTGAAATTACATTTGTAGGAATATAGGCAGAATTATCTCCTGCCTGCGTTTCAATTATAGGAAGAGCTGTTATGGATCCTCCTCCATTTTTTGATGAAAGACGTGCTGCTCTTTCAAGAAGTCTTGAATGTAGGTAAAAAATATCCCCCGGATATGCTTCGCGTCCTGCAGGACGTCTCAAAAGAAGAGAAATTTGTCTATAAGCCCATGCATGCTTTGAAAGATCATCAAATATTATCAAAACGTCTTCTCCGCGATCCATAAAGTATTCGGCAATAGAACATGCCGTAAAAGGAGAAAGGTATTGAAGAGCAGGCGCATCTGATGCGCTTGCTGCAACTACAATTGTGTATTCCATTGCACCTTCTTCATCAAGCTTTGTAATTGTTTTTGCGATATTTCCTCTTTTTTGGCCAATAGCACAATAAATACAAATTACTCTTCTAAGGCCCAAATCTTTTCTCTTCTGATTTATAATTGTATCTATTGCAATCGCTGTTTTGCCGGTGTTTCTGTCTCCTATAATAAGCTCTCTTTGGCCGCGTCCTATTGGAATCATGCTGTCGATTGCCTTAATTCCTGTTTTTATTGGAGTATTAACCGGTTGTCGCATGATAACGCCCGGAGCAATTTTTTCAAGAGGATAGACTTTGCCTTTTATTTTTAATTGTTTACCGTCAAGAGCAGATAGGAGAGGGTCAACTGTTCTGCCGATTAACGCATCTGAGACTTCAACCCCTAGTATTTTGCCCGTAGATTTAACTTTTGTACCTTCTACTATATTTGTTGATGTAGAAAGTAAAATAATTGACACATAATCTTCATCCAGATTGAAAACCAGCCCGCGTGTTCCGTCTTCAAACTCTACTTCTTCACCAAATCCCGCAAGCGAAAGACCGGAAGCATGTATTATTCCATCACTTATACGTAATACATTTCCAACATTCTCAGATTTCGGTGAGATATTAATACTGGATAATTTTTTTTCTATTTCCTTTATAAAATCTTCTGTTTTCATATTTTTTTATATAAAATCATTTTATAGCTGTTCTTTTAACGTTTCAACTGTTTGATTAATATAATTTTTTACGCTTAAATTAAAAATATTATCTCCCGTTTTGATAGAAACTCCTCCTCCGGAAAAAGTATCTTTTTCAAAAACCATCTTTTTTCCCGGAAACATTTCCGAAATAGTTTTTTTAACATCACGAGATATATCTATGTCTGTTTTTACATATACAGTATTATTGTTGACAAGTTTTTTTAACAATAATAAATATTCTTTTAAGTCAGAACGTGACAATTTCTCCGAAACATATTTTACAACACCTTCATCTACATTTTCCAATGCAATAGTAAGGTCTGCTAATTTTTTTAATTGTTGTCTATTCATGTTGTTAAGCTTTTTGAATACGTGCAATATTTCTTTTTAATATCCTTTCTTTTTCATCTTTTGTAAATAATTCTTCTATAACTTTTTCCAATACTTTTTCTGATAACTCCAAAGACATTTCTTTAGCTTGTTTTTCAAGCTGCTCTTTTTCAGAAACAATCTCACGCTTAGCATCCTGAATAATCTTTGCAGCTTCTGTTTGGGATTTAGATAGGAAATCTTCCCTCATCTTCTCAGAAGCCTTTTTTGTATCTTCCAAAATTTTCTCCGCTTCACTTGCCGTTTTTTTTAGAAGCTCATCCCTTTTTTGTTGAGCTTCCTCAAGAGCGATATGAGCATTCTGTGCATCTTCTATCCCTTTTATTATTTTTTTTTGTCTGTCACGTAATACTTTTAACATTGGTTTGTAAAGAAATTTTTTAAATACAAAAGCCAATATTAAAAAATTAATAATCTGTGCAACAAAAAATTCTGGTTGAAAGCCAAAGTTTTTAAATAATTCCATATGTAAAAAGGTTAGTTCCTTTTATTTTGTAAATGCCAAAATTAAGGAGTAAATAGCAATAGCTTCCGCAAACGCCATTCCCAAGAGCATTGGTGGAAGTATTTTGCTCGCCGCTTCTGGATTTCTTCCGATTGCTTCCATTGCTTTAAGTCCAATAAGTCCAATTGCAAGTGCTGGAAAAATACCTCCAATAGCAACAACTAATCCTCCGGTAATAGTAAATACCATTAATGCCCACCTCCTTCCGTATGTGGGTTAATCATAATTGACATAAATACCATCGTCAACATTGCGAAAACAAGTGCTTGTACAAACGCCACTATTGTTTCAAGCAATAAAAAAGGAATAGGAGCTACGAATGCAAACAGTGAAGATATTGTTGCGAGTACTACTTCTCCTGCATATATATTTCCAAAAAGACGGAAAGAAAGAGATAAAAGTTTTGTAAACTCCGAAATAATCTCAAGTAATCCTACAAAAAGAAAAATTGGATTAAAAGAGAAATAACGTTTTAAGTAGTTGACGATGCCGTTGTATTTGATGCTTAATGTGTGGGTTGCAACAAGTGAAATCGTTGCAAGAGCAAGCGTGGTATTAAAGTCGCTTGTTGCCGCGCGTAAAAGAGGAACAAGAACTTTTTTACCTTCTTCTGTGTGAAAAAAACCAATAGTTCCAAAACCGGGCATAAGACCTACTATGTTTGAGAAAAATATTACGAAGAAAAAAGAAGCAAACCAAGGAAAAATATTTGCTGTAAATTTTCCCGATATCTGTTCTGCCATTGAGTAGAGATATTCTATGATGGTTTCAGTTGCGTTTTGAAAAAGGTTTGGAATAGCAGAAAGATTTTTTCGTATTATAAAAATTCCTGAAACAAGCAGAAAATCAACTAAAAAAGTTGCTAAAAGAGTATTGGTGATTTTAAAACCAAAGAAATTTGAAATAATTTCGGGCTCTATTGAAACCATTGAATATTAATTTTATAAAATTTACAGAGAAGAGTCAACACGCATATTGTTATTAATTAGTTGTTTGATTAGTATTTTTGTACCTTTCAATAGTATCTACAAGTATAACAGGTATTTCGTCCTTGAAGTCCAATTTGCCAGAAATCAACACGATTGTATCTCGTAGTAATATATTTTTATATTGCTCAAACGTTTTCGGAAAAACAACACATTCTATTGAAAAACCGGCATGATCTTCAAGAGTAATAAATGCCATTTCGCTGTTGCTTTTTTTAGTAATAATTTTTTTCACACCTGAAAGAAGGCCACCTACTTTTATTCTTGTTCCTTCCGGAGTTTCTATAAGATTTTGAATTTGATGTGAAATATATTTTATTAAATTATCTAATTCCGCAGACAACGGATGGTCGGAGAGAAAAAAACCAAGAAGTTCTTTTTCAAACAAAAGTTTTTCTTTATCGCTAAATTCTTCAAGATCTAAAGGTATGTTTCCTTCGTATGAAATCTTAGAAGGAGGTTCGTTATCAAAAAGACTAGCTTGGGACTTTACTTTATTTTTTTCTTTTGTGATTCTATCTACGGTTGAAGAAATTGCATATAAAAGAGATGCACGTTTTCCAAATTCATCCATAGCCCCGGCTTTTATAAGACTTTCGAGAGTTTTTTTATTTACTTTTGAAAGATCAACTCTAAGGCAAAAATCTGAAAAACTTTCAAATTTTCCATTGGCCCTTGCTCCAAGAATAGTTGATATTGCAGCACTTCCGACATTTTTTATTGCTGATAATCCAAACCTGACGTTTTTCGTATCTTCTATGCTGAATTCGTCCCCAGAGAAATTAATAGAAGGAGGTAATACGTTAACATTCAGTCGTCTGCATTCTGCGACTGCTTGTGAAATTTTTTCATTTTTTGCAGGACCGGTTGAGCCCCTGCTTTCAGCAGTAAGAAGAGCTGTCATAAATTCTACTGAGTAGTGGGCCTTTAAATAAGCGGTTCTAAATGCAATAGTAGCATAACAAGAGGCGTGAGCTTTATTAAAACCGTATCCCGCAAAAGGTGCAATTAGATTATAAATTTCTTCGGCTTTTTTTTGGGTAAGTCCATTTTTTACAGCTCCTTTAACAAAAGTCTCTTCCTGTTTTTTCATCACGGCAGGAATTTTTTTGCCCATAGCTTTTCTGAATTTATCAGCGTCAAGCCATGTGTATCCTGCGATAGCAATTGATGTAAGGAGTACATCGTCTTGGTATGCCAGTATGCCATATGATTGGGAAAGAACATCCTTAAGTCTTTCATCTGGATATTTTATAAGAGAGGGGTTATGCTTTCGTGCGATAAATTCAGGAATGTTTTGCATAGGACCGGGTCGATATAATGCAACCATTGCCATGAGGTCAAAAATTGAAGAAGGTTGTAGTTCTTTTATATATCTTCTCATTCCTGCTGACTCTAATTGAAAAATTCCTGTTGTTTCTGCATTTGAAAGAAGTTTGTAGGTTTTTTTGTCATCGAGAGGAAATTTTGAAACGTCAAGGGAAATGTTTTGATTTTGTTTTACAAAACGTAACGTTTCTTCAATAATTGTAAGGTTGCGAAGTCCCAAAAAATCCATTTTTAGAAGGCCAACACCGTCTTCACCGACTGTATACATGTCATACTGAGTAACAATTCTTTCTCCGTTACTTTCTCTTTGAAGAGGAGTGTATTCGGTTAGATTTTTGTTGGCAATCACAACTCCTGCAGCGTGAGTTGATGCATGACGCGCAACTCCTTCAAGTTTTTTTGCAACATCAAGAAGTCTTTTAGTGTCGTTTTCTTCACGGTAAGCTCTTTTTAGGTCAGGGCTTTGTTCAAGTGCTTTTTCAATAGTCATTGCGTGTCCCTGCCATCCCGGTGGAATCATTTTTGCTATTCTGTCCGGAACAGCATATGGCATTCCTAGCGCCCGTCCCGCGTCACGAACGGCACCTCTTGCTTCCATGGTACCGAATGTTATTATTTGTGCTACCTTATCATCTCCATATTTTGAAGTTACATATTTTATTACTTCATCGCGTCTAGTATCTGCAAAGTCCAGATCAATATCAGGAGCTGAAGGACGGAAAGGATTTAGAAATCTTTCAAATGGAAGTTTGAAAAAAAACGGATCAACGTCTGTAATATTAAGTGCATATGAAACCACGGAACCTGCAGCCGATCCTCTTCCCGGTCCGACGGAAATTTCATTATTCTTTGCCCAATTTGCAAAGTCTTGTACAATTAAAAAATAAGCTTCGTATCCTTTATTTATAATAATTGACAGTTCATACTTTACTCTTTCTTTAATTTCCTCAGTCACTGTTTTATATCTTTCTTTTAAACCTTTATCAACAAGTTCGGTCAGATACTCGGCAGGAGTTTTACTTGCAGGAACTTCAAAAGTGGGCATAATCCATTTTCCAAGTGTTATTTCTAAATTGCATTTTTCTGCAATTTTTAATGTGTTTTCTAATGCGTCAGGGGTGTCTGAAAAAAGTTTCTGCATTTCCTTTTGGTCTTTTATGTAAAAATCAGGAGAGTTTAGCATAGAAAGTTTTCTATCAGCTGTAATAATCGTTGTTTGAGTTCCTATGCAAAGAAGTATTTCTTGTGCTTCTGCATCATCTTTATTTATGTAATGATTGTCATTTGTAGCTACCACCGGAATACCCAATTTTCTGGATAATGCCAATAGTTTTATATTTAACTCATCTTGTCTTGGGATATTAATATGTTTTTGAAGTTCAAGGTAAAAATCTCCACCGTAAATTTCATAGAGTGTTTTTGCTTTTAAAATTGCTTCTTCTTTTTGTCCTGCAAGAAGAGGCTCTGAAATATATCCGCTAAGACAAGCAGAGAGACAAATTAATCCGTCTTTATATTTTTTTAACAATTCTAAGTCAGTTCTCGGTTTGTAATAAAATCCCTCAAGATGGGAAGAAGTTACAATTTTCATAAGATTTTTATATCCTATTTGGTTTTTTGCAAGAAGGATTAAATGGTTGTAGTCTTTATCATCCGTAGTTTTATCAAAACGTGACCTTTTTGCGACATATATTTCACATCCTATTATTGGTTTTATGCCTTGCTCTTTGCATTCTTTGTAGAATCTTATTGCACCGTATAAATTTCCATGGTCTGTTATGGCAATTGAAGACATTCCCAGTTCTTTTGCCCGTGCTACCATTTCTGCTGTTTTTGAAAGGCCATCAAGAAGAGAATATTCGCTGTGGTTATGAAGATGAACAAAATCAGCCATACGAGTTGCTCGGGTAAACCGAGATTACTTTAGCTTTTCTAGTATAGCACTTTTGACGGCGTTTAAGTCAACTTTTTTCCCCAATTTCCTCATTGTTTGTCCTATTAAAAATTGCAAAACGTTCTCTTTACCATTTTTATATTCTTCGACCGCCTTCGCATTTTCTGTAAGTACAGAAGTTACAACTGAGAATAGTTCAGATTCATCGACTGTTTCTGTTTTTTTGTTTTCTAAAATAATTTCTACAAGTTTTGCTGGGAATATTTCTTCAGTATTTACTTTTGTGTTTATAATCTCATTTGCTATTTGTTTTGGTAAAACTTGATATTTTTTTCCGACTTTTACCACCTCTTCAAAATAATCCGCTAATCCTTTTTCTCTTGTTAAAATTTCCGAATCGTAGGATGTAAGATTGTATTTTTGTTCGAATCTTTTAAATTTTTCATCTGGTAATTCTGGAATAGAGCTTTTTAGACTTGTAATTTCATCTTCCGTAAACTCAATAGGAGGGATATCCGGTTCCGGAAAGTAACGATAGTCATGTGCTTCCTCCTTGGATCTTTGAGATACGGTTTCATTTTTTACTTCATTCCAGCCGCGAGTTTCCTGTTTTGGAGTTTGGTTTTTATCTAAAAGTGCTGTTTGACGTTTGACTTCAAACTGTATTGCCCTGTCAACAAATCTGAATGAATTTATATTTTTTACTTCAACTTTATAATTAGGTAAACCTTTTGTGTTTGGTTTGGATAGGGAAATGTTGGGTTCAAGACGCATGTCTCCCTTTTCCATGTCAGCGTTTGATACTCCTAAATAGCGGACAATTTTCTGAAGTTTTTGTAGATATTGAATAACTTGATATTCATTCTCAAAATCCGGTTCTGTAACTATCTCAACCAAAGGAACTCCGGACCTGTTAAAATCAATAAGACTTACTTTTTCATTTGAGACAATTGCGTGAGTAAGTTTTCCTGTATCTTCTTCCATGTGAACTCGTGTAATTCCTATTTTCTTAACATCCGTAGAACCTTTTTCTTTAAATACTTCTATGAATCCATCGTGGCCGAAAGGTAAATCGTATTGGGATATTTGATATCCCTTGGGAAGGTCAGGATAGAAATAGTTTTTGCGGTCAAACTTTGAAAATTCTTTGATTTTGCAGTTTAGTGAAAGCGCAATTTTTACACACCATTCTATGGCAAGTTTATTTGGGTAGGGGAGAGCACCAGGAAGTCCAAGACATACGGGGCATGTATAAGTATTCGGATTTTTTCCAAAATAATCGGCACTACAGCCACAAAACATTTTAGTTTGTGTTTTTAGCTCTACGTGAACTTCAAGTCCGATTACCGGTGTATATTTCATAGATTTGGTGTTTGTTTGTAATACTCAGTTTTTTGTTCAAAAGAATAGCCAATTCTAAAAAGCAAGTCTTCAGAAAATTGCGGACCAAGAATTTGAATTCCTACTGGTAAGCCATTATTAAACCCTGCAGGTACAGAAAGTCCCGGAATGCCCGCAATGTTTGCGGTCACAGTAAGCGCGTCTGATAGATACATTGCAAGCGGATCATTTACTTTTTCTCCAAGTCTCCAAGGAGTAGTTGGTGAAGCGGGGACTATAATTGCGTCAACTCCGCCAGATGACAAATCAAAGGCTTTTTCATAGTCTTTGCGGACTAATGTTCGGACCTGCATTGCTCTTTTATAATATGCATCATAATACCCTGCGGAGAGAGTAAATGTTCCGAGCATAATTCGGCGTTTTGCTTCGTCACCAAATTCTGTTCTTTTATTTCCAAATCTTATCCCGTCAAACCTTGCAAGATTTGAGCTTACTTCTGCAGTTTGAATAACATAATAAGTCGCGATCCCGTATTCTGTATGAGGAAGAGATACTTCTAGTGTTTCCGCCCCCAGATCTTCAAGAATCTTAACAGCCCCTTCAAATGCATTTTTTACTTCTTTTTGAAGCCCTTTTGTAACAAATTCTTTTGGTACTCCTAGCCTTAATCCCTTTATTCCATTTTTAAGATTCTTTAAATAATTTTTAGGTTTGTCTGAGGATAAAGTAGCGTCATAGCCATCTTTACCCGCAGTAGTTTGAAGAATTCTCGCCGAATCAGACACTGTTTTTGTGAAATGACCTATTGAGTCAAGACTTGACGCCATAGAAATAATTCCGAAGCGTGAAACTCTTCCATAAGTGGGTTTAAGACCTACAACATTAGTAAATGATGCGGGAAGGCGTATTGAGCCACCTGTATCAGTTCCAGTGGCAATAGGAGTAAGCCCTGCAGCAACCGCAACTGCAGATCCGCTGCTTGACCCGCCGGGCGTATATTCTTTATTCCATGGATTTTTAGTCGGTCCGAAATCCGAATTCTCACCGCTTGATCCGTGTGCCCATGCATCATGATTTGTTTTTCCCAAAATTATTGCGCCTGCGTCTTTTAATCTGTCAACAACAGTTGCGTTGTAGGAGGGAATATAATCTTTCAAGACATTTGATGCAGCCGTAGTCCTAATTCCTTTTGTTGAAAACATATCTTTGAGGGCAATCGGAAGTCCCAAAAGCGGTAACTTAACACCGTTGGCTAAATCTTCATCTTTTTTCTTTGCTTCCTCAAGTGCTTCTTTTTCACAAACTGTAATAAAAGAGTTTAATTCCTTATCATGTCGTTTGATTCGTTTAAGATATGATTCTACAACTTCGTTTACCGAAAACTTTTTGTTCTTGTATCCGTCTAAGATTGATTCTATTGTAAGATTCGTTACATCCATATATCTATTCCCTATTCACTAAACCCTATTCGTTATCAAATATTGCCTTTACTTTGAAAAAACCATTGTTTTGATTTTTTGCGCCTGAAAGTGCTGCGTTTTGAGATAGAGAATCGTCTGAAAAATTGTCATTTTTTGTGACATTTGTAAGTCCTGTTACTTGTGAAGTTGGTTCAACCCCTTCTACATCAACATCATTCAATTTTTCAACGTAGGTAAGGATTTCTGATAACTGTTTTTCAAACTTGTGTTCTTCTTGCGGAGTTAGCGTAAGATTTGCCAATGTTGCGACTTTTTTTACATCAATCTTCATACAGTTATTATATGTTTGTTGACTTATTCAAGCAAGTAGTTAGTTGATAAATAACCTATAGTGAAATATAATAACTACATGAAAAATGAACATTGGAATTATTCTCCGTTTAGGGGTGATGCTATAGATCAATTTGCCTATGATATCTCATTAAATCACGCGCAAAATCCTGATCGAAAATACGTTGTAAGATGGGGTCAGGGTAGTAATCAATTAACCCGCGCGAAGGTAACAAGGAATGAATTTAACCTTTTAAATCAATTTGGCATTAGTGTAGTTCCAACAGATTTTGTTATTACGGAGAAGGGACTAACAATGGTTAGTAATTTCGTAGATGGGTTAGGAGTCGATACAGCCAGCCAAAAATTAGTCGATGAACTAGTTGCTGGAATTATGGGATATTTTGAATATAAATTCGAAAATAGAAGTGAACCTTTTTTGTGGGACATTGATAGAAGCGAACAATACGTGTATGGTTCTGTAAAAGGTGGAAAAAATAAAATTTATTTGGTTGATGTAGATGCAAGGTATTATGATCCTGAAACTAAACGAAACCCATGGGATGTGGGTTCAAGAGATGATAGTCTGTGTGAGGTATTTTATAAAATACGAAAACATTTTGTTATGGGTACACCAAGTACGTATAGAAAAGATATATTTAATAAAACAGTTCTTAGGTTATCCGGTAAAGCTGAGTTTGTCGAGCATTCCCAAGAATTTGCTTGGTTAATTTGTTCGTAGCTATATTTAAGAATTTCTTTTTACAACAACATCTTTTGCTTTTTGTTCGAGAGAGTCATCTAAGGGTTCGAGTTCAATTTTTTCTCCGTATTTAACCTCCACAGCTTTTTCTATCAGCCAGTCGGCTATTTCTGGATTTTTAGGCAGAATCGGTCCGTGAAGATATGTTCCGATTGAATTTTTATACATAATTCCCTCGGTTTTGTCCTTTCCGTTGTTTCCAGAACCTTTTTTAACGGTTGCAAAGGTCATTGATTTATCTTCTAAATATGTTCTTCCTCCGTGGTTTTCAAACCCTACAATATAGGTTTTAGGTTTTAGGTTATAGGTACTAGAATTAGGTTCGATAATAATATTGCCGATTAGACGATTGACATTTTCTCCCGGGTTTTCAGTGTAGCTTGGAAAAATTTTCAACCCTTCAAGGATTTTTCCGTCGGCTGTTTTATAATATTTACCCAAGAATTGATATGCGCCGCAGATAAAAAGACCGGGAGTTCCCTGTTCAATTTTTTTCTTTAGTGCCGAACCTTTTTTCCCGAACAAATCATGATTTACAATTTCCTGCTGCGTATCTTGCGCGCCACCCATAAAGAAAAGATCGCATGTATCTAGTATTTGGTATTCTGTATCCGGTGAGATTTTTTCTATTCGAACATTTATATTTCTCCACTCACAACGCTTTTGTAAAACTATAATATTTCCGCGGTCACCATAGGTAGACATTAATTCGGGATAAAGCCAACCTATGGTTAGGTTATAGGTTTTAGGGAATAGGTTTTTAGCTTTCATAAAATTTTTCGTCCTTTTAATATTTTTCTTACATCAAGCATGGCGGAATATGTTGCCAGAATATATAAAGTTTGATCGGTTTCAAGTCTTGATGCGGCAACAATAATGGCTTCTGTTAATATGTCATGAATCTGGAATTTAGAATCAGGTATATCGCAGTATTTAATTCTTACGCCCATGTCATAAGCCCTGTCACCGGAAATAGTGACGTAATATGCATTTTTCAATTCTTCAAATTCTACATCCCAAATCCAGCTAACGTCTCTACCGTCCGGAATTCTATCATTTAATAAAAGTAAGACGTTTGGATTCTTGTCTTGTTCAATAATAGCTTGAATTGACTGGTTAAAGCTTGCAGGATTTTTTGAAAGAAGAAGAAATATGTTTTTTCCTTTATAAATAATTCTTTCTTGCCTGCCAAATGCAGGGTCAAAATTTGTAATTCCCAATTCTATCGTTTTTAAATTAACACCGAAACCGTTTTGAAGCAGAAGAGAAGCAGCATTAATATTGTATTTGTTGTAAAGACCAAACATAGGATTTGGAAGAGAGTTAAAAGTAGAAGTCTTTGCGTGTCTAAAACCGCATTTTGGACATTTATATATCCCCATATGGGAATAAGATCTTTTTATAAATTCAAGTTTTGTTTTACACTTCGGGCAATAGAGAAAGTCAACATCATGAGGTGCGTTTTTTTTGTCCATTAACTTTTCGTCAATACCAAAGTAAGAAACATGAAGGTTTGATTTTTCTCCGATAAATCTAAGCATCGGATCGTCTCCGTTTGTGACTAAAAGTGTTTCTTTGGGTAGCTTCTTAAGTGCTTCCTGCCATTTTTCCGCTATTGTATTTACTTCGCCGTAGCGATCCAGCTGGTCACGGAATAAATTTAATAATATAATTGCAAAGGGTGTTATGTGTTCTAGAATACGAGGAAGAGAGTTTTCGTCTATTTCAAAAAGAGCCACGTCATAGGAAATTTTTCCAAAAATATCCGCACGATACACAAAGCTTGAAGCAATACCGTTAATTAAATTTGCGCCTGCTTCATTTCTAAAAACGCGATAATTTTGACGTTCCAGCACCTCTTGGGTAAGCTTTGTCGTTGTTGTTTTTCCATTAGTGCCTGCGACTAAAACAATTTTTAAATGAGGATTTTTTTTAGATAAATTATTGAGAAAGTTTGCATCAAGTGAAAGTGCTATTTCTCCTGGCCACGTTGATCCCGATCCTAAATTAAATGTTTGGGAAACTTTTGTTATAGCTTTTCCCAATGCAATAGGAATGTGCATATGTTAATTATACCCTACATTGATCGGAGAATGCGGATTCTTTCGTTAATTGGTGGATGAGTGGAGAAAAGATTTACCAGCCATTGACCGGATTTCTTTTTAACGTCTGTTTTAAATGGATTTTCTATGTAAAAATGAGCTGTTGCAGTTGACGCAGTTTTCAAAATATTTTTGTCTGCGGCGATTTTTTCAAGAGCACTGGCTAGTCCTTCAGGGTAGCGCGTAAGCAAAGCACCGTCAGCGTCAGCTAAATATTCACGCCTTCGGGAAATTGCAAGCTGAATTAAAGTTGCAATAATAGGAGAGAGTATTGCTAAAATAATTCCTACTATCATAAAAATAGAGCTTGATCTATTATTGTCATCCGAATCGCGAAACCATAAGCTTCTGAAAAAAACATCTGCAAGAATTGAAAGTGAGCCGACAAGAATGGCTACAACTCCCATAAGTCTCGTATCATAATTTTTAACATGTGAAAGTTCGTGGCCTATTACACCTTCAAGTTCTGCTTTTGAAAGTTTTTGTAAAATTCCGGTTGTAGCGCATACTGCTGCGTGTTTTGGATCTCTTCCTGTCGCAAATGCATTAGGAGCTGCATCTTGAACAACATAAACTTTTGGCATAGGTGTGCCTGACGCAATAGATAGATTTTCAACAGTTGTAAATAAATCTCGATATTCTTCTTTTGTTGCGGGTTTTGCGCCTGACATTGCTAAAACAATTTTGTCAGAGTAATAATATGACCCGAAAGACATAAGACCGGAAATTATAAGCATGACGCCTGCAAAAGACAGACCGTATCCAAGCGCCCGTCCTAAAATATATGAAACTGTCAGAAAAAAAAGTACGAAAAGTATCATAATAAGCCACGTTTTTCTTTTATTTGAGCTTATTGAACTGTAGATTGTCATAATTCTTAGGTCCAGGTTGTTAAATGAAGTTAGAATTTTACCTTAACAGGTTCCTTTTGCGATGAGTCAGTACCAAAGAATTCTTTTTCACCGAATCCGAATTGGGAAGCTATAAGAGAGGCAGGAAACATTTTTATTTTGGTGTTGTAATCCAAAACATTTGAGTTATAAAACTGTCGAGAGTATGAAATTTTATTTTCCGTGTCAGATAATTCCTCTTGGAGGTGTGTAAAATTTTCACTTGCCCGAAGAGTTGGATAGGCTTCTGCAACCGCAAAAAGAGTTTTAAGTGCTCCTGCAAGCATATTGTTAGCTTCTGACTTTTGGCCGGGGGTTTCTGCCTTCATCAGGGCGCTTCTTGCTTTTGTTACATTCTCAAATACTTCTTTTTCGTGTTTTGCGTATCCCTTAACTGTTTCAACAAGATTTGGGATAAGGTCATATCGCCGTTTTAGTTGGACGTCAATATTAGAAAGCGCTTCATTAATTCGTTCACGGAGGGTAACGAGTGAATTATAGGTAAACCAAAGATACAGAAGAACAAGTACTACAAATCCAATTACAATATAAATTATCACAATGATATTATTTTGCCACAGTGTTTGGTAAATGTCAACTGAAAAAATACTTATTCTGTCAGTGCCTTAAATATTTGCTGATATGGGTACGTGTTAATAACTGACTTTTTATTGCACCAGCCTCGCCGTGCAACAGACACCCCATAAAACATATTATCCATTTG
>Ga0210057_1000566_pt1 | contig 60756 bp, 60 predicted proteins | sample CryGeyCG2114_010_2_FD_183968 | JGI IMG/M metagenome (GOLD analysis project Ga0210057, IMG submission 183968) | Groundwater microbial communities from aquifer - Crystal Geyser CG10_big_fil_rev_8/21/14_0.10 (SPAdes) (version 2) | ecosystem: Environmental > Aquatic > Deep subsurface > Groundwater ...
CGAGAGATCCTACAGAGCAATTTAAGCTGTATCAAGCACTTGGCAGTAAAAAAGTGTACTTTCTTTTAAAAGTACTAGTCAAAAAAATAAAAATGTTGTTTAAGTAAATATTTTTACCACATTTTCACTGTTTTAAGCCGATATTTACGCAATGATTTCGCAACCCTCTTCTGTGATCAACAATGTGTGCTCGAAGTGAGCAGAAAGTGACCCGTCTCTTGTATTAATAGTCCAAAGGTCTGATGTCTCTTTGATACCGTCTTTTCCTGTACATACGATAGGCTCTACGGCAATAAGTGTCCCAACAGGAAGCATTGGTCCTGTGTCTTTTTCTCCATAGTTTGGGACATCTGGGAATTGATGCAATGTCTTTCCGAGACCATGCCCTGTTAAGGCAGAGACAATCGTCAGCCCTTCGGCTTCGACAAGGTCTTGAATGGTCGCAGAAATCGTTCCTACGCGCACACCAGATCGTGTCACTGCTACTGCTGCCTCTAGGGCATTTGACGTCACGTCTAGTAGCTTCTGCGCCTCTTTAGAGATCTTGCCTACTCCAAACGTACGACACGCATCTGTATAGAGGTTGTTTATCATTACTCCACAGTCTGTGGCAATGATATCCCCTTCCTTGAGTACTCTATCCCCTGGGAGGCCATGCACACACTCTTCGTTAACTGATGTGCAGAGTGTCGCTGGGTAACCATGATACCCCTGAAATGCAGGGGTTGCCCCTTCGTGCCTTCGGATAAACTCTTCAGCTGCGCGATCGAGCTCTTTTGTCGTAATACCAGGTGCGACAAGATCGCCGATGTATGCCAAACACTCAGAGAGAATCTTTCCGGCTTCCCGTAAAGATTGCTGCTCCTCTGCCGTAAATATCTGAAACTTTCCCATTGATAGTGTCAGTATACTGTAGCAATTACATGCTATGCATTACTAATTCCACTTTTAATTCTCTCGTAGATCTCTTCAACTGTCCCCTGCCCATCTACTTCAATGACTTTGCCTGCAGATTCATATGCCTTAATCACTGGCATTGTCTTATCAACGAAGAGATCCATACGACGTAAGACCTTCTCTTGGTCTGCATCATCTGCACGGCCTTCTATCGCTGCACGGCTCTTTATGCGCTCTACTGCTTCGTCTTTATTAAGAAGAATATGCACACACTGAAGCTCTCTTCCTGCTGTGTTCATAATCGTATTAAATGCATTCATTTGGTCGAGATCTCGTGGAATACCATCAAACAGGATCTGCTGCTCTTCTGGAACATTACCGACTGCTTCTTTTACTACTTTCATGATAATCTCAAACGGAACAAGTTCTCCATTATCAATGTAGTTCTTTACTGTTTCACCAAGTTCTGTACCAGAAGCTTTTATCTTTCGTAGCTCTCCTCCTGCTTCAAAAATGTAATACCCAAACTCTTCTGCAAGCATACGAGCTTGCGTTCCTTTACCAGAGCCCTGAATACCGAAGAAGACTAGATCCATACAGAAAGTGTAAAATGGAAAAGAAGAAATAGAAAGGAGAATACTGATTAATCCGTTACTATGACCTCATCTACTATCCCAATACTATGAATTGCCATATATCCCACGAGTACCATTTGATATCTCTGATCCTGTGTCAGTAGGATATTTAACTACCTCTTCTAGTTTCTTTTTTACCAATCCTGTCATCTCAGATGGCCCTTCAACAGAGATACTTTCCTCACTTGCTTCTTCGAGGGTTGCTCTATTGAGATATGCAATAATTTCGTCACCTCCAAGTGGAAGATACCTCTCTAATGGCGATATAAGATCTTTCTGAACTGCTCTACTCCCACTGTCTTCTCTATCATCAAAGTCTATAAAGATTTGTCTTACGTAACCAAAACCTTCAAATTCATCTGTGCGGAATTAACGAGATAAAATTGCCTTAGCAGCATTTTTCAGTGTATCAACATCAAACGAATCGAGCGTCACTGTAAGTACGCCATTGCTATTTGTAAAATGTACACCTTCTGGTGTTCCAGCTTCATCTGTTATTGCGTTAGGTCCGTTTGGTGATTCGTTCTTAGCCATAATAGTATGGGAATATTAGTTATATATACTATATTTAGTTAAATATAGCAAGTATTAAATACCTGCCATAAAAAGCTTATATATATGAATATATGGAACTAATAGTTAAACGAGTTTCTCGTAATCGTGAGCCAAGAGCTGTGCGTTTATCTGACGGATAAGCTCCATCACAACACCCACAACGATGATGAGACCAGAACCAGAGATAATCAAATCCTGTGAACTGAGTGCTGAATACTTTGTAAAGATAAGTGGGACGATAGCGACAATTCCGAGGAAGAGGCCACCCCAAAGGTTCATACGATTACTTACCTGCTGCAAGAGTTCTGCTGTCTGCTTACCTGGACGGATTCCTGGAACGAAACCTCCACGCTTCTGAATGTTTTCAGCTACTTCATCTGGCTTGAATGTAACAGATACGTAGAAGTATGTGAATCCCATTACCAAACCAAAGTAGATCGCCATGTACAGAATACTTGGATTATTTGGATTGATATACAGGTTGATGAAGTTCGCAGTCTGCTGAAGAATTGGACGAGTAGCAGTTGCAAGGAACTGTGCAATAATGGCTGGAAGAGTGATCAATGAAATAGAGAAGATGATCGGGATCATTCCTGCTTGGTTGAGGCGAATTGGGATGTTTCCCTGTACGCCGCGTCCTGCACCTTGGTTTGCGTATGTGATCGGAATTAATCTATGCGCATCCGTAAAGAGAACGACGCAAACAAGCATTGCAAGTGAGACAATACAGAAGAGGAAGAATGCAGCCTGCTTACCCTGTCCTGCAAGGAACATAGAGCTAAGCACTGTTGGCATTCCAGATACGATTCCAATGAAGATAATGAGTGAAATACCGTTTCCAATTCCTTTCTCTGTAACGAGCTCTCCAAGCCACATCAAAAACATTGCACCTGCTGTTACGTAAAGCATTGGAAAGAGAACACCTGGGAATGTGAGATCTACGAGCTGTACACCACCTGCCCCAAGCAATACCAAGAATCCGTAACTCTGTACGAACGACAAAGGAACTGCCAACCACCGTGTGTACTTGTTAATCGTCTGCTGACCAGTTGCACCTTCTTTACTGATTGCCTCTAGACGAGGGAAAATAACAGTACAGAGCTGCATGATGATCGATGCATTAATATATGGAGAGAGTCCAAGAAGAACAACAGAGAAGTTATCGATCGCACCTCCTGTTAGTGCTGCAAATACACCCACTACTCCTCCACTTGAACGTGTATTAAGGAAGCTTTCTAGTGCGAAAGGATCTGTTCCAGGAACAGCAATGTGTGCAACAACGCGGTACACCAAAAGGAGTCCGAGCGTTACGAGGATCTGCTTTCGCAGCTGCTCAGAGTGCCAAAGTTGTCGTAAATACGTAAACATGTGTTGAGTCTTATTTTAGAACTGTGACCTTTCCACCAGCCTTTTCAATTGCAGCGATTGCAGCCTTTGAAGCAGCGTTGATAGTGATCTCAAATTTCTTTTTTACTTCTCCACGGCTTAGGAGTTTTACTGGCTTGTTTGTGCTCACAAGTTTCTGAACTTTCAAATCCTTCACGTCGTACGTTCCTGCTTTTACTTTAAGCTCAAGATCTCCAACATTTACCACTTCGTACTCCTTGTGGTTAGGGTTTTTGAAACCAGCAAGCTTCGGCTGACGCATAAGAAGTGGTGTCTGACCTCCTTCGAAGTTTCGAGCAGTGCTCGAACCAGCGCGAGATCCATATCCCTTTGTTCCACGACCAGCAGTTGTACCGCGGCCTGCGCTGCTACCACGTCCACGGCGAATAGACTTTTTTCGAGAACCCGGTGCTGGCTTTAAAGTGTGTAGCATAATCTGCGACATGGTACTGACTAGATTTGCTGACGTAAAGGCATTTCTGGGTAGATTTTTGACTATATTTTCAGCGGATCAGAGTGCTCTGGCAGAAATGCAGAATTTATGATAGAATATATAGATTCATGCGAAAATTCTATTCCTTCCTCTTTGTTGGCATCTTTCTCTTCAGTAGTATTCCGCAATCTTTCGGAGCTGAAACTGAACCAGTTTCGTATGTAAAACGATCTGAGGCAGTCATGATCCTCCTTAAGAATGCTGGTGTTGAAGTGGAACTTGGCACACGTAGTAATGGAAAGTATCCAGATGTTATTGATGGACAGTGGTATACCCCTCATATTTTAAAAGGTATCGAAAAAGGAATTATTACTGTGGGAGACACAGGGTTTGTCTTTCCCGATCATTCTGTCTCACGTATTGAGTTTCTTAAAATGATGAGTATTGCATTTCATCTCACAACAAATTTGCCATATCAATACACAGATATTGATACACAGAATGATGAAGGACCTTACGCTGGTCTATCGTGGAGATATTATCTTTTTACTGATGACAATAGCCCACATCTTCTCCATCCTAACCTACGTATTTCCCATGTAGAAGCTGCAAAAGCGGTGTATACACTGCTCAAGGCAGAGCCATCACTTCAAGGAATAAATGGGCTCATTCCTGCCAAAATGGTGCCAACAGGCGTTGTGACTGTACAGCCCACGCTTATACCGCTGCATTCTACTGCTACTGAAGAAGATACTGAATCACTCTATAAAAAACCAAGTATTTTTATGTCTCTTTCAACGCCGACAAGCATTAAGAATGCCACTCTGAAGCTCCTCACCTCTCGTACAAACCTCGCATCACAAACACGGAATGATCTCATTAAAGCAGTAAACGATTTTCGAACAGAGTATAATCTTGGACCACTACGGTCTAATTACTATCTCGAACTCTCTGGGCAGAGACATGCAAAAGATATGGCAGAAAGAGGATACTTTAGCCACTACACACCAGAAGGACTGAGCTATGTCGACCGCATTCGAAGAAGTGGATACCTTGATATTAACCCAGATAGCTGTTCCTGCTCTCAGCAATTTGACTTAGGTGGATCGCTAGAAATTGGTTCAAATTACCTCATAAAAGGAAACGAACAGTGTAGTTGTGAACCAATCTTCTCTCTTGGAGAGAACCTAGCAAAAGGACAACTTACGGTAAAAGAAGTTATGCAAGATTGGAAAAATTCCCCTAGTCATCGAACAAATATGCTTCGACCAGAATTTGAAGAAATTGGCATCGGGCTCTACGAAGATGTATGGGTGCAACAATTTGGACGCCTAAAGTTTGAGTAACTATAGTTTCGCCAATGCTATCCCAAATTCCTCTGCTGCTTTTGGTCCATTTCCTGTGACAATGTTTCCGTCAATCGTAACAGATTCTCCTGTGTACTCTGCTCCGTAGGTTTCGAGGAGGTCTTTCTGTAAACCGTCCTCGTTCCATACGGTTGCCCTCTTACCCTCGAGCACCTGTGCTTTTGCAAGAATAGTTGGTGCAATACAAATAGCTCCAAGTGGCATATCTGCTCTGTAGGCGTCATTTACTATCTTTAATGCATCAGCATCTGATGCGAGAAGTGCTGCCCCAGGGCCTCCAATAAATGCGATAGTATCATAATCGGAAACATCGACATCACGAAGTGAGACCGTTGCATGTTCTGCTCCACCCAGAGATCCACTACATGGACCTGCGTCTTTTGCAGCAAGAACAATCTCAAAACCTGCCTCCTCAAGACCCTTTCGCGTTCCTGCGTATTCGTGGTCTTGGTATCCACTGTTTGCGATGATGATAAGAGCTTTTTTCATAACAGAATTATAACTCTTTTGTCACTTTTCCGATGAAAAGTAACCAAAAATCTTAGCCACTGATATGAACGAAGAAATAATAAAAGAACAGAGTTGTGCGCTCCTCGGTAAACCTGCGTCGCTAAGCAAGGAAAAAGGGACAAAAGGAATTAACGAAGTTGCTTTTGATCTTTCAAAAGTCACAAAGAATCATCAAAAAAAGAATAGTGAAGCTACTTTATGTAAAGAATAAAGAGAAACTACTTCTTCTTGTTCAAGTTCCCCTCGCGATCAACAGATTTCTTGCTTACTTCTGTAATCTTGATGTTCTCTGGAAGTTCTTCTTCATCTTCCTTCTTTATTGGCTCTGGGTTAAGTGGTCCTACTTCTACACCACGGAAGAGCTGCAAAGCCTCGATAACACACTGAGCATTTACGAGCTTGTTGTTTGTACCGTAACGCTTACTCAAAACGTTCTGTACTCCAGCATGCTCTAAAACTGTACGAAGTGCACCTCCAGCAATGATTCCTGTTCCTACACGTGCAGGAAGAAGGCGGATGCGTGATGCCTTAAACTTATGATCAATTTCATGTGGAATTGTTCCATCAACAAGTGGTACACGGATCATATTCTTCTTTGCAACAGCTGTTGCTTTTTGCACAGCGCCTTGTACCTCTCCTGACTTCCCTGTTCCAATACCAACGCGTCCTTTTTTGTCTCCTACCACAACAACTGCACGGAAACGCATACGACGACCTCCAGCCACAACACGTGTCACACGATCGATCGTGAGTGTTGTCTCTTCAAATTCAGAAGGGGCTTTCTGGCGACGGCGGTCACCTTTTTTGCGGTCTGGTCTAGCGGTTTTTGCAGTCATTTAGTAGTGGAAAGTGGAAAGTGGAAAGTTCGTTTAGAATTGAAGTCCAGCCGTGCGAGCTGCATCGGCAAGCGCCTTAATACGGCCATGATACCTGTAAGCATTTCGGTCGAATACAATAGTTGTGATTTTTGCGTCCTTCGCCTTCTTTGCAATTACCTCACCAAGCTTTGTTGCTCCTTCAATATTTGGCTTTGCTTTGATCTCTTTTGTTGATGCTGCTGCAAGTGTCTTTCCTTCAACATCATCAATAAGCTGTACTGTCATTTGCATTAATGAACGGTGTACTGTGAGACGTGGGCGTTCTGCAGTTCCGCTCAAATTTGAGCGAATTCTACGCTTTCGTGCTTGCCGATTGTATGATCGAAGTGAAGTTTTCATGAGTTAAAATGCGTTTAAGAACCAGAAGCCTTACCAGCTTTGCGAATAACATGTTCACCAACATAACGAACACCTTTACCTTTGTATGGCTCTGGTGGTCGGAATGAGCGGATGTCGGCAGCTGCCTGACCTACGTCTTCTTTGTTGATTCCTTTGATAATCAAGATCTGCTTATTCTTTTCATCCTGAGCAATATCGATTCCCTCAGGTGCTACGTACTCAATTGGATGGCTGTGTCCAAGATTTAGCGTTACAGACTTTCCTTTTGCCTGTGCCTTGTAACCAACTCCAATAATCTCAAGCTTCTTTTCGTACCCGTCAGATACACCGATTACCATGTTGTTAATAAGCTGACGTGTAAGACCGTGACGTGCACGAGCAGCGATACTATCATCGATACGTGTCACAACAACCTGATTGCCATCGACAGATACATTCACCTCTGGAAGATGAGCGTAACTCAGCTCTCCTTTTGACCCCTTTACCACAACATTCTTACCGTTGACTTCAACAGTCACGCCTGCAGGAACTGCCACTGGTTTTTTTCCAATACGAGACATGTTATGAAATGGTACAGAGTACTTCGCCTCCAATCTTCTTTTCGCGTGCTTCCTTATCAGTCATAAGACCTTGGCTTGTTGTGAGGATCGCAATACCAACTCCTTTAAGAACTGGCCTGAGATCTGCCACACCAGTGTATGCACGACGACCTGGCTTGGAGATACGCTTAAATTGAATGGCTGGTTTATCAGCGTGGAATGTTACTTCCACGTCTTTCTTTGGTGCTTCTCCTGTTATAGTAACATCTGCAATCCACTTCTCTTTCTTAAGAAGTTCAAGAAGTTGCAACTTGATCTTGCTAAGCGGAGCGCTACAGCCAGGTTTTCCTGCTTTCTGCGCATTGCGCATTCGAGTCAGAAGGTCGCCGATTGGGTCTGTTACGTAAGTCATAATTACCAGGAAGATTTAGTTACACCAGGAATCTCGCCGTTTGAAGCGAGTTCACGGAAGCAGATACGACATGTTCCGAAGAACCTTATGAAACCATGGCGTCGACCGCAGAGTTCGCAACGATTGTAGACCCTTGTAGGGAACTTAGGCTTTCTTCCTGCCGCTTTGTCGCGGAGGAATTTGTCCAGTTTAGCCCGTTGCTTATTCTTTAGTGCAGTTCTAGCCATAATTTACGATTGGGACTGGGAATCGATAGTATCGGTTGTAAGTTCGTTTGATGCAACTTTCTTTGCTTCTTCTTTTGCAGCCTTCGCATTTTTTGCATCTTGTGCCTCATTTCTCTTGAATGGCATACCAATATTCTTCATAAGAGCCATTCCTTCTTCGTCGTTCTTTGCTGTTGTTGTGATAACAATCTGCATGTTGAAGATTTGTCCTGCGTCTGGTGCTGGTACTTCTGGGAAGATTGAATGATCACGGAGACCAATACTGTAATTTCCTTTTCCATCAAGCTTCTTTGGAAGTCCGCGGAAGTCGCGAATACGTGGAATAGAGAAGCTAATGAGTCGGTCGAGGAAGTGTTCCATGTTCTTACCGCGGAGTGTTACCTTCACACCCACAATCATTCCTTGCCTCGTTTTAAAGTTTGAAATCGCAATACGCGCCTTTGTAAATACTGGCTTCTGACCAGTAATACGCATAAGCATCTGTTCGATGTATTCACGTGTTTCCTTGCTATCCATTTTTGACTTATTGATACCAACGTTTACTGTCACCTTTTCAATGCGAGGCGCAGCATTAACGTTCTTGATACCAAGATCCTTCTGAACTGCTTCAGTAATTGGTCCTCGGAGCCGGTCGTGGAAAGATGTGTAAGCCATAATTATGCGCCGCGTTGGCTGGATCGATGAGTATTACTTGTTTGGTCTGGCACTGAGTGGTCGTCATTCTTAACGTCTACTTCTGCATTTCCTGCCATATCTTCTGCTCCGAATCCCATTTTCTTCCAGAATGGAGCCTGATTTGAGGATGCAGAGGATTTAGAGGAATCAGAAGATGCAGAGGTTTTTTTCTTCGCAGTATTCACTTTTGTACCATCTGTCCCTTCTGTACCCTCACCACCTTTTTTCTTTGCTGCAACTGTCCCCTTTTTGATCTCTTCTCCGCTTACTTTTGCGATACGTACTTTGTGTCCTTTTGCATTCTTTGCGTATCCGACACGGCTTCGCTTCTTTGTCTTTGGATCTATCACCATGACGTTACTAAGAGCAATACTTGCTTCGTACTTTACGATCTCACCAGGGCGATTTGGCCCACCCTTAATGTGACGTGTGCGCATGTTTGCATCTGTTACGACAACACGGTTTTTTGATTCAAGAACACGGAGAACTTTTCCAGTTTTACCCTTATCCTTCCCTGTGATGATTACGACGCTATCGCCGGTACGGATCTTCACAGTACGTCAGGGGCAAGAGATACAATTTTCTGAAAGCCCTTAGCACGGAGTTCACGAGCAACAGGCCCGAAAACACGTGTACCTTTAGGGACTCCTTCTTTCGATACGATCACACATGCGTTGTCATCGAAGCGGATTCCACTTCCATCCGTACGCCTTGTGATTTTCTTCGTTCGAACAACAACAGCACGCTCCACAGACTTCTTCTTTACTGTTCCACGAGGAGCAGCTTCCTTCACTGTTACAACAATCGTATCACCGACTGCAGCGTAACGACGCTTAGAACCACCAAGCACCTTGATGCACATAACGCGTTTTGCGCCTGTATTATCTGCCACTTGTAGGGAGGTTTGCGTCTGGATCATTATTGAGAGGAGTCAAGGGATTCAGAGGATTCAGAGGAATTGTCCTTTGGCTCCTTTATGTCTTTTGTTTCTTCTTTTACCTTTGCATCTGCACCTGTTTTTTCACGGTGGATGACTTCGTCGATAGCTTTATCTTCTTTCATGTCAGATACTCGTGGAGCAGCCTTTGTAATCTCTGTTACCTTGAAGTACTTGTTCTTAGAGATTGGCTTGCACTCTGTAATAATCACTTGGTCACCTGCGTAAAGGTCTAATCCGTTTGTATCACAGAGAAACTTCTTGCTCTTTCGGAATCGCTTCTTGTAGATCGGGTGAAATACGTGTCGGTCTACAGCTACGGAAACCGTACCTGTCATTTTTGCCGATGAAACAACGCCTTTTTTAGTTCTCATGATTGCTTAGGAGTGCGACCAACCTTCGCCTTCTGGGCTTCGGTCGGCAGGGAGGATACAGAGTTTTTATCGCTTTGCGAAACATTAAGTGCTGTTTTCATGCGCGCTAGTTGCTTCTTTGCTCGTACATACTTTGCGCTATCTTTCTCACTACCCATCTGCACACCAAGACGAAGTTTTACAACCTCATGCTCTTGTGCACGGATGTCCTTCTGCAAGTCTGCAGGAGTCATATTGTGAAGCTCTTTGGTGGTGGTAGTGTTACTCATTATGATCCAATTTTAGTAATAACTTTTGTCTTCATTGGTAATTTGTGGCTTGCAAGGCGTAGCGCTTCACGAGCAATTTTTTCATCAAGACCATCCATCTCGAAGATGACAGTTCCTGCCTTAAGGACAGCTCCCCAGTACTCTAGGCTTCCTTTTCCAGATCCCATCGGTACTTCTGCTGCTTTCTTTGTTACTGGGTTGTGTGGGAATACGCGGATCCAAATCTTTCCTCCACGCGCAACGCTGCGTGTCATTGCACGACGAGCAGCTTCGATCTGTCTTGCGGTGATCTCTCCTGTTTCACTTGTCTTCAACCCAATGCTTCCGAAAGCCAAACGGCTTCCACGCCATGCCTTACCCCTCCACTGTCCGCGGCGGCGTTGAACCTTCCTGTGCTTTATTTTCTTAGGCTCTAACATGATTATTGGTTATTAAGTGACGTAAGAGTAGATGACTGTGCCTGTTGCACTTTCTTAAATACCATTCCTTTGTAGATCCATACTTTGATTCCGATAGAACCATATGTAGTTGCTGCAGTTCTGCGTGCAAACGTTACGTTTGCACGAAGGGTCTGCAAAGGAATGTTACCTTCTTTAAATAGCTCTGTTCGTGCAATTTCAGCACCGTTGAGACGACCTGACACTTTTACCTTTACTCCCTCGGCACCTGCTTGCATAGCCTTTTCAATAGCCATCTTTGCAGCTCTTCTGTATGGCATACGACGCTGAACCTGTCCTTGGATGGTTTCTGCGATGACGTGTGCGTCTGAGTCTGGTGTGCGTATCTCTTGAATATTCACATCAAATGCACAGTTGAACTTATGTTCTAGGTTCTTCTTGAGAAGTTCGATAGATGCACCTTGCTTTCCGATAATCACACCTGGCTTTGCTGTGTGGATCGTGACAGATACACGCTTGCTTCTGTCGATTTCGATCATTGAGATTCCAGCATCTGGAAGCTTTTCTCCGATGTAACGACGAATCTTTACATCATCAAGAAAGAGACCCTTAAACTTCTTACCATTTGCATACCATGAGCTTGGCCACGTGTGCGTGATTTTGAGTCGGAAGCCGTTGGCATTTACTTTCTGTCCCATGTATTAGGGGGTGGTAAGAGTTGGTTAGAATTAGGATTTCTTTGGAGTAGCTTTTTTCTTCGCTGGAGCCTTCGCTTTTGCAGGCACAGAAGATTTCGAGGTGGAAGTAGTAGTATCCTTCTTAGGTTCGGACTTACTCTTCGTACTCGTCGGCTTCATTTCAGAAGTCGTGTCCTTTTTTACAGTCTTTTTCGCTGTTTGGGAAGTAGATTCTTTCTTTTTAGGCTTATTATCTTCTCCTTCTACACCAAGAGTAAGGTTGATATGGCTCATAAACTTACGCATTGGGCGTACACGTCCACGTGCCATTGGTACTCCACGGTGGTAACACTGTGCTTTATTAACGATTAGAGTCTTGATAACAAGCATTTGAGGATCCTGCTTTTCGTTATGAGACGCATTCGCCATTGCACTACGAAGCAATCCCTCTAGAAGACGTGCAGCTTTCTTATTTGTTCGTTCGAGTGTGTACATCGCATCTGGTACTGACTTGCCACGGATCATCTTGGCGACGAGCTGTGCCTTCTTAGGAGCGATGCGGATAGAGCGTAGAGAAGCATTCATAATAGAGAGTTGTTATTCTTACTTACCAGCCATTTTTCCACCATGGCTTTTAAATTTAGTAGTCCAAGAGAATTCACCAAGTTTGTGTCCAACCATTTGCTCAGTGACGTATACAGGTGTGAACTCCTTACCGTTGTGCACTGCGAATGTGAATCCGACGAATTCAGGTGGAATATCACATGCACGAGCCCATGTCTTGATGATCTTCTTATCACCAGCTTCAGCCATCTTCATCACTTTTTTGAAGAGCTTTTCGTCAACGTAAGGGCCTTTGGTAAGAGATCTAGACATAAGAGAGGTTAGGAATTATTACTTCTTGCGTTTCTTGTTAGTACGGCGGCGCATAATAAGCTTATCTGATGCTTTTGTTTTCTTTCGTGTCTTTACACCAAGAGCCCTCTTTCCCCATGGAGTTCGTGGCCCCTTCTTGCTTCCGATTGGACTGTGTCCTTCTCCTCCTCCGTGTGGGTGGTCTACAGCGTTCATGGATTTACCAAGAACCTGTGGTCGGCGACCCATCCAACGCTTTCTTCCAGCTTTTCCAACGCGGATAAGGCTGTGTTCACCGTTACTAACGACTCCGATAGTTGCTGTACATTCCTTACGAACCTTTCGGACTTCGTTACTTGGGAGCTGAAGGATTGCGTGGTCTTTATCGATTCCAACAAGTGTTGCAGATGTACCAGCGCTTCGTACCATTTCTCCTCCTTTACCGATGTGCATTTCAACGTTGAATACCTTGTACCCTGTTGGAATGTTCTGCAATTGCATTCGGTTTCCAACTTTCACCTTTGTGCGCTCACCAGAGGTGATAACGTCTCCGACAACTACTCCTTCTGGAGCAAGGTGGTAACGCTTGTCACCATCTGCGTACACAGTAAGGATGATGTATGATGTTCGGTTTGGATCGTACTCAACAGCTTTTACTGTTCCTGGTACTCCAGCTTTATCCATGCGCTTGAAGTCGATATCACGGTAGAGACGTTTGTGTCCTCCTCCACGGTGACGGATCGTAATACGACCTGTCGACTTACTTCGTCCATTGATACGCCTCTTACCCTTTGTAAGACCGCGTTCAGGCCTCTTCTTCGTTAGACCGGAGAAGTCTGCAAACGTCATTGTTCGACGTCCTGGGCTCGTTGGTTTAACAGTTTTAATAGGCATTATACTTTGAAGTTAGCAATATCAAGGGGCTTACTCTTTGGAGAAAGCGTAACCATAACTTTTTTAAATGGCTTTCGTTTTGTAATAACCTTTCCACGTCCAACTGCGCGAGTCTTACTTGGCATACGCATTGTACGGACACTCGTTACTTCGACGTCGTAGAACTTTGTTAGAGCGTTAGCGATATCTACCTTTGTTGCGTTTGGAGCAACACGGATAGTGTATGTGCGATTGACACCCTTTAGGCGTTCAGCCTTTTCGGTAACAATTGCGCCGACGACAACTTGAGAGAGTTCCATTATTTTACTGAGGTGGAAGAGGATGCAGATGGTGCAGATGGTGCAGACGTTTTCTTTTCATTTACCTTTGTATCCTTTGCACCTTCTGTCACTTTTTTTTCTCCGTGGATCTCTTCGAGCTTCTTGATTGCATCAACCATGAAGATGATCTGACGGCTGCTGAGTACATCCAAAGGATTTAAGTACTGAGCCATGACTGTTCGTACGTTCTTGATGTTGCGAACAGAGAGGTTAACAGAGGCATTGTTATCTGCAGTGACAATAATGATCTTGCGACCAAGTTCCACTGACATCTTTTCGAGCATCTTCTGTGCATCCTTTGTCTTAATTGCTTCTGGGTAGCTTTCGAGTCCGAAGATTGCTCCATTCTTAGCCTGAAGTGACAAACTGCTCGTAAGAGCTGCACGACGCATCTTTTTAGGCATTTCTAGCACAAAGTTTGCAATGCTCTTTGGACCGAATGCCTTGTTACCTCCCCTTAGGACTGGGCTTCGTACAGAACCACGACGTGCACGCCCTGTTCCCTTCTGTTGGAAGAGCTTTCGTGTTGATCCTTGGATCTCACCTCGGGTCTTCGTGTGTGCAACAGAGTTACGGACATTGCTCTGCTGGCGAATAACTGCCTGGTGCATCAACCCCTCGTTGATATTTGCTTCAAAGAGATCCTTCGGCAGTGTAGCCGTTCCCTTTTTAGCGCCTGTGGAGGTGTATACATCAATAGTCATTATGAGGCTGGAGTAAGTGTGACGTAGAGACGAGAGCCATTTGGTCCAGGAACTGGACCTTTTACCGCAATGACACCTTTTTCAACGTCGCAATTCAAGATTTCACGCTTTTTCAAGGTTATCTGATCGTTACCCATTCGTCCTGGCATTTTCTTACCTTTCATAACACGTCCAGGGAATTCACACATTCCAATAGAACCTGGCTTCCTGTGGTGGTGTGAACCGTGTGTTTCTGGACCACGAGAGAAGTTGTGACGCCTAATAACACCTTGGAATCCCTTTCCTTTAGAGACACCTGTGATCTGCACCTTTGCATCTGTTGTGAATTCTTCTGATGTAAGCTCCTTCCCTGCTTCAAGGCCATCAAGGCTCTCTACTTCCCACTCCTTTATAGTAGAATACTTTGTGTGCTCGTTTCCTTTGCGTGTTCTCCATTTCTTTGGATTGATACCAAGAACAACCGCATTGTACCCGTCCTTCTCCTTTGTCTTTGTACGGATAACGTGGTTTGGTTCTACCTTCAAGTAGGTAACAGGGACTGCATCACCGTTCTCAGTGAAGACTCGTGACATGCCGATTTTTGTACAAATACGTCCGTTACACATAATATCTTGGAGGTTCCTCTGGTTCGCTTGGTTGGAGTCTTCGACTACGCTCAGACTAAACGGCGAACTAGAACACAAGTAATTGCTGTAAAGCGGGAGGAATATAAAGAGAAGAGCAAGGGGGGTCAATAAATTAAAGAGGTTTCTTTGTATATATTAACTCCGCTATTCCTTTGCCCCTTTTTCCTTTGCGCTCCTCGCCCAGGTCACTGCGTTCGCTTACAGCGACTGGCTCTCGTCGCTGTATTCCTTTTACTCATATCTTATTCTTCGCCCTCAAACATGCAGTCTGCCAACCCACCCTTAACTTCTCGCTCGTCCAGCCACTGTCGTATGGACGAAGATCACACCGCTTCACGCGTACTTAGCGACGAAGTTTACTGAGGAGCGCACGCTTCGTTCTCTCTTTATTTCTTCGTCCATATCAGTGGCGAAGATTTTTGGTTACTTTTCATCTGAAAAGTTACAAATCATTTATCAAAAAAGGCACAAATGAAGATAGCGAAGCTACATAAAAACAGAACACCCCACCCAGGATGCCCTGTTTGACGATGAAGAGTCTGCTTAACCGCAACAACTATCACCTTTGTGCTCTGAAGACTTTTCATCACACTTCTCTTTGCACTTTTCAGCGCATTCCTTGCATGTATCGCAAGTACAACCTTCTGAACATTTCTTGCTCTCATCAGAGCAATGATTGTCCTTTGAACAACATCCCATAAGTATTAGGGGTAGGAAATAACAGACGTAGTCTAGCTTAGTCGGTTACTTTTGTAAAACATGTATTTAATAGTAATTAAGTAGTTTTTGGAGGTATATCTATGTATACTAACCGTACATGCCTAAAAAACAACCATCATCGTGCGATTGTCCGATCTACGGAATCATTGATTTTTGCTCAAAAAAGTGGGCAATGCATATTTTACGATGTATCGCAGATACAAAGAAAATGCGGTTTTGCGAAATTAAAGATGCGCTACCAGAGATCAACTCTCGTATTCTTTCCGAGCGGCTGACAGAACTGGAAGAAGAAGGCCTCATCGAACGAACAGTAACCGATGGTAAGCCTATCTGCATTGAATACAGCATTACTGAAAAAGGAGCAGACCTACAGACTGTCTTTGGAGGTTTTTGTAAGTGGGGGAAGAAGTGGGGGTGATCCATCTTCTAGCCACTGTAGTATGGACGAAGATCACACCGCTGCACTTCTTCTTAGTGACGAAGAGCTAAGTTGCCGCAGCAAGCTTAGTCGAGGAGCGCACAGTACGTTCTTCCTGTATTTCTTCGTTCATATCAGTGGTTAAGATTTTTGGTAACTTTTGATCCCAAAAGTTACAAGCTGATAGATCAAACCCACAAATTCAACCACACACCAGCGTAGTGCACGACAACATACAAGAAGAAGACGTATCCTATTGCTCCTGCAAAGACGGTAATAAGAATTGTGTTGAGGATTTCGTTCTTATGACGCTTCGCTTGGTCGAGCGAACAGACACCCTTCTTTCGATAGTGATAAAAGACTGACAGCAACAAAAGGAAGAGCCCACCTATTCTAAAGAACCACTTGTAGTCTCCGTAGAGTGTATCTGCAAGAGAACTGGCAAATGCTGCTGTTCCAAGACCAAACAGGACGATGATCACTGGACTAAGGCAGCAAAGTGATGCGCCGACAACTGGTAGCCACGTAAGTTTTGCGATTTCTTTGAGTTTCATAAACAGAGTATAGCATAGAGAGACACCCGTCCTGTATAGTCCCGTGCATAAAAAAATATGCTGATATACTTCTTCGGGTTTTTATACTACTTGCAGCCATAAAAGGGATGTACCACCTACTTGCACAAGCATGGTATTTCTTTCAAGGTGCATATGCCGGTGATGCGACATACTACTTTACCGTCGGGCAAGGAATACTGAATCATCTACAACTGTACACAGACATTTTCGACACAAAACCTCCTGCCATTTACCTTTTGAGTGCAGCATCTCTTGCACTGTTTGGTAGTGGACTCCTTGGCAATATATGTAATGGAATGATTGTCCTTCTTATTCCTATGCTTTTTGGACTGACTGTGCACCGCAATGCACGCAACACATCTACAACCATTCTCGCAACACTGTTTGGTGTCGTCATATCATTATATACTGCATTTACTGCTGGCGCATGGCAAGTAGAACTCTATGGTGCATTTTTTGGAATACTCTATGTTTTGCTCCTAACGCAATTCCCACCGCGTCGTACTCTCACATATGTGAGTCTACTTACTCTGTGTCTTTTTTTGAGTATCAGCTTTAAAGAGCCATTCTTTCTTGTCCTTCTTGGCTGTGCGCTTCTCCTACTTCCTCGTAGAAAAGAGTTTGTTTCTTTCTTTGTTTTTCCTATTGGCATTGTCGCAATTGTTGGTGTGATATTAATGTTTGTTTTTGGCTTCGCAGAGGGGTATTTCGGAACGTATCTTCCATCAAACTTTGGCCATCATATCGCGCGGTCTATGCCACTGTGGCAGCGTGGGCTGCAACTAGACCTCGTGTGGTTATACCTTGTCCAGTACTCATATCTTCTTCCAGTGTTACTGCTTACTATTCTTTTCGATGTTGTTGTGCACAATAGGGATCGTCTTTTCTACATTTGCATTGCTCTCTATATAGCATGCACTGCAGCAAACCTGCGCGGCTACCCTGTCAATAATCATTTCGTCATACTCGTGCCACTGTACTGTGCACTGTTTTTTGTGTTTCTCCGATCATGTTCGCGTCGCCTCCTACACACCACACTTTTTTTGGTGACCCTTACAATATTCATGATTCCACTCAGTGATGGCTTTCCAGTTTATAGTGCAAGACTCCGCGAACAGCAGAGGATAGATGAACTGAACATATATACTGCAGGTGCCATTGATGATATTTTGGACGCGTGTAGTATCGATAGGTATTTCTTCGTTGAAGAGCGACCATACATGCCATTTATGCGGCATAGTCCTCTGAACTTCTTTGTTTATACAGGCCCAGAAGCAATTGTGTATCACCATCCTCTTCTTATTGAGAAGCAACTAAACTCATTCTCTTCAGCAGACGTCATCATTGCAAAAGGAAATACCTACGAGATTAGCGACCGTGCAGAAGAGCAGCTCCTCTCTCAAAAAACATTTGCGTACATTGCGAATCACTTCACTATCACATCACGCCCTTGTTCCTCTTCATTGCCACAACCAGAAGGTTATAGCGTACTTTTCCGCAAAGAAGGAGACACAGCCGCTTTTCCGTTTACTGTGAAATACTAGCTTATTCATTCCTCACACTCCGACCACAGCCCAAGACCTAATTGCTTCGCTCTGTTCTCTAGAGTGCTGTACTGCTCTACTCGTGGATGGTCGAACCACGGATAGTTTCTGGCGTATCCATCTGTAATAAGCTGTAGCCCAATGTCTATTCCATCAATGTGAATGTACCGGAGTAGCCTTTCGTATTTGTCACGATCATCTCCTGGTTGCTCCTGCAAAACTATATTTTTATCAGAAATAAGAAGTTGTAAATATTCTGTCGCCTCTTCGAAGTAACACTCTTTATATTCTGGAGTATCTATCCCGATGATGCGAACTGTTTCCTCTGAACCATCAAACAATACTACTTCGAGTGTATCTCCATCGATGATTCGATGAACTGTTGCTGTCTCTGGAATAAACTGTTCATGACGTGATAATGGCATTGAAGATGCAGAGCACCCTCCAAGAGCGAATAATAACAACACGTACACTGGATGTTTCATACTACAAAGTATAGCAGGAAGTGTTCTTGACCTCGTATAGTGTACAGTAGAATATACACGTAGATCTTTCCCCCCCCATCTACAGCTTTATGAAAAAAAGGAGGTGCTCATGCTCCGTCGACACAGCGTTGTTCTCATTAGAACACTCGGACTCTTGTTACTCGCAATCGGATTGCTAGGCCTCATTTTTCTTCCCAAGCCTGGGATCGTCATCCTCATTGCTGGATTCCTCATCACTCTATGGTGTTCTGGAAACGAGCAACGGCAACAAAGGGAACATTCTTTAGAGGGAAAATAACGATGAAGGATCATCAATAGCACGTCGCCCCTCGGGACCGGCGTGCTACTTTTTTACACCATGCCTTTCATAAGCATTCCAACCCATAACACTTTACAAGCAATATGTAATGCTTGGTCTACGTGCACAGAGTACTTCCCTTCCATTCTTCCGAAATCAATGAGCCAATGAGCAACCGTCTCAAGAAGTGAAAGAAACAAAGACCCTGTAAAGAACCCGACAAAGCCACCATGAATAATAGAGTGAGCACTCAGATTATACATCCATGTCTCTTTATTATGCTTTATGTATTTCTTCTTTTGAAATTCTGATGATTGCAACGCAAAATCTGCGAGACTGTGTCCGAACAGAAGTAAGAAAAATATATCCATACAACGAAGTATACTACACCTTTGCTCCAGACAAAATCTTCTCTTCGAGGAAGGATCCAAATATCTCTTGTGCTTCCTCAATAGAGAGTATGTCGTTATCAATAAGAAGATCTGGGTTTTTAGGTGCTTCGTATGGACGGTCTGCAGCACCAAGCCCACTTCTCTTGATATACACCCACAGAGGATTACACATAACCTGAAGCTCTGCACGTACAGATTCAAACGGTGCAATAACAGCAACAATAACGAGATGCCCACTATCGCGAAGCAGTGTGGCTAGTCTTGCAACACGCATGTTGTGTTTTCGTCTGTCCTCTGGACTAAACCCTTCATCACGAGAAATTGTTTCACGCATTTCATCACCATCAAGCACCACCACGCGCCTTGCCATTGGGTGTGATGCATTTTCATATTCATTACACCTCTCACGGAGTGCGAATGCGAGTGTGCTTTTTCCAGCACCACTGTTTCCTGTGAGCCATACAATTGGAAAACGTGCAGCCATTATTTTACTTTAAGGTGAGCATCTTTATCGTATGTTTTTCCTGCGTTATCGTAGAGTTTTTTGCGGATGTCTGTTGCAGAAATATTTTCTGTTTTTTCGTCGAGCTGTATTAACTCGTACCCAACATCACGACCAATGAAGACTGCAAGTTCTGCACCTGAGTCCAAAAATGCAGTGATCTCTACTTGGTTTTCATCTGGGAATGCTGCGCGAATCATCGCTTTGCGCTTTTCGAAGTCGAATGGATTTTTTTCTGTCTTCTCTGTTTCGCGCATTTGTACGATGCACTTATCGCATGTTTCAAGAATCTTCTCGATACATTTTCTGTGCCCATCGTGAAATGGTTGAAATCGCCCGACAAAGAGTCCTGTTTTCATAGAAAAACACTGTATCTCCTCACTATCTTTTTCGCAAATGTTACTGTCATCATACCGTTCTCCTTGCTATACTGCAGTTATGTTTTGGACAGAGGAATTTACAGAGCAGATAAAAGAGCGATTTCATAAAAAAATTGCAGATGACTCCCCTCTTATTATTCGTGATGAAAAAACATTATCCGGACGCGTGCATGTCGGTTCTCTTCGGGGAATTGTACTGCATGGGATTATTGCCCAGGTACTTGCAGAGCAACATGTGAAAAGTATATTTATGTATGAGCTCAATGATAACGATCCTATGGATGGCCTCCCTATCAACATCGACCAAGAGAAATTTGCTCCGCATATGGGCAAACCTCTCTTTGCTGTCCCTCCTGTACATGAAGGAGAAGACAACTTCACAACAGGTTTTGGTGAAGAGCTCAAACTCGCTGTTAACCCAATGGGGCTCCCTATTGAATGGTATCACCTTCGTCCCCTCTATCTTGCGGGAAAATTTAATGAAGTGATTCGCGAAGCACTGGACGGTGCAGCGCGTATTCGGGAAATTTACCAAGAAGTAAGTGGTGGTGGAAAGCCAGACGATTGGTTCCCTCTTAATGTTATCTGCCCTAGATGCGGTAAAATTGGTACGACAAAAGTAACTGCGTGGGACGGAAATGAAGTGACCTACGAATGTAAGAAGCACTACGTTAAGTGGGCTGAAGGGTGTGGGCATAAGGGAACAATGAGTCCATTTGATGGCAATGCAACATTACCTTGGAAGCCTGAGTGGGCTGCAAAGTGGAAAGTACTTGGTGTGGACATCGAAGGAGGGGGGAAAGACCACTATGCCGCAGGAGGTTCACGTGAAGTGGCGGCGAAGATCTCTGAAGAAATATTTCACTACCCTGCCCCTTTTGATGTTGCGTATGAGTTCTTTAACTTCCAAGGAAAGAAGATGAGTGCAAGTAAAGGCCTTGGTGCATCTGCAAAAGAAGTTGCCGACTTACTTCCACCAAAGATTCTAAAGTTCTTGATGATTCGCAAAGAACCACGTCAGCCAATTGACTTTGACCCTGAAGGAAAGACTATTCCTAATCTCTTCGATGAATACGACCGATGCGCAGACCACTATTTCAACAGACACGCAGAACCATTTGTTGGGTATGCGAGGCCTTTTGCTCTTGCTCAAATAGATCCTTTAAAAGAACCAGAAGACCTCTGGGAAATGCGGTTCCAATCCCTAAGCTTTGTTGTGCAAATGCCACATCTAGACATTGAAACTGAGGCAGAGAAGCTGAAGGGCAAAGCCCTAACAGAAGCAGAAAAAATTGCACTACATGAACGTGCTAGTTATGTGAAGAAGTGGATCGATACACTTGCACCTGCAGAGTATAAATTTGTCATTCAAGATACTACTCCAGATGGTCTCGATCTTAATGACAAGCAAAAGAAAGCACTCCACGAATTAGGAAAAAGACTTGGTGACCTCAAAGAATGGAGTGGTGAAACAGTGCATGACAAAATTCATAGAACAAAAGAAGAGTTTGAACTCACACCAAAAGAAATCTTCCAGCCGCTGTATCGAATCTTTATCAATAGAACAAGTGGGCCACAAGTTGGATGGTTTTTAAGCACTCTTGACCAACAGAAAGTTGCGGATATGCTCATAGCTTCTTCCTCTTAATTCTTATGACAAACCTCCTCCTTGAACACGCAGACTACGGACACTTACTCCCAGCGGCCCATGGCCTTTTAGAAGAACATGCAGACGCAACAAAGGCACACCTCGTTGCAACAGGTGCTGCTATGCAGGCACTTGCCAAGAAATTTGGTGGCGACGAACAAACATGGAAAGTAGCTGGTATGCTTCACGATCTCGACTGGGACCAGCTTGATAAAGACTATGAAGCTCACTGTGGTGACACACTTGAAAACTTATTGAAAACTATTGATGCTCCTGCAGAACTCCTCGGAGACATCCGAGCCCACTATCAAGCCAAATACGGGGAAGAGTATCCTCTCGATACGATGCTACGAAAATGCCTCTACTGTGTGGATGAACTCACCGGTTTTATTATCGCTGTGACATACGTACGACCAAGTAAAAAGATTGCTGATGTTGAAGTACAGAGTGTAAAGAAGAAACTAAAAGACAAAGGCTTTGCAGCGCAAGTTGACCGTGCACAAATTGGTTCTTGCAAAGAATTACTTGATATCGAGCTTGATGAATTTATTCAGATAACACTTGATGCAATGAAGGCAGTGGCGGATGATTTGTCCCTGTAATGCTCACCACGTGTTCACCTCTTTTTGCCGATATAGACCTGCGATGTGCAGAGCAGTTAGCACTTTTGAAATCCTTTTCTTGTATTGATTGTTCAGAGATTGTTTCTCGTATAGAAAACAATCAATCACGATATAAAAAACATAATGGTCGATTCAACTACTCTGATGCACTCGTACTACACTGTATGATCCGAACAATGAAGCCTGCACATATTATTGAAATTGGATGTGGAATGAGTAGCTGTATGATCCTCGATACAAACGAGCAGTATTTTGACAATAACATCAACTGTACATTTATCGACATTGATACCTCTGCACTCAAAAAGTTTTGCCGTCCTACAGACCTTTGTAAAAATATTATTGTAGAAAGCCCTATTCAAAATATAGACCTTACTTCTTTTGTCTCACTACGAGAAGGAGATATTCTTTTTATTGATTCATCGCATCTGTACTCTCCTGGAAGTGACGTATTTGATATGATACATCGTATCCTTCCTGTTGTACGCAGTGGAGTACATATTCATTTTCATGATATATTTTATAATTTTCAATACCCAACTGAGTGGAATAATACCGATTGGAATGAAGTACAAATACTCGAATCTTTCTTAAAAGAAAATCCTCAGTATACGCTTCAATGTTTTTCATCGTATATGTCGCATCACTATACAGAAGAATTTCAACAATCATTGCCATCCATGAATGATCCTCATGGTGGCAGCTTGTGGTTGCAAAAAGTATAGTGCAATGCTCCTAGGAAACATGTTACCTGTATTGTAAGCTTTAGCACCTCTATGAAGAATGATTCCGTCTTTTCACAGACAGTACATACAGAGCATGATTTATATGTGACTGCCAAAACTTCTAATGCTATTGCTATTATTCATGGGAATAATCATAGATACTTATCAGACACACTCAATAGCGTTAGTACGCAATCTCTACCGTTTAAAAAAATCTTTGTTTTGTATAGAGCGAAAGATGAATACATAGCAACCTGCATGTCAGAGTTTCCAACTGTAGTGTTTCAAACAACATATCCAACACATAGCAGTGCGTACGTCTGCATTCTTCCAAATGGCCATAGATTACCAACGGATAGCCTACGGCAAGCAACTGAATTGCTCGAACAAGTGTCAGATATTCAGCACATCACCATACCAAACGAATTCGTACCAACTCCTGTACCCTCTTCATCTTCAATAGATGAAGATATTGAAGAATCCGTTCCTATTCTTTGTCGCTCTCACTGTCTTAAACAAAGATCAATAGAAAAAGACTTTTTGGTGAATATGTTGGTGGTCATTATCGCCAACTCTCATCGGTATATTGCGCAATGCATTGATAGTGTTTTCCTTCAAACCATTAAGCCGACATACATACTTGTCCTGAGCGAAAAAAAAAGGGCGTTGCCACTTATCCGTTATCATTCGGATATATCTGTGAAAATACAGTATGACACTGAAGATAATTTTGGAAAGCATATTCATGAATGCATTAATGCTATGGAGCCTCAATACGTTTCCATGCTTTATGAAGATGATTTCTTAGATGACTTCTTTTTCCAGCGAAGCATGACTGCATTTAAAAATAATACATATATCTCTGGGACCATTGCGCATACAGAATATTTTGGCAACGATACGTCTGGAATTGCAAAACATACATCAAATCTGTATGGCACTGTTATACAGACAGAACTACTACCAAATATGAGATCCATCAAAACATGGGGGCCTATACTTCATATTCCAGAATTCCCAGAAAATACACTTTATACTGTAAAGCTACACAATTACCGACGTCGGTAACTTCTCTTTTTTATACCACGCAACTGTACTTTCTAGACCTTCCTGTAAGGGCATCTTTGCTTGAAAGTCTAAATATTCTTTTGCTAGAGATGTATCCACTCTCCTGTTCATTTGGCCATTAGAATATGTTGTATCCCATGTTATGTCTCCATTATATCCCGATATCGCTGCGATCATTGTAGCAAGATGTGCAATTGATACATCTTGACCTGATCCAATATTGATTGGCATGAGAGGTATGGAATTTTGCATTGTTGATACAATTCCTTCTACGGCATCTGTGACATACAGAAGATCTCTTGTTGGTGTGCCATCACCCCATAATACTACTTCTCTTTTTCCTTCTTCTACTGCATCACAGAATTTTCGAATCAATGCTGGTACTACATGTGATGACTGCAAATCGATAGAATCTTTTGGTCCGTATAAATTGGTCAGGATTAAGTAATTTGAGTGAAAGCCATACTCTTGCTCGTAAGCACGTGCCTGTGTCAGAAGCATTTTCTTGGCAATCCCATATGGCGCATTTGTTGGCTCTGGATAGCCATCCCATAGAGCATCCTCCTTGAAAGGAATTGGCGTATGCGAAGGATACGAACATACTGTTCCAATAGTAATATACTTCTCTACACCATACTTTCTTGCGCTTTCCATCAATATCATCCCCATCATTGCGTTGTCATAAAATAACTGACCAGGAAAACTACGATTCTCTCCAATTCCTCCTACTTTTGCAGCTAAATGTACAACCATATCTGGTTTGCTGTTTTGAAATAATTTCTCCACATCTACTTGTACTCTTATGTCACAATCCTCATGGGAAGGTATTATAAGAGTATAATCAGATGAATATTTTTCTTGTAAATGTTCGATAAGATATGTGCCAAGAAATCCGTGGCCACCTGTAATAAGAATACGCTTACTCATCGACTTGATGGTACTACACACATGCTATTGATCAAGAAAATATGCATAAGAAGTATTTTTAACAATTTGACGTAATGGCTTCTGTTTTGGCATTGATAATACAATATCACTCTGGTGCACATATTGCACTCATTGTTACGTTCGGAAAATTCTCTTACTTCTGCGAGGTCCACATGCAATATTGATTCCCTTTGTTTGTCTAATTGCCATGCTACATACTGGCGAATTGTATTTTTTCTTCGTAATATACATACTGTGACATCATCGTCATCTAATAGCATATTTTTGCCTAAAGAACCTTATTAGTATTTGATGGATAGAATGTTTCGCAGTAGAGTGTTTCTCCTCGTACATTTATGTATATATGACATCAATTGCACATATTGTTAATCCATTTTACAATCCAAAACGTCAGGATTTGGAAGATGTGCAGCCATTGGTATGTGAATCGATGTTACGCGCACAGGATTTTGCAAAAAATGATGTTACTGTAGAGCTATATGCCACTGTATATAAAGAAGATGAAAATGCTATTCCAAAAGGATTTCTGCGAGCACCAGGCCTTACTCGTTCTATTATTAATGTTCGACCTCTGCAAAAACCTAAAAAACTACCTCTCATTTACGATATTATCGATAATCTTTTTCAAGTAACTACTGCGGATTATCTTATCTATACCAATATGGACATTATACTTATGCCACACTTTTACAGTGTTGTGCATGACTATATTCACAGTGGCTATGATGGAATCATTATCAACCGTCGAGAAGTAAACCCTACCGAGGTTAACCCACTTGATACACTAGCAAAAATTTGGTCGAGCATTGGTGTCCCAGGTGCAGGCTACGACTGTTTTGTTTTTTCACGAAAGCAATACGCTGCATTTTATAAAGATACGTGTTGTATAGGCATTGCATCTGTCGATACAGGACTCGCTGCAAACATTATGAAAAATGCCAGACAATTTCTTTTTTTACCTTTCGAACACATTACTTGCCACATTGGCAATGATCGCCAGTGGACAGAAGAAGAGTTTGATGAACTCACTCGTCATAACTTATGGGAATTTTCAAAGATTTGGCCTCTGCATAAAAAAAGACTAGTGGAACAGTTTGGCTCCACTCACCCAATGATTAAACGGATGTCTTCAATGTCATCATATGAATTCCCTACATTCATTAGTGATTATCGATAATATCATTTTAATCTATACGAATCAGTAAGTCTCCTCAGCAATATACTGCTATTGTAGAGGGCTATTACGTCAGCATAAACAGTATAAAAATGAACAAGTAAAAATTACACTCATATATTTGAATGTAAGCAGATTACAAAACCAGCAATACTTGGCATCGTTCGTCGATTTGATCTTGATAGCTTAGCAACAACCCCTCCCTACTCCTCATTAAGAAATTACAATACGCTATGTTTTAGAATCACTATAAATACCTATAAGAGATCTTTGGAATCTGATATCATTCACCTCCTTTTTCGGATGATACACCATCTTATTTATGGATAGACACTGGAACAATATCATTGAACCACTATGCACTACGATGTTACCAAAAAACATTGTCGTCATTGGAAAAGATTCACAGAACATTACACAAAAACTGCTCTCCTATTGCGGTACTCATACTATAAAACTCCACATTGTAAACCCTCAACTAGATTCACTCAGTGCTATACCATCAATTGATATGATATTTATTGATGGTGAAGATCAATGGAAAGCTATTTCTCATCAACTCCATCTTCTCCAAGAGCAATCTGAACTTATAGAGCATTTTCCACTAGTGGTTATACATAATGCCCATTCTCATATTGCATACTTTATATGTAACTCTATCCTAGAACTTTCCTATAGAGATATCGCAGGATGCAAAGGAATTGGCCTACTTATGACTAACCATCATACCAATACTATTTTGTCATCTCTTGAAACAAAACCACTTTTACCTCTTGTAGAAGATAGAAGAGGAGAATGGCACACAAAATGTGAGCTACATAATTTACAAAAGACACATGCATTTATTCAGGAATCCTTTTTGCATCTTCGGAATCAATATGCTCAACAATCAAATGACTATATTATTTCTTGTAGCAAATATGACGAATGCCAAAAAGAGATACACACCACGCAACAATTACTCCACGAATTACAATTAGGGTATCAAGAATTACACAGGGCAATAAACGAACTCAGTGCTGAAAATACAAAATTACAAACAGTAATGAGTGAGATGCATAGTGAGAATACAACTCTCGAAAACGTCATAAATGACCTACATACTAAGAATGCAGGTTTACAGAGTATTATTAATCATTTGATACAGACTGCAAGCTGGAGACTCACTCACCCGCTTCGACTATTCGGATCACTACTCAAAAAGCTTCGTACAAAATAATGCATGCAGAAATATTCGGAATCTACAGGCAAAATGATAAGCATCATTATTCCTATACATAATGCATTTACGTATGTGCATGCATGTATTGAGAGCCTCTTACATACCACCAAGAATGATCATTGCACAATTGTTCTCATTGATGATGCAAGTACCGATCCTGAAATTGGCATGTATCTTTCTGCAGTACAGCGAGAGTATCCACATCGTGTACACCTCATCACACTCGAACAGAATGTAGGCTTTGTGCAAGCGGTAAACTATGGCTTTTCCCAGACAAGAGGACAAGATGTTGTACTCCTTAATAGTGATACAATCGTTTACGATGGATGGATAGAGCGTTTATCTACACTTGCTACAGCTCACCCCGATGCAGGGAGTATTACCCCTCTTTCAAATGAGGCATCTATTTACTCTGTTGCCCAAAATGATGCAATTGCATTAAAAGAAAAGAGATTACTTGAAAATCTTGCACAGAACATTGCGCTATCAAAAAGCACGACGCTACTGACTATTCCAACTGCTGTAGGCTTTTGTATGTATATTCCATGGAAAGCACGCGCTATCGTTGGCGTATTTAACGAAATTTTTGGACGCGGATACGGTGAAGAAAACGACTGGTGTATGAGAGCAAGAAGTGCAGGATTCACACACTACCTTGATGAAAGCACATTTGTTTTCCATGAAGGAGGTGTATCTATGTCGCTCAGTGGAGATATTCCTTCACGAGAAGCTCGCTCTATTCCTTCGCATGAAGAATTGCTCCAAGCAATGCATTCAGAGTATCGGAATATTGTAGAGTCATTTATTCGTAATGACACACGGCTCGATACTATTCGTCATAGAGTTGATGCAATTGCTAAAAACCTACTAGAAGAACAATCTCCATGTACCGTGGCACATATTTTGCATAATTCTCCACGAAGTATAAAAGTGGGTGGCACAGAAAAACATGTGGAAGACCTTATCCTATCGATGAGTGACACTACACATTACTTACTGTATCCGTCAGGGAGCGACCATCTCGCTGTATCTGAATTTCAGAACTCGGAACTCAAAGATGTTGAATCTATCTCTATAGGTACATACATAACGAAGGCGCCACAGGAAAGCTTACGAGAATTCAAAGAATTTCTTATGAGCAAGCGCATTTCCGTTCTTCATATTCATCAGCTTATTGGAAGTAATTTTTCTCTCATAGAAGCTGCAAAATCATGTGGCATTTCAGTCGTCTATTCTATTCATGACTATTACGCGATTGGCTCACCGCAACTCCTCCAAAATGGAGAATTCCTTGGTATACCATCAGGAAATACGACGTGTCCGAGCGACCCCACAAAAACATATGAACAATGGCAACAAGATGTCTATCCACTGCTTGAGCACGTAGGTACCTTTGTTGCACCCTCGCAGACTGCACGAGATACATTTGCCAAGATATTCCCCTTTGTACAGGATCGATGTCTTATCCAAGAACATGGAACAGAAAAAATACCGCCGTATGCACAAGTTCAGCAATACCATAACAATCGTATTTGTTTTCTTGGCTATGTTCACGCAGATCATAAGGGTAAAGCTCTTATTGCATCTGTTCTACCACTTCTCATAAAAGAAGGTGTTGATATCTATTTTCTTGGAACATTAGAGTCTGAATGGCCAGAATTGGCACATAATCCTCATGTCCATTTTTTTAGCAAATACACACAAGAAGAACTTCCTGCAATCTTACATTGCATCGCACCACGGCTAGTCTGCCTTTTTCCTAATTGGCCAGAGACATACAGTTATACACTCTCTGAATGCTTTCGAATGCGTATTCCTGTCTGTGTAACAAATAGCGGTGCATTAGCGGAGCGAATACAGAAACATGGTGGTGGAATTATTCTGCAGAATAAAGACCCTCAAGAAATTGTTCATACAATAGTGCATACTATCACCGCATCAATGCACGACAGTCTTTGCAGAGAAATTGATGCGATGCAATTGCCAGATATACAGACTGTCTCTGATTGGTATCAGAATCTTTACGAAAAATTTCCAAAACCAGAGCCTATTGCCCCAGTTCAAAAACTTCCTAATTTCCTTATTATTGGCGGACAAAAATGTGGGAGTACATGGTTATGGAAAAACTTATCGCATCATCCTGATATCTATCTTCCAACACAGCCAGAATGTGAATTCTTCTCGAAGAATAGGGCACCCTCATCACGCGATATTGATAACTACAGCAAAACGTATTTCTCACAACAAAAAGAAGAACCAGTTATTGGAGAAAAGACGGCAAGCTATTTTTGGACGAGTACTACACATCAAGAATGGTACGTAGGGCTACAGAAACCAAACCCTATGACACCTAAGTATGTATATGATGTACTTGGGAAAGAAACAAAAATTGTCCTATCTCTACGTCATCCTGTCATGCGTGCTCTTTCTGCGTATTGTCATCATCTTCACCATGGATCGTTAGTACATACTGGGAATTTTGCTGAAACCGCAAAACGACATGGCATTATTCATATGGGATTCTATGCATCGCATTTACAGGAATGGCTTCGATGGTTCCCAAAAGAAAACATTCATGTCGTTATTCTTGAAGAAGATATTTTCCAACATCCAGCTGAAACACTACATAATGTTCACACATTTCTTGGAACCACACACCCCGATATTATTCCAGAAGATCTCTCGACAGTCTTTCGAGGTACCACACGTACTCATATCAATGGCATTGTCTATGCACATATGAATAATAACAGTGCTACAGGAAAAACCATTCTTCCTATTACCACTGAAGATGAACTTCAAAAGCTCTATGACATATATCTTCCAGGTATTCTAGAATTAGAACAGATTCTTCAGAGACCACTACAAAAAACATGGAGTAAAAAGGCATTTTGCAAATCTACAACTGCAGTTCATGCCCTGCAAGAAGGTGTCACGACACCAATCCTTACTGCACCAGAGCCAATTGTTCCTCGCGTCAGTGCGCCAGCTCGGAAAAAAGCTGCGTACTATGTTTTTAGTTGCTTAAAAGACTTATGGACAGACTTTGGAGAGCCATTCCCAGGCGCTGCAGTGTTTATCCGCCACAGGATTCTTGGAAAAATATGGCCTGTTCACTCACCTAACACTCGAGAACCATTACAGAAGTCTTATTTGCCAACCCATTTTTTTTCCCATGCAGAACAAGAGGCTAGCCGCCTTGCAATACGCCAAATGCTATTTCAGCCGTCACTTCATCTTTTACTTCCTGTGCGTCATTTTGATGAAATACAATTACGACAATGCTTAAACGCTCTTACGCAACAAACGTATATTGAGTGGAAAGTTACTGTTCTGGATGCATCAAAATCTGGTGAAATACTGCAAAACGTCATACAGGAGTACTCTGCAGATTTCCCGCATACATTCTTCTATACATCAGAAACACGCGCATCCATCGTCCGTCGATCAACGGAAATGTACATTGGTTTTTTACGCATAGAAGACTGCTTGTTGCCACATACTCTTGCAACGATGATGTCTGCCGCATGTGAAGAGGCAGAACTTCCAGATGCGATATACAGTGACCATGACGAGTGTCTACATCGAGGTGCACCTCAATACTCGCCTATTTATAAGCCAGACTGGAGCCCAGAGCTCTTACTCTCATTTAATTATATCCGCCCTTTCTTTATTGTTCAGAGAGAAACTCTTTTACCATTTCTTCTTAATGATCACCTCCAGAGCGATGCCTACACGCATGATATTCTCCTTCATCTTGCTGATGGAACTCATCATGTTATCCATATTCCAGAGATTCTGTATCACTATTATGGAGACCCTCTACAGGAACCATCTTTCGAAAATGAAACAAAGAATGTTATCGAACAATGCCTAAAACGACGCCGTATTTCTTGCACAGTTATTCGTCCTGAAGAATCTATAAAGAGCCATACACTCTTCTTCCAAATTTTCTATACTCCGACTAAAGCACAATGTTCTAAAGTAACTATTATTATTCCAACAAAAGATAGGATTGATCTTCTGCACCACTGTATCAATACCATTCGTACAAAAACAGATTACCCAAACTATGAGATTGTTATTATTGATAACAATAGCACCGAGCCAAAAACACAAGCATACCTCGACTCTATCCCTGAACAAGTCATACGGATAGACACTCCTGCATTTAACTTTGCACACATCAACAACGAAGTAGTGGCTCGTACAACAGGAGAATTTATTCTTCTTCTTAATAACGATACAGAGCCTGCCGATCCTCATTGGTTGACCACGTTGGTTGGAACCATGTTACTTGATACGAGGATTGGCGTTGTTGGATCAAGACTACTCTACCCCCCTCAACATGATATATATCGTGTACAGAGTATTGGCATGATTATTGGTAGAAACTGGGCAAGTCTTGTACAAGTTGATACAAAAGATGCACTTGGATACGAAAACTACAACTACGTGTTGCGAAATTGCTCTGCTATTGGCGGTGCATGTCTTCTTACACGAAGAAAACTCTTTTCTGATATTGGAGGGCTTGATGAACATAAATTTGGTGTTGATTTTGGAGATGTAGACTACTGCCTACGCGTACAACAAGAAGGCTATCGTGTTGTGTGTAATCCACTATCATCGGTTATTCATCATGAATCTGCTACCAGAGGTAATAATGGTGGTCTCGGTGCCAACGTGAAAAGAGAAGAAATTATCGCTTTTGAAAATAAGTGGGGACACATGTTTGGACATGATCCATATTATAATCCGCACTTCTCCCTTAGTATTCATCACAATGCATTTTCAACAACTGTACGTCGCTAAATACACGTTGTATCTCATCTTTCATCGTCGACACTGATGTATCAATGGAATACATCTGTGGGATAATTATTGCTGCCTTTTCCTGTAGCTCTCGCTGCCTTTTTAAATCTTCATGCATGGATAACACAGCATTTACCATGAACTGTGCATTCATATCTTGTACGAGTTCTACAAATCCGTGATTCCCAAACTCCTGTGGTCCCCCTGCAGCACTGAACGCAATGACAGGTGTGCCCATCATTGCATTTTCTAGGCAGACCAAGCTAAGCGACTCCATGCGCGATGTAAGCGTAAAGATATCAAAGACTTCGTAATATGATCTCGGATCACGCTGCTCTCCAACAAAGTGAATACATTGTGATAACCCTGCATCTTGTACTTCTTGCTGCATCATCTGTAGATAATCTGGTTCATATTTTGATACACCGCCTACCCATACAAAATGCCACTTCTTCTCAGGATGATTTTTTGTAAGCATCTTTGCCATTTCTATCCATATATCGACTCCCTTCAGTGAAACTACCTGTCCTGACATACCGATAACTATCGCATCAGATGGTATACCGATCTTGTGTCGCAATTTTTCACCAGATGAACGCCTCTTCCAATGCACAACATCTATTCCTGAGGGGCAATATCGAATTTTCTTTCGTTCAATACCCATCGACACAAGCATATTTTCTACATACCGCGATACTGCAAGATAAGACAATGGATACGTACGAAGGAGTTCTAGTGTTTCTGGAGACTCGTGTGCAAATGATAGTGGTACCTCATGGACATGACATAGAGCAGGAACACCTTCCTGCTGTGCTTGATGTAAAAAACTATATGAATGAGAGTTTAGGTAATACAGATCTGGTGTTTTCTTTGTATGACATAAGGCTTTCCACCAAAACTCTTTATAGACCCTTGTAGGATGCAAATCTGCAAAACTCTTTTTAAGAGAACCATCGCGCAATAGCAGGACCTGCTGATCCCAATCTATGGGATTCATTCGAGATAATGCATTATACAAAAATAGGGGCGCTCCTGTGCGGGATGCCTCGTGACTGACGTATGTAAGAGTTTTTTTTGGCATTGGAGTATCAGAATACTCTACATATGCTGTATAATCAGTAGCCAATTCCACTCTTTGTATGCACATTGCTTTCTGCTCCCATAACGCCGAACTCGAAGGGGCTCCTTTGCACATATTGCATATTGCCATGCTCTTTCAGAGAGAAGGTCACACTGTCGAATTATTTATGCCAAGCAATGGTCCATTACGAAAACTCGCTGCTGAAGCGGACATTCCAACTCATGTCGATCCATTGCTATATAGCAACGATGCTGACTCCTCTGTGCTTGAACCAGGTGTTACGTCTCACAATCCTGATTTCATTGTTGTCAGTACACTTCTTGGTGCTCGTATCATTCAGCTATTACATACAGAGCGTCCAGACGCGGAAAATATTATATGGATAATTCAGGAGTCTGAATGCCATGAGATTATGAGAAATAACCCGTATATCACACCGGATACCTTTGCACTGGTCTCGGCAATTGTCTTTGTCTCTGACTATACAAAAAAAGTATATACACAATGGAATACAGGAAACATGCATATGATACATAACGGCATTGATATCGATGGTATTCAGCAAAAAATGCAGCAGTATAATACTGCATCACTACGACAACAGTTTGGCATATCCGACACTGCACTCGTCAGTACTTTGATTGGATCTATCTGCCCACGTAAGGGCCAAAAAGAATTCATACTCGCCGCTCTTGAGACTCTTGAAAAACTGCCACGAGACTGTAATGCTCATTTTCTTATTGCTGGTAAACTACACCCAGAATATGCGCAATACTTTGAAGAAGCACTAAAGCCAGCAAAGGACTCTGGGATGATTGATCGATTCCATGTGCTTCCAGAGCAAAAAGATCCATTTGAATACTATGCATGCAGTGACATCTATGTGTGTAACTCTTTTATCGAATCTTTTCCACTTGTCATCCTTGAAGCAATGGCATGCGGACTACCAATAGCTGCAAGTAACTGCTACGGCATTGCCGAACAAATAATTCATAACGAAAGTGGATTACTTCATTTATCTGGCAATTCTTCACAGCTCGCAGGCAACCTGTATACACTTCTGACGAATAAAGAACTTCGCGATCTGCTTGGGCGTAATGCTCAAAAACGAGTGTCGTCACTATTTTCACAAGAACGAATGTTAGAGAATTATAACAACCTACTTACTACTCTGACTTAAAATGATGCAATGAATCGTCCCAAGTCTGTTGAATAATAGGCCAAGGATCTTTTATAAATGCACCTAATGTTTTCTCTGCATATTCCTTATCTTTTGCAATACGCGGATAATGCACGAATGTATGGCTAATATCTTTTTCTAGGACATATAACAAACACTTATAGAAATGCATATACAGCACAGAAGGATTTTCTATATTCCAATTTGTTGTCTGATTAATGGACTGATTTGTGCTTTCAGGAATTCTTGTACAAAAAAATATGTGCCTTGGTCGTATGCCAATTTTCTCCCATATTGGCCATGTTATAAGATAACGTGGATCTTTCATGTATTGTGGCCATTGCTCTTGCATAGATTCACTATTGCTTTCAATAACTTCTTTTAAGGGAAAATGGTTCATGTCATACATCAATTTTGTATTGAGATGTGCAAATGTCGCCAACTCCATTCCGCCCCCTATAGGATCTCCTACTGCTCCGATACTTACTGGAGAACTATCTCCGAAATCCAGCCCTGCATTGTACAATACATGCGCTAAAAATGTCGTTCCAGACCTTCCTGTGCCAGTGATGAGATGCTGAATGTTTGATTGATTATCCATCGTGTGTATAAATACCCTGAAGTATGTTATTTGGCAATCAACTCTCTCTGCATACTTACAATATATGCATGTATTACCTCTTTTGGCTCTCCAATCATTTTTACACTTCCTGCTTCTAACCATAGTACAACGTCACTTAATTCTCGTATTCGCTCTATACTATGGCTTACCATAACGACAGTAGTATCACCCTTTATAAGCTCCTCCATTCGCTGTTGTGCCTTCGATTGAAACGCAATATCACCTGCTGAGAATATTTCATCGAGTAAAAGAATTTCTGGCTTTGTATGAACCGCAATGGAAAATGACAAGCGTTGGTTCATCCCTGTAGAAAGCTGATACGGATACATACATGCATCTGTAATACCTGCAAATTCTAATATTTGTGGGTAAACCTTTTTTATGTGTGATCGTGGCATACCAAATAATGAACAAGCGAGATAAATGTTATCGATAATACTGAGTGTTGGCCTTAGCCCTACACTTAGACTGATGAGAGAGGTAATTGTTCCATCGACAATCACTGTTCCTGCGTCTGGCTCGTAAATATTTGCTATAAGCCTTAGAAGTGTACTTTTTCCTGCTGCATTCTTTCCTATAATCCCAAGTACTTTTCCACGATCGAGTGCAAAACTGACATTACGAACTGCTTCTATTTTACGAGAATGAAGCCGTTTTCCTCCAGAGGGAAACGCATCTGCTATACGTGAAAGTATAGTTGCATCTGTGCGAGCATGTACCCAGAAATCTTTGTATACATTTTCAACGAAAATTGCAGGCGTAGTACTCATATAAGTGCGACAAAATTAGGCTGTAGCTTACGAAAAATATAATACCCTAGTAGTAATGATATCAGCGACATCCCGAAAAAAATTACGAAGAGATAGAGCGGCGGAATACGGTTGTATATCAGCAATTCGCGCGAAAGATGAATACTATAATAGAGTGGATTAAACAAGCTGAGCTTACTTCCGAGACCTGTTGTTGTTGGCACATAAAAAATTGGGGTAGCAAACCACCATGCACGCGTTATAACAGACCAAATTTGCTGCACATCACGAAATATGACGAATGTTGCAGATAGTGCAAAGCCGACTCCAATCGTAAAAATAAAACTGATAACGAGTACAATAAGATAAAGAGGGATAAGAATAGGAATAATCCCTGATAAGAGAAGGAGTGCAAGAAATAGGAATATTTCAATAGAATGCGTAATGAGTGCGTGAAAAATTGCAGCTATTATTAAAATTTCTATGCGAATAGGGATAGATTTAATAAGGCTTGCATTACCAGTAATTGTTGTCATGCATCTCCCTGCACCTGTAGAGAAGAAATTCCATGTGATAATACCCATCAACAAGTAGAGTGGATATTTATCGACATCAGACCCAAGTCTGTGCGAAAAGACAAAGAGCATGATTCCAAAAAGCAACAATGGCCCGAGGAGATACCAAATAATACCCAATGCACTACTTTCATTTTGCAGTTTAAAATTTGATTTTGTAATCTCCCAAAGAAGAGTGGTATCTGCGTTTATCTTCATTATGAATTGATCTTACCTTTATCAGTTCTCTGGTGCTACTTTCTCTTTCGTCTCATCCAACCAATTCCTGCAGCCATTCCAGATGCTGCAACTACAACTGCTGCAGGGCCTGTTTCCCGACAAAAAAGGAATGCCTAGCCTTTCAACTTGTACTACAAAGAAAGTGCGCTCTACTTATCTTTACACCTCTATTTCCTGATCACGTTCTGGCATGATCACTTCGATGTCTTTACACACGTGACGGATACGTTCAGCGAATGGTAGCATTTGAGTTTCTTCACCATGTACAAGGATTACCTTCTTCACTCCTTTTGTACTGCACACAAGATTATCGAGGTCTGACATGTCTGCATGACCAGAGTACGCATTGATGTATACGGTTTCTGCTTTCTTCTGATAAATCTTATCAAAGATTTTTACCTCTGTAACATCTGAATCAATAATACTACGACCAAGTGTATTTTCTGCCATATACCCAACAGCAAGAATGGTATTTCTATCATCTTCAATCTCATTTTTGAGATGATGACGAATACGACCTGCTTCACACATTCCACTTCCTGCCATAATAATCATTGGGCCTGGTGTACCGTTTAGCTCTTTACTCTCCTCTGTACTTTGTGTATACCTGACGAGTGAAAACTGAAATGGGTTATGTGCTTTTGCTAAGAAATTTTCATACATATCTTTGTCATAACATTCTGGGTGTTTCATGAACACCTCTGTCACTCGTGTTGCGAGTGGAGAATCAATGACAATCGGAATTGCTGGAATATCCTTTGCGTCCCATAACACATGAAGGTCGTATACAATTTCCTGTGTACGCTCTAAAGAGAATGCAGGAATAAGCACTTTACCTCCACGCTTTGCTGTTCGGATAATGACATCTTTTAGTGCGTGTTTTGCAGTTGCGATATCTTCGTGCTCCCTATTTCCATATGTACTTTCGCAAATAAGCACTTCGACTTCTGGCATGTCAGCGGGGTCTCTGATAATTGGCAACATATTTCGTCCAAGGTCACCGGTAAAACCAATCATTCTCTTTGTTCCATTTTCCATAATTTCAAGCACTACCATTGCTGCTCCAATAATATGACCTGCATCAAGGAACATTGCACGGATACCAGGAATGACATCGAACCATTCTTTATAATTTTGACCGACAAAATGCCTCATACATTCTGTTGCATCTTCTTGTGTATAAAGTGGACCTTCACACTCCATCATCGACTTTGCAAGATACTTACAGAAAAATTCTTCATCTTTCTCGTTAATAAATCCACTATCTTGGAGCATAACTTCTGCAAGATCTTTTGTTGCGTATGTACAGAAAATTTTTGCCTCAAACCCCTTCTTCGACAGAACTGGAACACGTCCAACGTGGTCTGCGTGCGCATGACTAAGGATCATCGCATCAATTTCTGATGGCTCGAAGGCAAACTCTGCATTTTTTACTGCTGATTCCTGTCTGTGTCCCTGGAAGAGCCCACAATCAAGTAGAATCTTCTTTGTAACGCCGTCTATATCAACCTGAATTTCATGGCAGCTTCCAGTAACCTCCAGAGCCGCACCGTGGGGGATAATTTTCATGTTTCGAGCATAGCAGAGAAAAATTCTCCTGTGCATAGGAAATTATAATCAGGACTACATTTCATGAGAAATTCCAACTGCATAACTTCAAATACTGTATTATTATCCTACTCTATGAAACGTACTTTTATACCAATACTGGCGGTTATCACAGGTATTAGCAGTACAACAATGGTTGTACGTGCAGAATCTTCACTGCAGATATCTCTTCATGCTAGTGCTATGGAAAGCATGGAGGATCGCATAGAAACTCGTCGCCTTTCTCGGCTAGGACTATCTGTAAGTAATAGCATTTCTCACCTTAAAGACCTTCGTCAAAATAGGTCTCGTACTCCACTTTATACAAGACGAAGCAGCTCATCACGCGCAATAGTACGTCGAAGTGTTTCGAGTACCTCCTCTTCGTCTGTAAGCCTCCTTGCAAACGGGTCTTCTTTACTTGAACGATCAAATGCTCGTCGAGCCGAGCGACTAGGAGAGCTTCCTTCTCCAATAAAATTTCAACTGATAGATAGTGTAAATATGGAACGAGCAAAGATGGCACTACCACCACTGCGCGCACAGATTGACCTTGAAACATCTGCACAAAGGCATGCGCAAGACATGAAAAATAGGGATTACTTCTCCCATGAAAACCCAAATGGCCTTCGTAGTAACGACCGAATAAAAGCTACAGGATACGGAATTATTAATGCTCAAGAATGTCGTTGTAGCTATAAAGTCTATCTAGGAGAAAACCTTGCAAAGGGACAAACCACTATTGAGCAAGTTATCCGTGAATGGATGGAATCACCAAGTCACCGAGATGCAATCCTCTCGAAAGATTACGATGACATTGGCGTCGGCATCGTTGATGACATTTGGGTTCTTAACTTTGGAAAGATAGAAATTACAGTAGGGCGCTAGCTACGATTTTCGCTTCTTCCTTCGTATCCAGCCGACTCCTGCAGCCATTCCTGATGCTGCTACTGCTACTGCAGCAGGACCTGTATCACCTATTGGACCTTGGTTCTGTATAAGTGGTTGAAGCTGTGCAAGTGGCAACTGATAGGGCAACTGTTGATAGTTTGCGTATTGAGGGAAGCCAAACTGTTGATTCGCTAACATCTGAGCCTGTAATTGCTCATAATTATTGCTATTTTGCTGTGCAAGAACTGTTGTTTCTAGTCTGCAATACCTGTCACACCCATCACTATTGAGTCGATTTCCATCATCACAGAGCTCCGTTGTATCGAGCACTGAATCACCACATCGAGATAAACTACAGTCTGGGCGACAGTCAGCATTTGGTGACAAAGAGTTTAACGCGCCACTATCACATTCTTCTCTTGGGTCTACTATGCCATCTCCACATGTCTGACTCACAAATCGACACTTCTGACAATCAATACCACCCTCACATTGCTCTCCTAGAAGGCTTTGTACTTTTCCATCCCCACAAATACCAATCTCAAGAAGGCACGATATCGAACAACCATCGTTGTCACGTCTATTGCTGTCGTCACACTCTTCGCCAACATCAAGAATACCATTACCACACATAGATGCTGCAGCTACTAATGTACCGTTTACGTTTTGTGCAATGAAGCTAGATGGCCTCAAAACCCACTGATTGTTATTATCTCGGAAGCCATCATCGCCGTCTCCGTCTCCATCATCATCTTCTGCAATGACGATGATTGTACTGTTTGCAAACGAACTTCTTGCACTACCTCGTGATGATGTGCTTGATTCAGAATCAGAAGAGAAGCGAATGCTAAACGACGTGCTTGATACGTTAGATGTAGATGATTCTTGCACAATACTAGAATTTGAATTCTGTGAATTCTCAGAAGAATACGATGCAAAAGAAGGCTGACTAAAGGTATAAGAAGTAGATACACCTGAGGAAGCGGAAGAATCTGAGAATTCTGATGATGATGAAACATTCGATATATCTGAAGAATTAATAGAACTGCTTAAGAATGATGAAGAGAAATTAGAAGTATCTGAACTATAAGATAGCGATGAAGAGAAGTTAGATGAATTATTCGAGCCATCAGAGAATGATGAAGAGAAGTTAAATGAATTATTCGAGCTATCAGAGAATGATGAAGATTGATCTGAACCTGACGACCCTGAGCTTAACGATGACTGATTTGCAGACGTTGACGACTTAGCTCCCAAACAATCTTTGTCAGTAGCACATGTATCTTGCCCCGCAGTCAGAACAAGTACACAGCTTTGCTGCATACATTCATAATGATAATCGAAAGCAACAATAACAGAACTGCTATTTCCATTAGAAGGCACCGATCCATTTGACCGTGAAGTGCTAGAGGTATTAGACCTACTAGAAGCGCTTGATGTATTTCCATTTGAGGAAGAATTAGGTGGTGGGCTATCGACACATTGAGCCGTACAAGTGCTTTCAATCCGGCTGGTACTTGGCGGGGGTAACCCTTGGTTTTGCGCATTGATATGCATAGTGCAGAAACACGAACTGAAACAACTGGGACAAGTAGAACACTCGCCTGTTTCGTAGCAGTGTGGAGTTGAACTTATCGAAGATGCCGATGCAGAAGATGCTCCACCCGTATCACCGCCGGACGCACCGCCGTCTGTTCCGCCTGTATCCGTTCCACCGGTGTCACCACCCTCACCTCCGCCACTTGCTCCGCCATTATTTCCACCATTCTGCCCTCCGTTTCCCCCTCCATTTTGGCCTCCTGAACCTCCTCCTGTGTTACTACTCGTAATAAACTGACACGTTGCAGGGGAATCGCCAACACCACTCACGCATGACAAGTTTTCCATGTAATACCCTATACCATCACCATCTGGGTCTTCACAGGCTGCATTACATATCTTATTCTCATGACAATCGTCCCAACATGGGTCTGACGCAGGTTTATCTCCACACATTTCTTCGCAGCTTTCTACAGAGTCTGACTCGCCACAACCACTGCATTCTGCACATCGTTCGAATACTGCAGAACTACAACTTGTATAACACAACGGCGAACCACATTCCCCACCCCTTCCGCGAATACCATATCCATCAGGAATCTCACCGCTGCCATTTGAATCAAGAAAGGGGCACGCTATCCGACAAGTAGTACATTCTGCACAGCAAAACTGACCATTTCCACATGTCGTATCTTGCACCCACCCATTATTGATCTGTTCACACATTTCGTTTGATTCAATAACGTAATTTCCACATCGTTCTATCTTACAGCTACTATCACATCCATCATCATTGTTTGTATTACCATCATCACACTGCTCATAGATCACGTTCGTTTGGGGGTCGAACCCTGAACGGAGAACACCATCTCCACACTTTGCTACCGTGCAAGCATTCGTACACGCATCTGCAGTCACTGTGTTTTCATCATCACATTCTTCATTTAATTGTTTAATACCATCCCCACACCTCTCGTTTTTACACGAACGAGAACATCCATCATTATCTGTAGTATTACTATCATCACACTGTTCTCCTTGGTCTACTGTTCCATCGCCACATCGTGGCGCAACGGAAGAGCTTTGGACAGACGAGCTTAACACTACTGAGGATGCTGATGACGATGTGATAGAAAAGCAAAGTGCCATATTATACGGCCCTTGATGCCATATTCCTTGCATATCTGTACAGCCTTGTTCTGTTAAATAACTTGGTGAACCTGGTGATGTTGCTGTGTCACAACACGTTCCTCTTGCTGGCTCAACCTCTGAACAACTACAACTCCCCGCTCCGCAAAAACCACTAGCTCCGTTAGTACATGTACATAATGTCCCATCAGAGGAATAACACACTCCCCCTTGGTCACCATATCCATAGGGGCATGATCCATCAGGGTTAGCCGCTATACTACATGACTCAGTCCATCCCGATTGCCCCTTCAAGTTTCCCCATTGTGACTGCAATGTAAAAATAATTAGCAAAAGGGCGCTAAACGCCATACCAATTACAACAAACTTTTTTTTCATTAAACGAATAATACCAATTATACTAACCTCAAGCAATTTCAATATGCACTGACTCTAACAGTGCTGTTCTCTCTTTTTCAGAGAGTGCTCTGAAACCATTTTTTTCGAGCTGAGGTTTTAGTGTCATAATGCGTGTGCGCTTCAGTGCAATAAGTGGAATTCCTACCTTCTTACACATGCGACGGATCTGTCTGTTTTTCCCTTCTGTTAGGGCTATAGTAAATTTTGTGTTACTGATTTTTTCCACAGTTGCTGGCTTTGTCTTCTCATCTTTTATCATCATTCCTGTGCGCATTTTTTCGAGCTGACCTTCTTTTACCTCTTCGTTTGATTCCACTTCATATTCTTTTTCATGATCAAACGACGGATGTGTCAGTCGGTATGCAAGCACGCCATCATTCGTAAAAAGAAGGAGTCCAGATGTTTCTTTGTCGAGGCGACCAATGGGGTAGATCTTCCCCTGTAACTCCTTTGGGAGTAAATCGCGAACAGTTCTATCTGGATGCTCATCGTTATCAACATTACTCGTAATATAGCCAACTGGCTTGTTCATGAGGTAGTAGAGCATCTCTTTGCGATCTGCGAGAACTTTGCCATCCACTTCTATTGTGTCGACTGCCTCATCTGCTTTTTGTCCAAGTGCCGCCACTTCTCCGTTTACTGTGACGAGGCCTGCCTCGATGTACTCTTCTGCTTTCCGTCTAGAGCAGATTCCTTGTGCCGAGAGGATTTTCTGGAGTCGTTCTTGCATGTAGGCAGTGTATACAATTGCAGCTGTGCAGAGAAGCATTCTGGGTAGAGTGGCCGAGACTGAAAGCGAACTTTTGGCATAACAAAAGAGGCTTGCCAGTGTCTGACATTCCTGAATACTTGTATAGAACTCTAAGAATTGTATAAATAATTTATACAATTTATATAGCTATCTAATGGATTAATCTTGAATTTGTACCTAAGAAGAACTTACAGCTCACGAGTATCAACAACCTCGAGCTTTAGACGCTCGTAGATAATTTTGGCAGTTTCAGCTCGGTTGATAGCATCATCAGGACGGAATGTTCCTTTCTCTGTTCCATCAGAATTTGTGTCTCCACTCACTATTCCGTACAAGTTTGCATACGCGATGTCTGCCTCAAATCTGTGTCCTTGTGTATCGCTAAAGCTGCTATAAAGAGGAAGTACATTGTCGGCAAATGTGTCATGAATAATGGTAAGTACTTCTGCTCTTTTTGCAGGACGATTAAGATCAGCAGGTAGACGAGGGTCAAGCATTCGCAATCCCATATCTTCTGCACACGCTACATAATGTACAGACCAATGGTTGAGAGCTTGTGGATGAAGTGGTGTGTTTAGACACTGTGCCTCATCTACAAGGGCAGCCTCCATAGCCATCTTTAAGACTTCCGCAATTGTCACCTCATTCCCTGGGCGGTACTCACCTGTTGGTCGACCATGCTCATCTTTAAAACCAGAAACAATGCCCCACTCAGCGAGTGACGCAACGTATGGATTAAACCAATCTGCATCTGCAACATCCCTAAACACTGGGCCTGTAATATCTTCAAGTTGTTCGATAACATCCGAAAAGTCTGCAGCATTTGATTCTTCCCATACCTGTAGCTCTTCTTGAAGAGCAACAATCTCATCGAAGAATGCACCGACTGCACCGACAACAATAAGAAGTCCGAGTGTTACTGTAGTGATTATATTTCTTTTAAGCTTCATAAGGTTTTGTGTGTATTTCACTGATTAGTATACTACAAATCAGCTTTAGAATCAATTTTGGCTTTCTCAATATCCTTTTGTATGGCTTCTTCTAGCGTATACGTAAAGGTTGTACCCTTCCCCACTTCTGAAGAGACTGTGATGTCTCCTTTCTGTAGCTTCATAAACTGCCTTGCAATAAAGAGCCCGAGGCCAGAACTGCTTTCTGCACTAGTGTTGCCCTTTTTCACTCCACTACGAGAGAAGAGGTTTTGTATCATTTCTGGTGACATGCCATCCCCTGTATCTGTTACGATTACTATTCCCATCCCGTTGTTACGAGAAAGATTTACCGTGATACCTCCTGACTTCGTATATTTAATAGCATTACTAATACTATTCGTAATTGATTCTGCGACCTTTTCAAGGTCTGCAAGAACCATAATATCCTTCTCTTCTTCTGTAATCTTTAGGTAAAGCCCTGCCTTCTTGGCAGCCGCGGTATAATCACGAATAGCGCGCTCTGCAATGTCGCGTAGAGAAACGACTGAACGTTCTATGGTGACTACCCCTCTATCGAGGCGGGAGACGTTGAGGATGTCCATAACGAGCGTGTAGTTACTCTTATTCACTCCGTAGAGTGTCTCCATCAACTCTTTCAGTTCTGGGGAGATTTCTCCATAGTCGCCATCAAGCACTGCTTCGATGTTCCACTTCATAGCAGTAATCGGCGCTTTTAGCTGATGACTCACAATAGAGGTGAAGTCTTTCATTGTTTGATTCTTCTGCTCGAGACTCCTATTAAGGAGCACATTCTTTGCACTAATACGTGCCAGTGCACCAATCATAATAAATGTAAGAAACGTCATAAGCCCACCAACTACTCCAAGGTTTCTTTTTACTTCATTGAGCAATGCAAACGCTTCTGCTTTTGGTTGCTGGGCGATGGCTACCCATAAATGGTTTCCCATCGCGATAGGAAGGAATGTTGCAACCATCTCTACATCTATTGCTGGGTCTGTATACTCTGTTGTCTGGAGTAATCCTTTATGTGCACTGTCGAGTGATTCGTTTCCTGTGTATGACCTATCAATGACATATCCCACTTCAACATCTGGATGGGCAACAAGAGCACCATCTTGGTCGAGCAGCACGATGCTACCATTCGCACCAAGTGCAATGTTTTCAAGCCACTTCGAAATGTGCTGCACCTCGGATTCAAATACTAAAACGCTACGCATTTCACCATCAACAAAAATTGGTGTTGCGATTGCAATTACGGGCTTTTCTGGGAACTGAGGCCGGATGTAGAGCCCAGAAATATATGGGCGATCATATTTTTTTACCTCTTGGAACCATGCCCAATCTCTATATGAAGAATCGTATGCGCCTTCTGCTGTTGGGAATTCGCTCCAGAGCTTCCCATCTGTATCGACCACAAAGGCTCTGTGTAACTTTGGGTTACTCACAATGATTGCCTTGAGCCTCGTCCGCATAGAGAACTCATCTTTTTGCTCTGTTGCAGCAATGGTCCCTGGTATAGAAGCTACCGCATAGGCGAGCTTTGTATTTTGTCGTAGGTCTTGCACAAGCAACTGTGCCAAGCTTTCTGCAGCCGAAATGTTTTCTTCTTCAACAAGTGAACGCACCGAATTGGACGACAATTGAAAACTGTAAAAACTAAGCAGAACAATCGGCAGAAACGCTGCCAAAAATGGCAAGCTCCATTTGAGTCTGTGTGTGCGCACTTCAGACTGAAGCGTGTTCTCTGTCTGTGCCTCTGAGGATGTGTGCTCGTCGCTCATTTGTGTATAGAAATCCAGAAATTATACCATATTTGCCGTTTTTTTACCATGAAAAAGAAGGCTCGCAGTAATTACTGCGAACCATTAGGTTTTTGCATCCTGCATGGTGACTAAAATTCTCCTAAAGGTTGGCCATCATTCCGCATGGCCAGTTTTTGGTATGTTCCGTATCCATTTGGATTCCCGTAGGAATCATTAGCGTCGATATTCTCGCTAATGAAATGGACGGAACCGTCAACGAACAAGAAATGTGCGCCCCCAACGTGAGGACTGCTGAATGAATTTGATCCCGAATTGATCTTGTTCATATCGTAGGCAGAACGTGCTTCCTGCACGCCAAACGCCATTTCTCCTGCCCAAATGGGTGTACTGTCAGTGCCATTGGTTACATTGGCTTCGCCCACCATAAAGGTGTTCGTTGTACCATCTTGGATATCCCTCATCCGAACAGTACTCTTTGTATAAATGACTCCTGTGGTAAAAGATCCAAAATTCACATTCGAGCCTGGATCGCGAAGCCCCCCACCAGCACTACCAACATAATTGGTAGTGCCGTAATTTTTGTAGACGTCTATCTGCGTAGATGATGGACACCTATAGCTTGCGATTACCGTAGACTCCGATGCACCAGCGATACCACTAGTATCAAAGTTCCCATTACTTGGGTCAAAGTTCCCAAAGTACTGTCCTTCAGGAGCAATTTCTTTGTAAAGTGGCGCCTGTTCCATCATGGGTAAAATCCGTACCCTCCACCCGTACTCGTTTGTCCCGAAGGATGCAGGTGGAAAGACATTATTCGTATCATGATAGTTGTGCAGCGCAATCCCAATCTGCTTGAGATTGTTTTTACACTGCATTCGCCTCGCCGCTTCTCGTGCCTGCTGAACAGCGGGCAGCAACAAAGCAACGAGTATGGCAATGATTCCAATCACCACCAATAGCTCAATCAACGTAAAACCTCTTCGTTTGCTGACTTTCATTTCTACACTCCTTAGTTGTAGTGAGAATAATGAACGATGTGTTCATCATAGAATTCTGAAGACCTTTATAGGAAACCAAGTGTGTGCACTTGGGTTATTTTCGTTAGTCACCAATGCTGTGAAAAACCGAATATCCCAATGGTTAGCCTGAGACATCTTTTATTATATACCTTTGCTTGTTTTATTCAAGTGATATTTTATAACACTACTTTAATAAGTAAAACTGCTTGTTTAAGCTCTAAATAGCCGTTTAATACATTTTAGTATATTTCACTTACGAATATTGTCTTAAAGTCAGATTGAGCTTTGAGGCAAAATCCTGTATAATAATGAGAAATATATACACACAAACACTTATGAAAAATCCATCTCGTCTCGTGCATATTGTCATTGTCACAGCAACGATCGCTAGTGCTAGTACGCTATATGTTCATACTCATATGCACGCTGAGCTTACCAATCCATCTCTTTGTGGAAATAGATCACCTGATGCAGGAGAGCAATGTGATAAGGGATCTGAAAATGGAGTAGATGCTGATGGTGCATGGTGTAGCTTAGACTGTGAGTGGAGATTTGGTAAAATAACTACCACAACTACTGACCCCTACTGCGGAGATGGTACAAAAGATGATGGTGAAAGCTGTGATAATGGAACACTCAACTCCAATACAACACCAAATGCATGTCGCACGTCATGTGAACCTGCAAGCTGTGGTGATGGCGTACGTGACAACGGAGAAGAGTGTGACGATGGAAACGATACGAATAATGATAGCTGTACGAATGCATGTAAGAATCCACGATGCAGAGACGGTATAACTCAAGCATCACATAATGAAGAATGTGACGATGGAAATGGAGATGATGCTGATGGTTGTACTACCGAATGTAAAAACCCTATCTGTGGAGATGGTATTAAGCAGGAATCACGCGGTGAAGAATGTGACGATGGCAATAAGAATGGAAGCGCAGACAGTGTCTGTTCATCTGAATGCAAAACCCGTGAAGACAAACCATCAGCACAATGTGGAGATGGTCACAAAGATGATGGCGAAGAGTGTGATGATGGAAACGAAACTAATACAGACGCATGTACAAACTTATGTAAGAATGCTCGCTGTGGTGACAATATAGTACAAGGCAATGAACAGTGTGATGAAGGAGTGAACAATGGAAAAGATATTCCTGGGGCTACACGTTGCACACAAGAGTGTACATACCCTATCCCTGTATTTACATCGTCAACATCTTCTACGTATTCCTCTGTCTCTCCAGAGGAAGACGATGATGATACAGATACAACCCCCACTACCACAACTGTCACACCTGTAGTGCCCGTTGTGAGGCCAGCAGCACCAGTGGAACCAACAACGACAACACAAGAAGAACATGAACCACAAAAAAACCACGGTCAAAATAAGCTTCTCATAGATGCCATGCGTAAAGCCCGTGAAGCAGCAGGGTTGCAGATACAAACCGTCGTAGATGATAAGGAGAAAGAAAATACGTCAGATACGGATAATACTGAAACCGAAGCAACGGAAAAGGACCCTGAAGAAACAGACGATGGACTTCGGTGTTTTGACTCTGCAGGAAACATTGTTGGTAAACGATCTGAGTGTGACCATAAACAAGAAAACATCATGTTACGAAAGAAAGAGGTATCGGATGTTGTTGCCCAAGAAGACATCCGAAAGAAGCTTCTTGGTGACAACAACACACAGGAAAAAAGCGCAAGGCTCATTGAGTCACTCACGAGTGCACGTGCACGGCTTCAAAAAATCTCTCATTCTGGAAAATACAATGAAGATGTTCAAAAATACTTTGAACAGTCTATTGCTTGGCTAGACCGTGGTATTACCTACTTCTCAACAGAAGAACGAAGCATAGAAGAAATTCAACAAATGGCAGGCCCTGTAAGACAGCTCATAGAGCAAGCAACTGCCCTTATAAGACAACAGAATAATCTCCCTTCTGTAACACCAGATATTAACCCTATTATTGCTAAAACTGAGGGCTTACTCCTCAAGTTTAGGGAGTCGTTTATAGCACTTGCCCAAGGTAAGGTACAGCTCGACCGTAGCGCCCTTGAAAAATACTCAGAAGCTGCGAACCTCTTTGCAAATGTAAAGACCCTCTGTCTTGAGGATAGTGACCAATGTAGCCATATCAATGATGTTCTTGAAATACTCAAATTCGTACAGGGACCACTCGTAAAACTACTTGAAGAAAATCCTGAGATCTACAAGAGAGTTCAAGAGAAATTTGAGCAGTAAAACATCAAACATCAGTAAATGCTGAGATCTCTTAGTCTTGGCGTCAGCCTACTCTCGCACGGCGCATGCCGCACTACCATCGGCGCTGATGGGCTTAACTGCTGTGTTCGGGATGGGAACAGGTGTACCCCCATTGCTAGAAACACCAAGACTAAGAGATCGTCAGTAATAGATAGTGAAGTTTAATGAGCAGGTCTTGCCTGCGATATGTCACATGAACAGTACTCTGTTATAAAACAGAAAGAAAAATGTTCAATCGTCCATTCGTACTACTCAGCTGAACACGTTGCCGTGCGTACACTTGTAGCCGATCTAGCCGGTCATCTTCCGGCGGACTTATGGAGAAACGTTATCTTAGGAGGGGCTTCCCACTTAGATGCTTTCAGCGGTTATCCCTGCCGAACATAGCTATCCTACTCTGCCGTTGACACGACAATAGGTACACCAGAGGTTCGTCCATTCCGGTCCTCTCGTACTAGGAACAGATTCCTTCACGTTTCTAAATGATGATGGAGGATAGAGGCCAAACTGTCTCACGACGTTCTGAACCCAGCTCGCGTACCGCTTTCATTGGCGAACAGCCAAACCCTTGGGGCCTTCTTCAGTCCCAGGATGCGATGAGCCGACATCGAGGTGCCAAACCGCTCCGTCGCTATGGGCGCTTGGGAGCGATCAGCCTGTTATCCCTAGAGTAACTTTTATCCGTTGAGCGATGCCCCACCCACGTGGTTTGAGCAGTTTAAAGTGCTCGGGCACCGGATCACTATCACCGACTTTCGTCCCTGCTCGACTTGTTAGTCTCACAGTCAGGCCCACTTATGCGATTATACGACAACACCGATTTCCATCCGGTGCTAGTGGACCATTGCACGCCTCCGTTACATTTTAGGAGGCAACCGCCCCAGTTAAACTACCCGGCAAGCACTGTCCCCCAGTGCGTGTCACACATAGGGTGAGTATTTTCAAAATACAAGGGTGGTATCTCAACAGTGACTCCACAGTGGCTAACGCCACTGCTTCAAAGTCTCCCACCTATCCTGCACATATAAGTCAAAAATACAATGCCAGCTTATAGTAAAGCTTCATAGGGTCTTTTCGTCCTTCCATCATCTACCCGGCATTTGCACCGGGACTGCAATTTCACCGAGTCTCGCGTTGAGACAGTGATCAGACCGTTATACCATTCGTGCGGGTCGGAACTTACCCGACAAGGAATTTCGCTACCTTAGGACCGTTATAGTTACGGCCGCCGTTCATCAGGGCTTAGATCGGAAGCTTGCACCTCCTCACGTAACCTTCTGACACTGGGCAGGCATCAGCCCATATACGTCGTCTTGCGACTTCAGCATGGACCTGTGTTTTTGGTAAACAGTCGCCTGATCTCTTTTGCTGCGGGCGACTCGCGATTGCGAGCCGTCAGTCCTTATCCCGAAGTTACGGACGCTATTTTGCCGAGTTCCTTAACGCGAGTTCTCTCGTTCACCTTGGTCTACTCGACCATCCCACCGGTGTTGGTTTGCGGTACGGATTCGTAAAGCTCTCGGAAGCGATGCTTTTCTTGGAAGCGCAAAGAGTCAGACTAACTCCGCCGAAGCGAAGCAATTGGTATCCACGCTCGCCTCAACTCGCGGATTTTCCTACGAGTCTCAACAACTAACGTGTTACACGTGCAGTCAATACACACGCTCTGGTCTTCCCACTCCGTCCCACCGCTCCTAGAATGAAAGAATCCTTTCTCATCAACATATGACAATAAAGTCACAGAGGCTAACAAAACTATCTTCAAACACCCTTGGGCGATCTTTACGAAGTACAGGAATATTGACCTGTTGTCCATCGGTTACGCCTTTCGGCCTGGCCTTAGGACCGACTAACCCCACGCCGATTGCCGTTGCGTGGGAAACCTTGGGAATTCGGTGGGCAGGGTTTTCACCTGCCTAGTAGTTACTCATGCCAACATTCTCACTTCCGTCCGCTCCACCATGCCTCACAGCACAGCTTCACTGCTGAACGGAACGCTCCTCTACCATACGTATAAATACGTATCCATTGCTTCGGTATAATACTTTGCCCCGTTGAATTTTCGGCGCACGACTCCTCGACCAGTGAGCTGTTACGCTTTCTTTAAAGGATGGCTGCTTCTAAGCCAACCTCCTGGTTGTCGGAGCAATCGCACTACCTTTTCCACTGAGTATTATTTAGGGACCTTAGCAAATGGTCTGGGTTGTTTCCCTTTTGACGATGGCGATTCGCCGTCACCGTCTCACTCCCTTCGTCTAAGAATTGGTATTCGGAGTTTATCAGGAATCGGTAGGTCGGGAAGACCCCCTCATCCAAACAGTAGCTCTACCCCCAATCGTGCACGAAGAGGCTGCCCCTAAAGGCATTTCGAGGAGAACCAGCTATCTCCGGGTTCGGTAGGCTTTTCACCCCTACCCACAGGTCATCCCCGCATCTTGTGACATGCGTGGGTGCGGGCCTCCAGTTAGCTTCCGCTAACCTTCACCCTGCCCATGGGTAGCTCACCCGGTTTCGGGTCTGCCACCTGCGATCATATACGCCCTATTCGGACTCGCTTTCGCTCTGGCTCCGGGAGTTGAATCCCTTAGCCGACCACAGACGAGCAACTCGTTGGCTCATTATGCAAAAGGCACACGGTCACACCATAAAGGTGCTCCCATTCTTTGAACGCATCAGATTTCAGAAACTATTTCATCCCCCTTCCGGGGTGCTTTTCACCTTTCCCTCACGGTACTATCCGCTATTGATCTCCGAAACTGTTTAGTCTTGGATGGTGGTCCACCCAGATTCGGGCCAGATTTCACGTGTCTGACCTTACTCAGGAATCTCCCAGTATAGTTCATCTTTTCGGCGACGGGGCTCTCACCCTCTATGGCCGCCCGTTCCAAGGTCGTTTGCCTAAGAAGAACTAATTACATGTAGGAGTCCTACAACCCCCCATCATAAAATAATGAGGTTTGGACTGTTCCCTTTTCGCTCGCCACTACTAAGGGAATCTCTATTGATTTATTTTCCTCTGCTACTTAGATGTTTCAGTTCACAGAGTGACCTTCCCAAATAAATTTGGGATATATGAGCATAACCTCATATGGGTTTCCCCATTCGGAAATCCCCGGCTGGTAGCGCCTGTCTAGCGGCTCACCGAGGCATATCGCAGCTGACCACGTCCTTCATCGGATTTCGGAGTCGAGGCATCCGTCTGATGCGATGAGTAACATTTTTCTTAATGTACTGTTCACGTGCCACTTCGCAAGCAAGAATTGCTCACTAAAGGCACATAAACTTCATCGTTGTTTAATTTGGTTCAATTGGTTAATTTGGTTCGATTGCAGTTCATGTAGATGTCTTTTCATTATCATTCATTATCTAGATTATCTACTGACGTCCGATGTTTTCAATGAACTGCTAGAGACAAGTGGGCAGGAAGTGCTTGCTTGCTCCGATGGCGCTCCAACCGCATTTTATCTGGACCCTGGGGCCGGATAAAAAAACAGCGGGTGGTTTACACACACCCGCAGAATTCGTGGTCTCTAGACCTATTCAGTCGCCTATAGAGGCGGCTTTCCCTGTAATGACCAGAGGCCAATTACGGGGTAACGATTCCTGCGGGTATGCGTGGTATGCATAAAGCTAAAGGATTTTACGGTTTCAGATAAGAAATGCAAGAAAAACTCCTAAAAATACTGAGTTATTTTTTTACATGTGTATTTTCTCTGAAAATCATCAAAAAAAACTTACTTTTTTTGTCTGTACGAAGCCAAAATACTACGCAACAGGTTCTTCTGTATGCATAGCATGCATTACAGAATTTTCATCTTTTCCTCCGAGAAAAACGATATTTTCGACGACGATTTCTGTTCGAAAGATCTTCGTCCCCTCTGGACTATCCCAGCTACGTGTTTTTAAGTATCCCTCTATATAGAGTGGCGCTCCTTTTTTGACATGACTCGCAGCAAACTCTGCCTGCGTTCCCCATGCAACGAGATTGTGATATTCAGGAAGGCTTTGCTTGTTTCCATCTTCCCCTTTCCATTGACGATTTGTCGCAAGGCACATGGTGCACACAGACTGTCCTGTCGTTGTACTTTTGAGCTCTGGATCACGAGTGATATTGCCAAGAAGGGTTACTGTATTTACAGATTTCATTGTTTAAATTGTACAGAATATTTTACTTTTTACAATAAAAAGAGCCCCCTTGTGAACACACAGGGGGCTGGGAAATGTGGTTGGCGGTGGTTTACTTTGTATTAATGACCGAGTCCAAACATTGGATCTTGCACTCCAATCTCTTGAGGGTCACCTACTGTCCAATATGTGTTTCGTAGAAGACTCAAGATTAATTGCACTGCCCGATCTTCTCTCTCACCTTTTTCATCTTGCGACTCCAATAGGTACGTCTGCTTTTTGGAAGCTACCGTCGAGTCGTCGTAGCAAAAATAGAAGAGGGGAAATTCGTCGAAACGGTTTCGTAACATGAGTGTGAGAAATGCGAGAAGATCTTCCTGACCTCCCCTGTCATTACAGAGAAGATCAAACCCTCCAATTTTAAGCAAAGCATCGAGTCGCCATAGTTGCATTGTATTTCTACAAAACTGCTTAAGAACGGGTAAGACCTTTTGAGGAAAGCGTCCTGCTCCAGTGAAATACTCTTCGAGAGTATAACTCAACTGCTCCAATGTAAAAACCTCATTTCCATGTGTAGTAAATGCGTTAACAAAGTCTGCCATTTCCTGTGTATGCGTCTGCGGAAGAGTGCATCGGATCCCAATCATCGGAACCGGCAGGCTGTGGTCGCAGTCCGCGTATGCCTGGCCGAAACCAGGACGAGCAACGGCATCAAAACTTGCACAAAGAACCTCGCAATCTGAATGTGGATTCATGTGCGTCGTTGCAAGAAGGCCAGCGTTCAGAAGCTGGCTGCGACCTTCACCGCAACCAGACACCCACACAGGGCAGAGCCAGTCGGGAATGTCTGGCATTCCCATGATTACTTTGTCCGTCTCCTCACCATCTTTGTCGGCATCGATGACAAGAAGAACTCGGTCAAACAGAAACTCCTTTCGAAACTCTGTCCACCGCGTGGTGAACTCGATCATCTGATCCCTCGTTGCCTTCCACTTGCGCACGAGTGCGACACGATTGAGTTGACCCCGGCCCATTGAGCCGTTGATCACTTCAATCTCCAGATTTTCATCGTCGTAAATACTCTGTTTCACTTCTGTACCATCTTTCACACTTGGGAAACGAAATGAGAAACGCGTTGTAAACCACCACCACACCGAGAAGCACACAATCATATATGCTTTTCACTACATTGGATTACGAAGATTTAAAAAGTCAGATTACGATATCTTATACTTATTTTTGTATATGTCAACTATCAATAAAGCCCTCTTGGGTAGTATTAGAGAGCTTATTTTGATCATGCCTTACGCGTTTTCCATGTACTTTTAAGCTCTGGGTCACGAGTGATATTGCCAAGAAGGGTTACTGTACAATTTCCTACTTCCGCCTCTTTTTTCGCATCCAACTTACGCCCGCTGCGGCACCTGCACCAATAACAGCAACTGCCGCAGGGCCAGTATCTCCTACTGGGCCTTGTGTCTGAATGAGTGGCTGTAACTGTGCATAAGGAAGCTGATATGGTACCGGTTGCCCTGTTGGGAATTGTGGGAACTGGAATTGCTGACCAAGGATATTTTGCTGCTGTCCTGATGTTGTATTTTCTGCAGCAACTTGTACTGCTTTTTTTCCATCTTGTGTTTCTACTCTGCAGTAACGGTCACACCCATCGTTGTTCTTTCTGTTTCCATCGTCGCATGTTTCTGCTGTGTCGAGAATCGCATCACCACATCGAGACTGTGAACAGTCTGGCCGACAGAGTGCATCTGGTAGTGTGGAATTTTGATTACCCTCATCGCACTCCTCTCCTGGATCGAGTTTTCCATCACCACAAAATAGTGAGATGAATCTGCAGTTGCTACAGGTATACGGGAGTGATGCATCGTGCAAAGAAGATTCACACTGCTCTCCAAGAAGTGTTTGTACTTTTCCATCTCCACAAATACCTATTTCGAGTAAACATGTAGAACTACACCCATCGTTATCTCTGCGATTGCGATCATCACACTCTTCGCTTCCTGCAAGTACCCCATCTCCACAGACGGATGCTGCAGCAACATATGTTGTACCATCACGTTGTGACTGTACATATGTTGACGGTGGAGTAGTCCATTGATGATTGTTTGCAATGCCATCATCGTTATCACCATCGCCATTATCATCTTGATATATATAATTTATACTATCACCACTTATCGTAGTACCTGCACTGTACCCTGAACTATATGAGGCATATGGGTTATATGAATTTTCTGCACTGCTACCATTCTCATACACAAGTATTATGCTTTGATAACTGGATTCCGATTGAGCAATGATATACGAAACCTGTGATGATTCAGATTGTATAAATTGGCTAGACTGTGACTGTAATAAAGAAGCCAATGATCTCTCAGAGATATGAGAAGTGTTCACTGATGAATAAGCAGATGACGTTGTAGACCCAGCAAGAGAAGACACGCTAGATATATATTCAGATGTATAGACCGATGAGCCTTGTGGACCTTGAAGGGAAGACAACGATGAATTAAATGCTATTGATGAAAAAGGAGTTGATGACCCTCCTTCATAAATACAATCCTCATCTGTTGCGCAAGAATCCTCCCCCTCTTCAAGGAAGAGAGTGCAACTCAAATCGATACATGCATAATGGAACCCAACAGATACTTGTGATGATGCACTATTTTCTGAACTAGCAGGAGAACTCTTGAATGACGAAGGTGTACTTGATTTAGAAGATATACTGGACTGAGAATATCCATTTGACTGAGAAGAATTGTTATCCAGGGGTGGAGCCTCATCATCACAGAATGCAGTGCAGTAACTTTCATTTGTTGAATTATTTTGACTAGAAGGATGACACCACCAATGGTCTGTAACTGCACACATTTGTGCAATTTGCAGGTCGTTTGCATCTTGCTGTGTTTTATAATCACATAAACATTTATTCTCGCAGATTGACTGATCTTCGTCACAAATACCACGAGATGAATTGGATGATGTAGAAGAGCCTGAAGCTGGCGAAGAGCCACCATTGCCTCCTATATCACCTGTATCGCCATTGCCACCGCTATCGGAGCCAATAGGATCTCCGACAGGACCACTACTCGTTATAATCTTGGAAACTCCGCCAAAGTCTCCACCAGAAGTAGTATCCGAGGCAGCACCTGAACATGTGTACTTGCCATCTTTATCAGTATCAATACACACTTCAGAGCAACACGTTACTCCATCAGGACAGAGGTTATTACCTGATGGATCTACCGTATTTCCAAAGTTACAGAGCGCAGAACATGCATCTCCATCTACTCCATTATATGTATCAAAACATGCTATTCGACAAGCGGACAGCTTTGTTTTTACTTTTCCATTATCGTCGTAAATATTTTCACCACCATTGCTATCATAACAATCTTGCTCACAGTCGTTGCATTTCTTTGGTGTGCATTTCTGCAAGCTATCATCCCACTTGTATCCACTTTTACAGACACACTGTGTTGTACAATCATCTCCTCCATCACATTCTTCACCGTTGTCTATCTGCCCCTCTATACAACCACAGGGTCCTGGCTTAATTTTATTCGGATCATTTGGGCAACCGTCAACTTCATCACATGTACCATCCATATCTGCATCTGAACAAGGAGGTACGACACCAGTCTGGCACTCATTAAACAGTAAATCCTGTACCAATACCCAATTCCCATAGTCCTCTTCACAGCGCGGGTTATATTGTAAACCTTGCAAATTTTGCTCACATTCAGCTAGTGACGAATAATAATTATTAGTTAAATAAGGTGCTTCAAATACATGGCACGATTGACTCTTTAAACAGGAGTATGTTGTTGGACCTGCTTGAGGTTCGTCATATCGAATACATAACTGTATTCGAGTATCACAAGAATCATTTTCACAAACACCAGATTCTCCATTTAAATCACATTCTTGATACCAATCATTTTGACAGCATGTATTCTGGTTTTCAGAAGTGCAGATTATTTTACCTACCGCCCCTGTTAATGTCTGTTTGGATTGATTCAGCCAGAATACAAGCGACATGAATACTGCAAAAGCAATAATCATGAGTGTGCGAGAAATCCAAGTTGATTGATCCATATATCACAAGTATATGACCAGAGACGCAAAAATGGAAATTGATACATTATTCAAAAACCCCTTTCGGGTTTTTGAATTTCTTTTTTGCTGATTGCTTACGCAGCTTCTTGCGCTTCTTCGGAGACAGACTCTTCCATTTCTTCTTTTTGAGTTGCTCCAGAAGCATCTACTTCTGCGCCTTCTTCGATTCCCTTCTTCACTTCTTCAACGCTTTCTGCATCTGTTGTGTCATCGAGTTCAGCGATGTGCTCAACCTCACCTGTCACAATGCCATCTGCTTCATCTTCAGCTTCAATGCGTGATGCAAGTTCTACTGGCTCGATTTCACCATCTTCAATGCTGACTCGCTCCTCTGGTTCTACATCATCTTTGAATTTTAGGAGATCAACCTTGAGTCCAAGCGCTTGCAATTCTTTCACAAGAACGTTGAATGACTCTGGGATAGATGGACGACGGATTGGCTCGCCCTTCACGATTGCTTCGTATGCCTTACTTCGACCGATAACATCATCAGACTTAATAGTAAGCATTTCCTGCAACGTGTGAGCAGCACCGTAGGCTTCAAGAGCCCAGACCTCCATTTCTCCGAATCGCTGTCCTCCGTGCTGTGCCTTACCACCCAGCGGTTGCTGTGTCACAAGAGAGTACGGACCAACGCTTCGTGCATGAATCTTATCTTCAACAAGGTGAAGTAGTTTAATCATGTACACAATTCCAACTGTTGTTTCGTGTGCGAATTTTTCTCCAGACATACCATCGAAGAGCTGAACCTTTCCAGACTCTGGAAGACCTGCTTCCTTGAGGTATTCTTCAATCTCATCTGTTGTAATACCATCAAGTGCTGGTGTCGCCATCTTTACTCCAAGCTTTTCACACGCCCAACCAAGGTGCGTTTCGAGGATCTGTCCGATGTTCATACGAGATGTTACACCAAGTGGGTTCAAGATAACGTCTACTGGCGTACCATCCGCGAGGAATGGCATATCTTCACTTGGAACAATGCGTGAAATAACACCCTTGTTTCCGTGACGTCCAGCGAACTTATCTCCTACTTGCACTTTACGTGTCTGTGCAACGAATACTTTGATCTGGCGCATAACACCAGTTGGGAGCTCGTCTCCTTCTGTTCTATCGAAGATATGAACATCAACAACTTTTCCTCCTGCTCCACCTGGGAGACGGAGTGAGCTGTCTTTAACATCCTTCGCTGTATCTCCGAAGATTGCCTGAAGTAGTCGCTCTTCTGGAGTAAGTTCTGTTTCACCCTTTGGTGTAATTTTTCCAACGAGAATATCTCCTTCGTGAACCGTTGCTCCAACACTCACGATTCCTTCTGCATCGAGGTCTTTTAGTTTTGCCTCTCCCACGTTTGGAATATCTCGTGTCATTGTTTCCGGTCCAAGTTTTGTATCACGAACGTCTGTCACGTACGACTCAATGTGGATAGAGTCGAACATTCCTTCGCGTGCAACTTTGTCTGAAATAATCACCGCATCCTCGTAGTTGTATCCTTCCCATGACATGTATGCAACAAGGAGGTTACGACCAAGAGCGAGCTCTCCATCGTCAACAGATGCTCCATCTGCCAAACTATCTCCACGACGAACCTTGTCACCTTTTCGTACACTTGGACGCATGTGGAAACATGTTCCTTGGTTACTGCGTACGAATGATGTCAGCTTGTATGTCTCTTTTCGTCCGCTCTTGTACACAACAGAGATCTCTTGTGAGTCTGCGTATGTTACCTCTCCATCTTCTTCTGCAAGAAGTGCATGTCCAGATGCACGAGCAGCGAGCCCTTCCATACCCGTACCGACGAGTGGCGCTTTTGGTGAAACGATAGGAACAGCTTGCCTCTGCATGTTCGTACCCATCGATGCACGAGTGTTATCGTCGTGCTCTAGGAACGGAATCAACGCTGTTGATACAGAGAGAATCTGCTTTGGAGAAACGTCTACGTGCGTTACTTCTCGTACATGAGAGAACGTAGGCTCTGATGCCTTTCGTACTGCAGATCGTGTCTTTGTAAATTCCTTCATTTCTGTGAACTCGGTCTGCGCTTGTGCAATGGTTAGGTGACGCTCTCGTTCTGCATCAACGTACTCTGTCTTACCTGTAAGGTATGCACGAACTGGGACCTCTGTCTTCTTGTCTTTCTTGAGTTGTGAAATCACCTTTGTTGCAAGTCCTTTTGTGTCGATAACATCTCCTTCTTTTGCAATAAATGAACGACCATCTTTAATGTTTTCATCAATGATACGACCAAGAAGTTTGTCTGCATCAAGTGGCACTGTGTGCTTCACTTCTTCGTACGGTGTCATAAGGAAGCCGTATTCGTTTACCTTTGCAAATCCCGCAAGGTGCATAACAAGTCCAATGTTCGGTCCTTCTGGTGTCGCAATAGGACAAATACGTCCGTAGTGAGACGCGTGTACGTCACGTACATCGAAGCTCGCACGCTCACGAGATAGTCCTCCAGGACCCATCGCAGAAAGACGACGCTTGTGCGCAAGTTCTGCAAGTGGGTTTGTCTGATCCATGAACTGTGACAACTGTGATGACGCGTAGAATTCACGCATTGCTGCAGTAATCGGACGACAGTTAATAAGCTGCATTGGTGTGACTGTTTCCATGTCCATAACAGTCATACGATCTTTCATAATACGCTCTGTACGAACGAGTCCTACTCGGTACTTGTTCTGTACAAGCTCTCCAACAGAACGAATACGACGATTCGACAAGTGGTCGATGTCATCTGGTGTTCCTTCGCCATTATTCAGCTTGATAATTTCACGAACAATCGCAACGAAATCTTGTACTTGGAATGTTCTGTTTTCTTCAGACTTGTCTGATTTTAGGTCGAACCGACGGTCCATTTTGTACCGAGCGATTACACCCATATCGTAACGCTTGAAGTCGAAGAACATGCTGTCGACCATCTGCTTTGCATTTTCTGGTGTTGCGAGATCTCCTGGGCGGATCTTTCGGTAGATGCTTTGGTATGCAGCTTCTACTGTTCGTTCTGTGTCTTTTTCTAGAGTATTTAAGATGTAGTCTTTTTCTCCAGTCACATCTTCGAAAAGCTTCATAATCTTTGTATCTGTATCGTAACCAAATACACGAAGAAGCTGTGTTACGGGGATCTTTCTCTTTCGGTCGATCTTACAGTGGATGACACCACGACGGTCTGTTTCTACTTCGAGCCACACACCACGCTTCGGAATAATTTTCGCAGCGTGATACTTGGGGTAATCAGGCATTTTTGCGAAGAACACACCGGGACTTCGCACCAACTGGTGCACTACGACACGCTCAATACCTCCC
>Ga0210057_1000567_pt1 | contig 60740 bp, 50 predicted proteins | sample CryGeyCG2114_010_2_FD_183968 | JGI IMG/M metagenome (GOLD analysis project Ga0210057, IMG submission 183968) | Groundwater microbial communities from aquifer - Crystal Geyser CG10_big_fil_rev_8/21/14_0.10 (SPAdes) (version 2) | ecosystem: Environmental > Aquatic > Deep subsurface > Groundwater ...
ATTAGCCATAAAGTATTAAAAAAGGCGAGTTCCCTCGCCCCCCGCTATTTTTCAAAAAAATAAAAATGTGTTAACTGCCAATCACCAAAAGTTATTTTAGCATTAAAACTGCTCCGGGTCAATACTGGTCCCCACCCTTCGAGAAAGGGTTAAACCTTCTGCAAGTAATCTTCATACGAAGATATTAACAAATCATCTTTATTTTTTAAAAAGAGAGCGCGGACAAAAAGCTTGGCCGCCTGTAAATTGGTAAAAAGCGGAATTCCGAAATCAACGGTGCTTCTCCTGATTTGAAAATCGTCATTGATTAATTTCTCAGAAACATAATCGGGATCGGTAATGTTGATCACTAAGTCAATTTTTCTTTTTGCCAAAAAGGTAGCAATATTCGGTTCTGTTTTTTCATGAACTTTGTAAAGTCTTTCCGAGGGGATCTGGTTCTGGCCTAAAAATTCTCCAGTCTTATGGGTAGCATATATTTTTAACCCCAAATTAAAAAGGATCCTCACTTCTTCCAAGAAATGAATTTTATTTTCTTCACCTCCAAGACTGACCAAAACATTTCTTTCCGGCAAGATAACGCCTGTTGCCAAAATCGATTTTAAATATGCTTCTTCAATATCAGTGCCTAAGCAAGCAACCTCTCCGGTAGAAGCCATTTCTACTCTTAAAACCGGATCTATTCCCCGAAGTCTTGAAAAAGAAAATTGGGGAACTTTTACGCCAACATATGGCAAGTCTAAAATTTGATTTTTGGGTTTTACTTTTTTACCCAAAATTGCCAACGTTGCATATTCGATAAAATTGACATCACACATCTTGGAAATAAAAGGAAAAGTCCTTGAAGCTCTTAAGTTGCACTCAATAACTTTAATTTGATTGTCTTTCGCTAAAAATTGAATATTGGCCGGTCCGGTTATTTTTAATGCCTTGGCAATTTCTCTGCAGGCGTTTTTGATTCTTCTAATCGTTTCAATATAAAGTTTTTGCGGCGGAAAAACGATGCCGGCATCCCCTGAATGCACCCCGGCATTTTCCACATGTTCTGAAATCGCGCAAAGCAGAATTTTACCGTTTTTAGCCACTAAATCCGCCTCAATTTCCTTAGCGTTTTGAATAAATTTGCTAATGACTATCTTTGAACACGTAACGTCAAGATTTCCAAGATAAGAAGAAAGTTCATTTTCATTGTAAGCGACAATCATTGATTTTCCCGAAAGAACATAGGAAGGTCTGGCAATAACCGGAAATCCTATTTCTTTGGCAAAAGCCAAAGCGCTTTTAGCCTCGGAAAGTTTTTGCCAAAAGGGTTGATCGATTTTCAAATTTGAAAGTAAATTCGAAAATTTTTTCCTGTCTTCAGCGATGTCAATATTTTTCGACTTTGTTCCTAAGATTTTTACTTTTTCTTTAGCTAAACTAAGGGCTAAATTATTGGGAATTTGTCCGCCAACGGAAACTATCACCCCAAACGGCTTTTCTTTTTGATAAATGTCGAGTATTCTCTCCTGGCTTAACTCTTCAAAATATAATTTATCAGTAATATCATAATCGGTAGAAACGGTTTCTGGATTGCAATTAATTAAAATTGTTTGCTTGCCTGCCTTCCTAAGCGTATTCACTGTGTTTACCGCACACCAGTCAAATTCCACCGATGAGCCGATACAATAAGGACCGGAAGCCAAAACCATAATCGGTTTTTTGTTGCCGAAAGATAAATCGTCTTTGTCCCCTTGATAAGTAGTGTATAAATAGTTTGTTTCCGCTGGATATTCTGCGGCTAAAGTATCAATCTGTTTAACCACCGGAGCAATTTTCTCTATTTTTCGTAATTTTAAAATTGAATTTCTGGAACTTTTGGAAATTTTCGAAAGGTCCTGGTCGGAAAAACCTAAAATTTTCCCTTTTTTCAAATTTTCCGCAGTTAATTTTTTATTACTGATTTCTTTATAAAAAGAAGAAATTTTGGTCATTTCAAAAATAAACCAGGGATCGATTTTGGTTAAATTGGAAATTTTCTTCGGACTTATCCCTTTCAGTAAGGCCTCACCTATTTGAAAAATTCTTTTCGAGTTAGGTTTAACCATTAATTTCTCTAACTTCCTCTGACTCAAAGAGGTATTTCTTATTAATCCTTCCGCTCCCTGATTTAACATCCGAATCGCTTTTTGCAAAGTCTCAGCAAAATTTCTGCCGATCGCCATGACTTCACCAACACTTTGCATTTCTGTGCCAATAGTTTGAAAGGGGAGTCCGAATTTTTCAAAATCCCATCTAGGAATTTTAATCGCCAGATAATCAAGCGCCGGTTCAAAAAAAGCGGAAGTTTTTTTGGTGATAGAATTTTTGAGCTGATCAAGGTTATAACCCAAAGATAATTTGGCGGCAATAAAAGCCAAAGGATAACCAGTTACCTTTGAAGCCAAGGCGGAAGAACGTGATAATCTGGCATTAACCTCAATAATCCGATAGTCTCCATTTCTAGGATTTAATGCGTATTGGATATTACATTCTCCTATTATGCCAAAATGTCTGATGGTTTTTATCGCCAGTTCGCGCAGGCGAAAATATTCTTCGTTAGATAAAGTCTGCGAAGGAGCAACGACAATGCTTTCACCGGTGTGAATGCCCATGGGATCGAGATTTTCCATATTACAAATCGTAACGCAGTTATCGGCACAATCGCGAACGACTTCATATTCAATTTCTTTCCATCCATATAGGCATTCCTCAATTAATACTTCCGAGGACAGAGCCAGCGCTCTTTTCGCAATTTCTTTAAGCTGGAATGGGTTTTGGGCGATATTCGATCCCTGGCCGCCCAAAGAAAAGCCCGCTCGGCAAATAACCGGAAAGCCAATTTCTTTACCCGCCAATAGAGCCTCTTCCAAATTGCCCGCAGATTCACTTTTGGGAATATTTAAATTTAAATCTCTTAAATTCTGAGCGAAAAGCGCCCGGCTTTCAGTCTTTTCTATTGCCGAAACTGGGGTCCCTAAAACTTTAATCCCATATTTGTCAAAAATTTTTTCTGCCGCCAAAGAAAGACCGCAATTCAAAGCCGTTTGTCCGCCAAAACCAAGTAAAATTCCATCAGGTTTTTCTTTAGCGATTACTTTCTCGACAAAAAACAGAGTCACCGGAAGAAAATAAATTCTATCGGCAAACCCTTTTGAAGTTTGGATCGTGGCAATATTGGGATTGACTAAAACAGTTTTTATGCCTTCTTCTTTTAAAGCTTTGATCGCTTGAGAACCGGAATAATCAAATTCTCCCGCCTGGCCGATTTTTAAAGCACCGGAGCCTAAGATCAAAACTTTTTTTGGAAAGTCTTTCATAATTTTTTAACAAATTCATCAAAAATCCATTCCGTATCTGTTGGTCCGGGATTTCCTTCCGGATGAAATTGAACACCCATCGTTAAACCATCGTCTGAAATCACTCCCTCACAGGTTTCATCATTCAAATTTAAAAACCACTCCTTAAATCCCAAAGGAAGAGTTTTGGGATTGACCGCAAACCCGTGATTTTGTGAAGTAATAAAACATTTTCCGGTTTTTAAATCCCTTACCGGCTGATTTAAAGACCGGTGGCCAAATTTTAACTTGTAAGTATCGGCGCCAGCCCCCAAAGATAAAATTTGATTACCAAAACAAATTCCTAAAACAGGAAGGTGTTTTTGAATTGCTTTTTTCGCAGTTAAAATTGTCTCTTTAACCACCTTTGGATCGCCAGGACCATTAGAAATAACCAGCCCAGCAAAAGGCTTATCGTTAAACGGATCAAAATTCCAGGGAATAATATTTACATTTAAATTTCTCTTAAGTAAATTTTTCAAAATCGCGTCTTTGTAACCGCAATCCAAAAGACAAACAGTTTTTCTATTTTTTTTGAAGAAAGTTTTTGGTTCATTAACGCTTACCCTGGCAACAATATTTTCAGAATTCGGATCATAAAAATTAATTTGATCTTCTCCAATTACAATTTTTCCCAGCATTGTTCCTTTGAGCCTTAAATGCTGGGTTAAAACGCGCGTGTCAATCCCTTCAATCGCAGGGACATTGCTTTCTTTCAACCACTGGCTTAAAGTTTTAGCACATTGGAAATGACTGGGGTTATCGCAATTGACCGCCACTACCAAACCGGTTAATTGAAGTTTATTTGACTGAAAATTAATTGCCTTTGAAATTCCGTAATTACCAATTAAAGGATAAGTCATTACTAAAATTTGGCCAAAATAAGAGGGGTCAGTAAATGCTTCGGGATACCCGGTCATAGCGGTTGAAAAAACCACTTCACCGGCCGCAGAAACTTCCGCACCAAAGGAATTTCCTTTTAAAACCGTTCCCTCCTCTAGTATAAGTTTTGCTTCCATAAAAACAAAAAAATCCCTCTATTGGAGGGAGTTGCCAGAGCGACAAAGCCAGGAATTTTTCATTGCTTGGAAAAGCATAATTGAAAAGGCAAGGGCTTGTCAACAAGGATTATTTAATTCTCTTCAAATTCTTCCAAAATTTCTGTTAATTATTCCCACTCTGTTGTCCCTGGTGGTTTTGAAGTTAAATCATATGCCACCCTGGATATACCCGAAACTTCAGAAAGAATCCGGGAAACCATTCTCATTAAAACTTCTTCGGAAATGTCTTTCCCGGGGATTGCCGGAACCCCAGTCATAAAATCATTGGTAATGAAGGTTCGAATACCGATGGATCTCTGTCCGTGTTTACCGAAACCCATTGGAAAAGAAATTACCGGAACTTGACTTAACCTCTCAATTAAACCACTACTCTGTAAAATTTGATTTACTATTGTGTCAGCCTTTCTCAACTGCTCAATCACGTCTTTAGTTAAATGTGTCGGAGTTATTTCGTTAAACGAACCAACAGTCCTTTCACCAAATAAATACACTATTCTGTTTACCCGATGAATCCCTTTGGGAATTTCTCTTGCCAACCGAAAAAGTTTCCCCCAGTCTTTCTTTCCGGTTAATCCAACTAAATAACTATAACTTCTTTCGTCGCCTTGAACTCCAACTGTTCGAATAGGAAGTAAGTAAGGCACAATCTCCGAAGAGGCGAAAGCCGATAATTTTCTTTCTGTTTCTTCAAAATCCTTATCGATAAATGGTCTGTCAGCACAAATAACTCTTATTGCCAAACCCGGACCGGGAAACGGTTGTCTCCAAACGATACTATCCGGCAAACCCAAAGACTTCCCCAACTCTCTTACTTCGTCTTTGTGATAATCTCTTAAGGGTTCTATTATTCTTCCTTGTGTCCGCAGAGCCCTAACCAAAGCAGTATCGTTGTGGTGAGTTTTAATTACATCTGCATTGCTACTAGCAATCCTGGAGGCACTTTCAATCAAATCAGGCCTTAGTGTTCCTTGAGCAAGCAAAACATCCTTAGAGTCAAGTCCAAATTTTAACATAACCCCTTCTGCAACCTTCATAAAAGTGTCGCCAATTATTTTCCTTTTTAATTCCGGATCAGTAATTTCACTAAGTTTTGGAGTAGTCCTTCCGTCAACAACCGTAACTGCATTATAAAAATCAGCAGAGGCATCGACGACGGTTAGTTTTAAACCAAGTGCTTCCAAGGCGGCTTGTACCTCTAAACTTTCGTTTAACCTCATAAAACCATTATCGACATGAACAGCGAGAACTCTTTCTGGGCCCAAAGCTTCGTTTAACAATGTTGCACAAACAGTCGAATCGACCCCACCAGAAACTAAGGTTAAGACTTTTTTATCACCCGCGATTTCTCTAATGTAAGAAATCGCTTTGGTTTGACGACTTTCCATTGTAAAGTCACCCAAAAATCCAGCGATTTCAAATAAAAAACTACTTAAAATATCCCTGCCGTGTTTTGTTAAATCTACTTCCGGATGAAATTGAACACCAAATAGATTTCTTTCGGGATTTTCTATGGCTGCAGTGATTCCGTTTGAATCGGCAATTGCCCTAAAACCAGGGGCAAGTTGACCAATACTGTCTCCATGACTCATCAATACTTCCTGGCTCGCTTCTAATCCTTTAAACAATACTGAATTGGAGTCAACAACAACATCGCAAGGACCATCTTCTCTTCGCTTTTTTCTTTCAACTATTCCTCCCATTTGTTGATTAATGAGTTGCATCCCGTAACATATTCCAAGTATTGGTTTTCCTAAGAAAAATATTTCCGGATCGAATTTGGGAGCAGTTTCGGAATAAACACTCTGTGGGCCTCCAGAAATAATAATTGCTTTATATTTTCTCAAGTCTTTTGCCGGCGTGTTCATGGGCAAAATTTCTGATTCAACACGAAGCCCTCTTACTCGACGATCAATTACCTTACCATATTGGGCTCCAGCATCTAAAATTGCCAATTTCTCTCCGAAGAGTTTCAAGAATTCTTTATTTTCTCCTTCCGGTTGAGCCATTTGTTTGCCTAAATTTTAAGAGGATTATACACCTTTGCGAAGTTCAATAATTATCTTCCTTAGTTTTCTTCCAATTCTTCCAGAATTTCTTTTTGCCGGCGGGAGAGCTTTTCCGGAACAGCAACTTGTAGACGGACATATTCATCACCAACTCCATTGCCACGGGGATTTTTTATTCCCTTACCGCGCAGGCGGACCATGGTTCCCGGCTGAGTTCCCGGCCGGATTCTTAAACCTAAATTTCCGTCAATAGTCGGTATATCTACAATTGCTCCCAAAGCCGCTTGCCGGAAACTGATTTCCTTTTCCGCATAAACATCTAAGCCTTCCCGACGGAAAGTTTTATCCGGCAAAACATCAACCGTCACATAAAAATCGCCGAAATTGACCACCGTACCGTCATCAACCCCAGCCGGAATTTTAATTTTCCTTCTTTTTCCCTCCAGAGAAACCTCTTTTTCGACTCCCTTGGCCGCCTCCATAAATTCTAAAGAAATTCCATAACGCGGTTTTCTCCTGGTTCGACTACCTCCTCCAAAAGGGGAAGCACCGCCAAAAAACTGGGAAAAAATCTCAAAAGGGTCGGAAAAGCCGCCGAAGTCAAAACCCAAATCCGGACCTTCTTCGCCGCCATAAGTGGTGTAAGTATATTGGAAAGGTCCCTCTTGATAATTTTGCTGCCGACCGGAAAAAGGACCTTGAGCTCCGCCAAAACCACCGCCCGGTTCAAACGCCGCATGACCAAATTGATCATAAGCCGCTCTTTTATCTTTATTGGATAAAATTTCGTAAGCTTCATTAATCTCTTTAAAACGGCCCTCCGCTTCTTTGGCTTTATTGCAGTCCGGATGCCAGGCTAAAGCCTGTTTGCGGTAAGCGGATTTCAATTCCGCCTCCGTAGCATTTTTGGCAACCCCTAAAATTTCGTAATAATCTCTTTTGCTGGTCATAATTACAAAAAATGACTAATTAATCTAAGTCCTAATTAACCTAATTAATGTTCAATTCCCAAATTATCTTGACATTTAAAAATTAGGATTTATTTAGAAATTAGAAATTAGTCATTAGAAATTTTAACTAACAACCTCTCCTTCTTCGACTTTTTCCTCTTTTTTCGGCCTGCCCGCCGAAGCTTCAGCGGAGGAGGGCTCTTCGGTTTTAGCTTCCTCCCCGGGAGCAGCACCTTGACCGGGCTGGGATTGGTTGCTTTGATACATCGCCGCCCCGACTTTTTGTAAAGCTTCGGAAAGGGCAGTGGTTTTACTTTCTATTTCCGTCGTCTGGTCGGATTTTAAAGCTTCCTTTAAAGCCGCTACTTTTTCCTCCACTTCTTTTTTATCTTCGGCTTTAACTTTATCACCGGCGTCTTTAAGGGTTTTTTCGCTGGTGTAAATCAAGTTTTCCGCCTGATTTTTGACCTCAATGGTTTTTTTCTTCGCCTCATCTTCCGCGGCATGCATTTCCGCTTCTTTGGTCATTTTCTCAATCTCGTCTTTGGAAAGACCGGTTGAACCTTTAATGACCACACTTTGACTCCTGCCGGTAGCCTTATCTTTAGCGGTCACATTTAAAATGCCGTTGGCATCAATATCAAAAGTAACTTCAATCTGCGGAATGCCTCTGGGCGCCGGTGGAATACCGTCTAAAATAAACCGGCCCAAAGAACGGTTGTTGGTAGCCATTGGCCGTTCTCCTTGAAGTACATTCACTTCAACCTGGGTTTGATTGTCTCCGGCGGTCGAAAAAACCTGCGATTTGGCAGTCGGAACAGTCGTATTTCTGGCAATCAGCGGGGTAGAAACTCCGCCTAAGGTTTCAATGCCAAGAGTTAAGGGCGTGACATCCAATAAAAGGATATCTTTGACTTCTCCACCCAAAACTCCTCCTTGAATAGCCGCGCCAATCGCGACCACCTCGTCCGGATTGACCGAACGGTTGGGTTCCTTACTGAAAAAAGCTTTGACTGTTTCAAAAACCTTCGGCATTCTCGTCATTCCACCCACCATGACAATTTCATCAATGTCTTTAATGTCCTTACCGGCATCTTTCAAACAAAGTTTAACCGGTTCGATGGTTTTTTGAATTAAATCGCCGACCAGGCTTTCCAATTTGGCCCGGGAAATCTTCATCGTCAAATGCAAAGGATGACCATCCTTACTTTGGGTGATAAACGGCTGGTTAATCTCCGCTTCCATAGAAGAGGAAAGCTCGATTTTTACTTTTTCAGCCGCTTCTCTTAACCTTTGTAAGGCTTGCGGGTCTTTTCTTAAATCAATACTGTTATCTTTTTGGAATTCATTGGCAATAAAGTCAATAATCACCCGGTCAAAATCGTCTCCGCCCAAATGGGTATCGCCATTGGTGGCTTTGACTTCATAAACGCCTTCACCCAATTCCAAAACAGAAATATCAAAAGTACCGCCGCCCAAATCATAAACCGCAATCGTGTGGGCGTTTTTCTTATCCAAGCCATAGGCTAAAGCGGCCGCAGTCGGTTCATTAATAATTCTTAAGACCTCCATACCGGCAATTTCTCCTGCTTGTTTGGTTGCCTGTCTTTGGGAATCGTTAAAGTATGCCGGCACCGTAATCACTGCCTGGGTAACCTTGCCGCCTAAATAAGCTTCGGCGTCGGCTTTGATTTTTTGTAAAATCATCGCCGAAATTTCCTGCGGAGTAAAATTTCTTCCGCCAACTTCTACCACCGCCATACCGTCACGGCCTTCTTTAATTCCATAAGGCAGCCATTTAATATCATATTGAACAGATTTTTCGGCAAACTTTCTTCCCATTAATCTTTTGATGGAATAAACAGTTTCCTTTGATTTGACCACCATTTGCCGTTTGGCCACGTCCCCAACCACATGTGTAATCGGGTCAACTACCGAAGGAATAACATTCCTCCCTTCGGCTGAATAAATCACTTTCGGACTGCCGCCTTCCATCACGGCGACACAAGAATTGGTGGTTCCTAAATCAATACCGATTATTTTTCCCATTTTATTTTAACCTCCTACATTAATTAAATTATTAACTTTTTTACTGACTTTAACTTTGGCCGGTCTGATTACTTTGTTTTTCAGCCGGTACCCCTTGGTAATCACCGCCGCCACTTTATTGTCTTCCTCACCTTCTATCATCTCTACCGCTTCCATCTCCATCGGATCAAATTCTTTCCCCAAAACCTCAATTTCCGCAATTCCTTCTTCTTCTAAAACTCTCTTAAATTCTTTAACTGCCAAATCCAGTCCAGCGTCTTTCAAATGTTCCTGTGCTTTTTCCAAATGGTCTAAAACCGAGAGAAACTTCTTGGTCAAACTGCCGGCGGCATACTGGACGAATTCTTCTTTTTCTCTCAGCTGTCTTTTTTCCAAATTCTGATAATCGGCCAGGGCCCTTTTCCAACGACCGGTTAAATCCTCAATTTGTTTTTTTAAATCAACTTCTTCCGACAATGCCGAAGTTTTTTTCGCTGTCTTTATCATTTTACCAACCTTTAAACATTTCATCAATAAGCTCGCCGAAATATTTTATCGTCGGGAAAATCCGGTTGTAGTTCACCCTGGCTGGGCCGATTACCCCGATTACTCCTTTGCGCGGGCCAACTTCAAAACGCCGGTAGATAAATCCGCAGGGCTCAAAAAGATTATCGCCCAAATCGGTGCCCAAGAGAAATTCTATCGTTCCCCCGGTCGCCGGCCGGTTAATCAGCTCAAGCCAAAAATCCATTTCGTCCAAATGCGAAAGGAGAGCTTTGGTCAGGTCAATATCAAAAAACTCCGGTGACTCCAGGATATTGGCCATTCCACAGGAATAAATATCCCCCTGGTCAGTCGTAGCAATCGCCAGTTCTTTGGTCCTTTGGGCAAGTTCCCGAGTCATGTCCCGCAAAAGCTTGTCCGGTTCATGCCGATGGTCCCAAACTTTTTCCTTAACCGCCACTTCATCCGCCAGAGACATCTCCTGGGCTTTCATTAAATTGTTGACGTAAAACCTTAAGGCCCTTGGAGTCGGCATCCGGCCGGAAGAAGAATGAACCTTTTTCAAATATCCGTCTTTGGTCAACTGCACCATTTCGTTGCGGATAGTAGCCGGGGAAATTCCCAAATTGTATTTTTTTTCCAAAGTATTGGAACCCACCGGAAGCGCGGTGGCGATATACTCGTCGATAATTGACTTTAAAATTTTGATTTGTCTTTCTGCCAATTCCGCCATTGGCAATGGTATATCACGATTGCTAATCGTTGTCAAGGACTCTGTTTTTTGATGTCAACCCCAGATAAAAATGTCCGCTTTTTAACAAGATAGAAATGTCCTCTTTTTTCATTTAATTTATTGGCTTATCTGTAACGCCAACGGTTCCAGGGATGATTAATTTTTTGATCAGAATATACTAAAGCTTTAATCTCCCTCATTTTTATTCCCATCTCTTTTCTTTCCACGATTTCCATTTTTGGTCTTTCTTCTAAAACCGAGTAGTTTAATTTCTTCCCTTTATACTCCACAGTGATCTTTCCTTCCGTGTCTTCTCTAATGATAACCGGGGCATTTTTCATTGCAGAGGTTGGTCTTTCAGTTTTGATCTGATAAAGTTGGTTTTTGTATTGGAAGGCCAAACTTTTAGAAAGTATTCTGGTGTGTTTTTGTATTAAAATTTCATCCAGATTTTCAGAGGGTAAAAGCGGCCGGTGGGCATCAAAAGCGCTTTTGGGAACAACACTGAACTTTTGATTGTAGGAAGCCATAAACTCAGGCAAAAACCTGTTTGCTTCCTCTATACTGTTAATCCCTTTTAATCTTAATTCCTTGGTCAACCTGTCCTGCAGTGTCCCATTAACATTTTCCACTCTTCCTTTGGCCTGAGGACTGTTGGCAAAGATCAGAGGAATTTTCAGCTCTGCCATTGCCCGTGAGAATTGAGTTAACCCGACGCTATCGGAGGAAGCGCTGATTCCGCCCTTAGTCGTGTTGATTCTAAAGATTCCATGTTTATCAAGATAAAGAGCCAATGGTTTGCCCCAAGAGGTCAAGTAAAGTTTGCTTGCCTCAAAGTAGGCGCTGGTGGACTCGCAGGGAGCAAACCAAAGATTTAGCAGTTTTCCAGTGGCGTCATCAATGAAAACCAAAAGAGAGCAGGAATCAGTAATGTTTCCTGTTTTATCTGCTCTGCCTTCAAACCAGTCAAAAGGAGAACCATCAATTTGAACCAGTTCTCCCAGAGCTTCTCTTCTTTCTCTTGCCTGATAAATTTTAGTTCTTCTTTTCCTTTTAATTTTCCAGAGTCCTTCCTCAACCATAACCTGTCTTAATTTTTCCACCGAGAAAGTAATCTCTTTTTTCTCCCTTAGTTTTTCAAAAGCCAGGGTTGGACCAAAATCATAATATTTACTTTTAACAATCTGCATCACTTTTTCAATTTCCTCCTCTTTAATTTTATGGTTGCTTTCTTTCCCCCGGTTGCCATGGATAAGCGCCGTTATCCCTAAAGCTTTGTATTTCTTTTTCAGTCTTCTTGTTTGCCTGACAGAAAGCCCCATTAATTCCGCTGCTCTCTTTTGTTTGATTTTCCCTTTTACAAGAGAATCCAAAATGGTAATCCTGTCTGCCTCTTTGACACTCATACTTAATTTTCCTTTCATTGGCAATCCTTTCAAGGTTGATTAAATTATTAACCTTGCTATTATGATTGCCAAAAGCGGCCATTTCTATATTGTCTAAAGAGGACATTATCACTTTGGACTGACAAGACTCTGTTTTTTGAGGCTGTTTAAACCCCACTCGGCGTATTGAGAGGCGGTTCGATAATTTCTTTCACCGGCAGGAGTGACTTTGGCCATTGGGAAATCTTGCGGCTGATGCCGACAATCGTTTTCAGTTCTTTAAGCTTAAATAGTTTGGAAAGACCGAAATAAACGAGTATTCCGACCAGACTGGAAATAACCGTTAACAAAAGAAGCGGAAACGCCCGGGAAGTATCAAAAACAAAAATATCCAAAAGTCTCATTGACCCCCAGGTAACCAAAGCAACAATCACCGAAGCAAAGGCCATTTTAAACCAGCTTAGCAATTCTCCCCGGCCGATAAACTTCTCCTTTTTAAACTGAAAAAGAAAAATCAAGAGCAAAAAATTAATGAGGTTGGAAATCGAAAAAGCCAAAGCCAAACCGAAAATCCCCAAGTTCAGGGAAAAAATGAAAAATAAACTTAAGACGATACTGATAATAACCGAAACCACGCTGGCAAAAAAAGGAATGGTTGTATCGTGCAGGGCATAAAAGCCCCGAATTAAGAGTTGAATGGCGCACTGGGGAAAAATAGAAAGGGTGATGGCTGCCAGTGTTTTTCCAGTCGTAATCGTTGCCTCCCAGGGGAAACTTCTCGCCCCGTAGGCAAAACGGACAAAAGGAACCCGCAAAACCAGAAAAACGGCGGTTAACGGCAGGGACAGATAAAGAATCTGGGATAATGACTGAACCAAAGTTTTTTTAAAGTCCTCGTTTTTCTGTTCCGCCAACTGAAGGGAAAGGAGCGGTAAGGCCGCCTGACCAATGGAAGTACCTACGAGTCTTACCGGCAAATCGGCCAGTCTTTGTGCCAGATAATAAAGCGTCAAAGAGCCGGTGGAAAGCGAAGTGGCTAGAAAAAGGGAAACGGTGGCTTCCACCTGGGAAGCGGCCAAGGCCATGGTCCGCGGCAGCATCAACCGAACCATTTTTCTCACCCCTGCATCAGCCCAATTTAAGACCAGCCGGTAACGGAAACCCAATTTTATCGCCAAAGGAATCTGAATAATGAGGTGGAAAAAAGCGCCGATTAAAACCCCGACGCTGGCTGACCAAATTCCCAAAGGTTTGGAAAGGAAAAAAACCGAAGCGATAATTCCTAGGTTATAAACAATTGGCGAAAGGGCAGGTAATAAAAAACGCTGGTGCGACTGTATCATGGCGGAAAGAAAATTGGAAAGCAGAAAAAAAATTTGGGCCAAGAGCATCAACCTTGTCATTTGCGTCATCAAATCTATTTGCGAGAGCGTAAAATTGCCAGTAATTAAAATCGAAATCGGCTTGGCGGCAATAAAAATGGCCACTGCCAAAATCAGAAAAAAGCCCAGTAATAAATTAATGAACGAGGAAGCCAGTTCGTTGGCTTCTTTAACATTTTTGGCCAGTTTTTCCGAAAAAACCGGAATAAAAGCGGCCGATAAGGCGCCGATGACCACAAGCTGAAAAATCATGTCCGGCAGGCGGAAAGCGGCATAATAAACATCCAAATTTTCCCGGCAGCAGGAAAAAAAACGGGAAACTAATAGCCTTTCCCGGAAAATCCCCAAAATCATGGAAATTCCGTAAGTAAGCGCAATCACCAAAGCCGCGGAAAGAATACCCGACTGCCGCCGTAAAAAAATGTCTTTGCTGTTTTGCCAGAAATTTTTCACTTTTACCATACGCACAAATTCTTTACCAGTATACTTAATGCAACTTGCTTTTTAAAGAGGGAATTGGTAAGATAGTGGAGGTATGCCTATTTTAAAAAACGCCAAAAAAGCGCAAAGACAAACAAAAAAAAGGACACTGGCTAACAAAACCAAAAAAGAATTTCTAAGAACAAAAATTGCCGACTTTAAAAAATCCCGAGGTAAAGCGTCTTTGGGAAAAATAACCTCTTTGGTGGACAAAATGATCAAAAAAGGAATTATTCACAAAAATAAGGCCGGGCGGATTAAAAGCACTTTGGCAAAAATTTCTGTAAAAACTTCAAAGATTTCTTCCAACTTTGACAATGGCAAATGAATTTTAATATACTGGTCTTATGCCGGCCAGAAGAAAAATTAATCTTCTTCCCCAGGAAAATCTGGAATACTCCTCTCTCGGAAAATTTCTCCAGTGGACCATTTCCGTCGGCCGTTGGATTGTGGTTTTTACCGAACTAGTCGTCATCTGCGCTTTTTTGTCACGGTTTTATCTGGACACCAAACTAGCCAATCTTTTTGATGATATCAAGCAAAAAAAAGCAATTGTCGCTTCTGCTGTCGATTTTGAAGAAACTTTTAGAAATACTCAAGACAAGATGAAAGAAATTAGGAAACTTATGGTCGGAGAATTAAAACCCTCTATTATTATTACGGAAATCAGTAATCTTCTTCCCGGAGATGTTTCCCTAACCTCCTTTTCTGTTGACAAAAATAATTTAACTTTAGTTGGATATTCACTTTCTAAAACCGGACTACAAAGTTTCTGGCAAAACTTAACCAAATACACCAAAATCAACAATTTATCACTTAATAATATTTCCTCCAGAAAAGAGGGGTTGCCGGGCATAAGTTTTGAAGTGAGCGCGGCGATTAAAAAATAAAATATATGGACACAGAAGCTAAAAAAGAATTTCTTCATTACCGGCGGTATTTTACCAATTTGGGGAGGTTGGGCCAAAGACTGCCGATACGCTCTTTCAGTTGGCTTTCGTTCACGATTCTAACCGTTACCTTTTTTGCTTTGGCGGCTATCAAACCGACACTGGTTACTATCGCCCAATTGACTAAAGAAATTAAGGACAAAACCGAAGCCAGCCAAAAACTGCAGCAAAAAATTAATGCGCTCGTCGCCGCGCAAAAGGTTTACGCTAAAAATATTAACCGGCTTCCTCTTTTGGATGAAGTTCTTCCGAAAAAAAATGAATTTCCCCAGATTGCCGTTTTTTTGGAAGGCTTGGCTTCCTCCTCCGGAGTAGAATTAAGATCTTTGGATTTTGAAAAAGTATTTGCCAAAAAGACCATCAGCGCCGACAACAAAGACCTAAATCTATCTTCGACGCTGTTAAGCATTTCTCTGGGAGTAGCCGGAGAATATCCTAATTTGAAGGAATTTCTTAAGGGAATAGAAACTTCCAGAAGAGTAATTAAAGTCGAATCAATTTCTTTTTCTCAATCTAAAAAGGCAGAAATTTGGGAACTTTCTTTACAATTCACCGGCAATGCTTTTTTTGCCGAAATCGCGGAGGTTAAATGAAAAAAAATCAAACCCAGGTAATCCTTCTTATCACCGTTCTCGCTTTAACCACGGCTTTTTTATACATTTATTTAAGTGTTTCCCGAGCTTTGCAAAAAACACCCAAGCCGATTTTAACTCCTCAGGAAACTAGGGTTCTAGATCCGAAACTGGATGAAAAACTGCTTGATGAACTTGAGCAAAGAAGAATGCGATGAAAAAAATTTCTCTTCCCAGACGTCTTCCCGCCATTTTGGGTTTAGCGCTTTTGCTCGCTGCCCTAGGAATAGGGGTTTTCTTCATTAATCAAACCCGGACTTTCGGTATCAAGGCTTCCCCCCAATCTTCCCCGCAACAAGTAAAAATCAGCAACATCGGCAGTAATTCCTTCACCGTCACCTGGTCAACCAACAATAAAACTACCGGAGCAATTTCCGTAAGCGAGGCCACGGGTGACCCGCAAATAAGAAAAGATTTCCGCGACCAGGGAAAAAAAGTTCTTATTCCCTCGTCTTTGCATTTTGTTAATGTCGACAACCTCAGGCCGCAAACAAAATATTTTTTCAAGGTGATCTCCGGAGGAAAAACTTATGACAATTCCGGGAAACCGTTTGAAATTTCTACTGCCAGTCAAAAGATTCCCGCCGACAACGACATCGCCAGCGGAAAAATTCTAACGACAGAGAATTCACCGGCCGTGGGAGCAATTGTCTTTCTTTCCCTAGCCAATACCGTTTCCCAAGCGGCTATTACCGACAGCAACGGCAACTGGATAATTCCTTTAGCGACTGCCAGAACTACAGATTTGACAGATTTTTCTCACTATGACAGACAAACACAGATTGAGGAAATTTTGGTTAAGGGTGAAGAAGAAAGTGCCGCCGCCACACTCACCACTGGGTACGATAATCCCACCCCCAATATTGTTCTTGGTCAAAATTATAATTTCTTAAACCAAATGCCTGCTGTTTCTCCGACCCTCCCGCCGGCAGAAACCGGTTCTTCTTCCCAATTTGTCGCCCCGACTTTTGTCCCTTTGGAAAACGACACCCTGACGATTACTTCTCCGAAAGACCACGAACAGATAAACAGCTCCTCGCCGGAGTTTTTTGGCAAGGGTCCCCGGGGACAAAAATTAAAGATTGAGGTGCAGTCCGACGGAAAAATTTCCGCAGAGACCAACACCGACAGCCAGGGCCAGTGGAACTGGACTCCCAATCTCGCCCTTTCCCCCGGAGAGCACCAAATTACCGTTTCTTATACCGACAAAAACGGTTTGCTCAAGACGATTAGCCGTTCTTTCGTGGTGTTGGCAGCCGGGGAAAGCGACCTGCCTTCATTCACCGCCACCCCTTCGGGACAAAAAGTAACTTTAGCTCCCACGATAAAAACGCCCGCTGCTACCGTCACCCCTCCACCGACAGCCACTAAAACTCCCACGGTCGCCGTAACCGAAACCGGGACCGCATTGACCCCAACCGGTGTCCCGGAAATCCCCCCTACTGGAATTTCTTTACCGACAAAACTCTTTTTTGGTTTGGGGGCAATCGTTCTCGTAACCGGGATCACCCTGATTCTCTTCTAAAAACCGATCCCAATGTATTAGAATACAGATACTTAAATGGCAAAGATAGCAATTATCGGCGGAGGGATTACCGGCTTAACCGCGGCTTATTTTTTGGCGCAAAAAGGCCACCGGGTCACCGTTCTGGAAAAAGAAAAGGTTTTGGGAGGCTTGACCGCTTCTTTCAGTAAAAAAGATTGGGATTGGCCGTTGGAACGCTTTTATCATCATTTTTTTGCCTCCGATAAAGAACTTTTTCGGTTGTCTGAGGAGTTAGGAATTAAAAATAAACTGTTTTTTAAAAAACCGGCGACCGCCGTTTTTATCGACGGCAGAATTTTCCGTTTTGACAATCTGAAAAGTATTTTTCTTTTTCCCAAATTAAATTTCTTCGACAAAGCAAGGATGGGGGCAGTCATCTTATTCCTTAAGGCCAATCCTTTCTGGCGGCTGCTCGAAGAAATTACGGCGACCAAATTTATTAAATACACCATGGGAGAGAAGGTTTACCGCTTAATTTGGCAATCTCTCTTTGTCAGCAAATTTGGCGCTTTGAGCGAAAAAATTCCCGCTTCCTGGTTCTGGACGAGAATTAAAAAAAGAAGCTTTTCCCTGGGATATTTTGAGAAAGGAACCGAGATACTAGTTGATGCTTTGGTACAAAAAATAAAGTCATTAAGAGGGAAAATTTTAAAGGAGAAAGAAGTCATTGGTGTTAAGTATGAGAAAAACGAATTTTTAGTCTTTTTAAAAGACCAAGATTTTCCATTAAACTTTGATAAAGTCATTGCTACTGTTTCTCCGGAAATCTTCTCAAAAATATTTTCGGCCATTTCCGAAAAAGAGAAAAAAAATCTTGACTCCCTTAAAAGCTTGGGAAGTTTAAGTCTCATTTTATCTTTAAAACAAAATTTTCTTCCTGGAAATACTTATTGGCTTAACATCAATGAAAAAGATTTTCCTTTTGTGGCCGTCGTCGAACACACCAATTTTATTGACAGAAAATATTATGGTAACCAAACAGTATTGTATGTTGGCGGCTATTATCCTGTTAATCACCGGTTTTTCAAAATGGGGCGTGAACAAATTTTAGAGGAATTCTTGCCATATCTTAAAAGAATTAACTCAAATTACAATTTTGAAAAAAATCTTTTAAATACAGAACTTTTCAAAGCTGCTTATTCCCAACCGGTGATGTCTCTTTTCTATTCCCAAAATGCTCCCACTATTAAAACCTCTCTTTCAGGCTTTTATTGGGCTTCCCTGCACCACGTTTATCCCGAAGACCGAGGAATTAATTACGCCGTTTCCCTAGGAAAAAGAGTGACCGATGAAATTACCTAAATTTAACCGTTATTTCTGGGGTTTGCTCGCCATTCTTGCGGTGGCCTTTTTTCTGCGTTTTATTAACATCTCCTGGGGGCTTCCCTATTACTTTCATCCAGATGAATGGAACATGGCCTCGGCCGTTACCAGACTTTCTTGGCAAAATAAATTAGATCCGGAATTTTATGCTTATGGGCAACTACCTTTATATCTTTCCTTTTTTTCTGCTAAACTCTATCACTTGGTTCCCTGGATTACTCTCAAAGAAATTAACCCTTCCGAGGCAATTTTTTTCTTAAGATTTTGGTCGGCATTAGCGGGAGTTGGCACGGTTTATCTGGTTTATCTAATTTCAAAAGGCTTTCTTTTTCCCCATTATTTATCGCTTATCACCGCTCTACTGGCCTCTTTCACCCCCGGCTTGATTCAAATCTCGCATTTCGGCACCACAGAGGCTTTGCTTTCATTTTTCTTTTTGGCAATTTTATATTTCTCTTTAAAAATTCTGGAAAAACCAAAATTTATTTACTTTCTTTGGTCGGGAGTTTTCTTGGGATTAGCTTTAGGTACAAAAATTTCCGCCCTGATTTTTTTGGCTCCTTTTTTCTTAGCAACTATTATCTCCCTCTTTCGCGCCAAAAATAAAATTAAGGTTTTCTGGCAGTTCATTATCTCTCTTACTCTTACTCTTACTCTTACTCTTTTAACGTCTCCATATCTTTTTCTAAATTTTAAGGAATCCCTAAGGATCCTTACCTACGAAACTCAAATCGCCAGAGGAATTATTCCGGTTTTCTATACCCGCCAATTTTTCAATACCGCGCCGGTGTTTTTTCAATTGCAAAAGATTTTTCCTTACGCCCTTGGTTGGCCAATTTTTATCTTAGGCGGTCTAGGAATAATTTTAATACCGCTAGCTTTATCTTTACCGCGTTATAAAAAACAATTTTCTCCCTTAATTCGTAATTCGATATTCATAATTCTTTTTTCTTTTGGGGTTTATTTTCTTTTCCAGGCATTTCTTTTCTGCAAATGGACCCGTTTTATGGCCCCAATTTTTGCTTTCTTCCCCATCTTCGCCGTCTTCTTTCTTCAAAAAATTTTATCTTTAATTAAATTTACTAAATTTGTCCAATTTGTCTTATTGGTCTCATTGGTGTTATTTGTTTTACCAGGAGTTGTTTTTTCTACAATTTATTTCCGGCCCGATATTCGTTTCACTGCTTCCGAATGGATAAGCAAAAATATTCCCTCCGGCGCCAAAGTTCTTTCCGAAACCGGTAATGCAATTGATATTCCTTTACCTCGCCGAAGTCCCGCTGAGCGGGACGAAGGCGGGCCAAATATTTCACCTGTCTCTTTCGACTTTTATCATCTAGATGAAAATCAAGAACTTTTTAATCAACTTCTCAATTATTTAGAAACATCAGACTATATTTTTGTCCCATCAAGAAGAATTTTTGCTAATCATCAAAAATTGGCAAGTGAGTTCCCCAAAACGGCAAAATATTACGAACTTTTATTTTCTGGAAAATTGGGTTTTACAGAAACGAAAGTTTTTCATCCTTTCCCTCAATTTCAAATTAACGACGAGCAAGGCGAGGAGACATTTACCGTTTTTGATCACCCAACTATTAGAATTTACGAAAAGAGTACCCCTTTGACCAAAAAACAATATGAAGAACTTTTTCACTAAAAAAAAGATATTAATTTTAATTCTTTTTTTAGCCGCTGGTCTTCGGCTTTACGGTCTTAATTGGGACCAAAATCAGCATCTTCATCCCGACGAACGATTTTTAACCATGGTGGAAACGGCAATAAAAATACCCAATAGTTTTAAAGATTATCTTAACCCTCAAGTTTCTCCAATGAGTCCCTACAATAAAGGCTACCGCTTTTTTGTTTACGGGACTTTCCCGTTGAATTTAACAAAGATCATGGGTGAAATTATTAATTACCGTGATTATTCCAACATTCACTTTGTCGGCCGTGTCCTCTCCGCGCTTTTTGATTTAGGAGTAGTTTTTTTAATTTACAAAATTGCGGCCAAAATTTTTAACGACAAAGTCGGCTTAGTGTCCGCTTTTTTATATTCAATTATGGTTTTGCCGATTCAGCTCTCTCATTTTTTTGCCGTTGACACTTTTTTGAATTTTTTCCTCGTTATTTCCTTTTATTTATTACTAAAAATACTTAATACTAAATACTTAATACTAAATACAAGTCGATTGGGGCTCTCTTTTGGCCTGGCAATAGCCTGTAAAATTTCTGCTCTTTATTTCGCTCCGATAATCGGACTGGGTTTTTTATTTATGTTTGTGAAATCTTTCAAAGAAAAAAAAGTATTATTATTTATTCTTGCTTCTTTCTTCTTTATTCTTACTTCTCTATTAGTTTTTCGTCTAGCCCAACCGCAAGCCTTTACGACCGGTAATTTTTTAAGTTTGAAAATTAATCCTCAATTTATCGCTAATCTTACCGAGCTAAAATCTTACAATGATCCCAATTCCTGGTCTCCTCCCGGAATTCAATGGAAGAAAACTTTACCGATTATTTTTCCCTTAAAAAATCTTATTCTCTGGGGACTGGGGTTGCCTTTGGGGATAATTGCGGCAGCCGCCGTTCCTTATGCCATAATTTCTTTGATCCGGTTGATAACCAAGAAAAAGATTTTTCCTTTGTCGCTTTCCTCTTTTGGCCTTTTTTTAATTTTGCTTTGGGTGCTGGGACTTTTTTTCTATCAAGGCCTTCAATTTACCAAAACCATGCGTTACTTTTTACCCATTTATCCTTTCCTGGCAATTCTCTCTGCAAAATTTTTATCTGAAATATTCAGTTTAATAAATAGAAAATATCCAAAATTATTTTTGATATTTGATATTTGCATTTTGATCTTATTATTAATTTATTCTCTCTCTTTTATGTCAATTTACACCCGCCCGATTACCCGTGCTTCCGCTTCCGAATGGATTTACAAAAACATTCCCGCCGCCTCGGTTCTGGGAAACGAACATTGGGATGACCCCCTACCACTGTCACTGCCTAAACAAAACTCATCAATGTTCCGGGGAGAAATACTGGAACTTTATAATTTTGATTCGCCCCAAAAATGGGAAAAAATTAATCAGCAATTAAATAAAATAAATTACATTATCCTTTCTTCCAATCGCCTCTATGGTTCAATTTCTAAAGTTCCGGAAATGTATCCGCAAACTGCAGAATATTATAAAAAACTTTTTAATGGTTCTCTGGGTTTTGAAAAAGTAGCCGAGTTTACTTCTTATCCCTGTTTTCCGCCTTTCGGCGGCAGGCATTTATTTTGTTTTAATGACGATAATGCCGAAGAAGCTTTCACTGTCTACGACCACCCCAAAGTAACTATTTTTCAAAGAGATAAAAAAGCAAATCTCCTAGAGGGTTTTTAAATTCCGAGGATTTCCCTAAAGGATAATTTTTTCTCAAATATCCTAAATCGGCTTTTCTGTCAGGAAGAATAATAAAATAACTTTTTCCTTCATTAATGCCTGTATATTTTTCAATAGGCTTAAAAATATCAGTACCTTCTTTTTTAGTTAAAAAAGGAAGTGTTGGTATGGCGTTATAATACAAATTATTATTTCCAAGAAAATAAATTTGATAATTACCTGTTTTTTGCGATAAATACCGGCCTGCAAAAGTCGCAATCTGTGTATTAGTATCATATTTCCAAGTATCTATTGTCTCATGACGCCAGTAAGAATAACCCGATGATAAAACAAGGATTATTCCAAAAAATATTTTGGCAATTTTAGTTTTAAATTTACTCAACATTTTTTCAAGACCAATACCGACTATAATTGCCAGGAAAGGGAAAATAATCACATAGCGGCTTGGTGTCGGTGAATCAATCGTCAGAACCCCAGCAAAAAAAACTGTTAAAACAAAAAAACCGAGTAAAAAAAGCGGTTGATAGATTTTCTTCAATGAAATGAGCAAGATAATTATTCCTAAACTAAAAAATATGATGGGGAGAAAGTCAAGATAAGGAGTTCGAATAAACCAAAAACGCGACCCTGAATTAACTGGTAACCAAAAAACCTGAAAACTGTTTTTAATTTGTTCCCAAAAAATATTTACAATTGGCCTTTTGGCACTTTCTTTAACCAACCAACCTGACTGAAATATTCCGACAATATTAACTCTAGCAGAATATTCATCGGGGTGATGATAAAAATGATTAATCATTGGAAAATATACCAAAATTATCCCCAAGATGATTATTGCTACTTTTTTTAATCCCTCAATAATCTTTAATTTGGAATACAGGACTAAAATGATTAATTGAAACAGAGCCATAATCGGCAAGATTCTCGCTCCCGGATAAAAATACTGGGAAAAACCAATAAGAAAACCTGCCAAAAATATACTAAAAAGGAAGGATTCAAGTATCAAATAAGCAACTAAGGGGGCAAAAAAACTTGTCCAAATTGCCTCCGTCCCGACCCGCGAAAAAACCAAGTGAAACGGACAAACAGCCAAAAAAACTGCTGCCCAAAAAGCGACTTTTTTATCAAAAAGTTTCTTGGCCAAAAGATATGTAGCGACTACCGACAGATTCCCACCAACAACGGAAAATAGTCTTAACCCAAGCAATTGATTTTTAAAAATTTTGACAAAGAAACCAATTAGATAAAACAAAAAATTTGTGTGCCCTTGCCAGCCGGTTGAAAATAAAGACCAATGTTCCCGCCACGCACTTAAACCATCCAAGGCAAAGCGCGAAGCATCTCCATCAACCCTTAAGGGAATTTTATCCAAAAAAAGAAACCTGGGTAAACAGGAAAAAATAAAAATTGCCCAAAATAATAAATCAATTTTTTTAATAATATTTTTTAATATCTGTTTCATAAATCATTTCTTTGCTTTAAAAATTAAATTTACCGATGAACAATTTTGATCATTGATATTTATATTTTTAGAATCAATCCATCTGATAGGAAAAAGTAATATTTTCTTCATTAAACTTGGGTTATTTTGAAAAATAAAACGGTTATAATTTTTAAATAAACCCTTCTCGACTAAATTTTTTCCAATCCCATATAAAATAAAGTGACAAAAAGGAAAGCAATAACGAGTAGAATGCCAAATTTTTTCTATCTTAAATCTCTTCTTCTCTATTTTATTTTTCAATTCCCTCTCGTCATAAAGTCTGACGTGGTCCGCCCAAATTCCGGCCAACCACCAAACATTTGAAGGAATATGGGTCCTAAAAAACCTTTCCAAAGTCCAATTCAATGGATCCCATAAAAAAGGATAATTTATATTAGGGACGGTAATCATCACCATCCCGCCCGGTTTTAAAACCCGATATATTTCGGCAATGGCCTTTTGGTCATCGGGAATATGTTCCAAAATTTCCGTGGCAATAATCCGGTCAAAAGTCTTATCTTCAAACGGGAGCTTTGTCGCGTCGGCTACTCTTAAGTTAACTTTTAATTCACCAACAAATTCTTCGGCTTTTTTGAGATATTCCAAATTAAGATCAATTCCGGTAACTTCTAATTTGGGCCAGACTTCTTTTAATGTCTTCAAATAAAACCCCCGGCCGCAACCAATTTCCAGAATTTTTTCATTACCGTTAATATCAAGGTTTGCAAAAATTATTCTCGCTCTTCGGGCAAAAGCTGGATCCGGCTCTCTGGGTAAAATGTTGTCAACTTTGATTAAATAATCTTTCATATTCCTCTATTGTTTTTTGACAATCAAAAATTTTTTTTGCTTTATTTTTTGTTTGAACAAAAAAGTTTCTCTTTTTAGTTATCTTAACTATTGCTTCCGCTAATAACTGGCTGTTTTTTGCCGGCACCACCAGTCCCATTCCTGTTAGTTTTATAGGCATTCTTGCCCCTGGCAGGTCGGTCGCGACGACCGGGCAACCTTGCAGCATGGATTCGGCCTGTACTAAGCCAAATGATTCCAACCGATCATCACTGGGTAAAACCAAAACATCACAAATCGAATAAAAAGTGGCCATTTTTTCTTCCGAAATATCACCTAAAAAAAAGAGCCTTTCTTTATATTTATTTACCAAATTCTCAATTTCCAAAAAATAATTTTCGCCAATGACTTTTTTATAAGGTCCGGCAAAAACAATTTTAAATGAGGCAAATTCCTTTTCTAAAAATGGAATCGCTCGCAGTAAGTAGGGAATTCCTTTTTGCCTAGCAATTCTTCCGGCAAAACCAATGATATATTGAGGATTATTCAACTCTTTTTGCCATTTTTTTGCCAGATTTTTATCTGGTCTGCCGGCAATAATTGGCGGTAGAATATAGGTTAATTTTCGACGAAATAGTCGTAAATACCAAGAGTGGTCGGCATAGTCTTTGGTGTAAGGAACAATTTTGTCGGCCAACATTCCGGCAATTAATTGCCCTCCCCAAACACTACCCTCAGCAATTCGATTAAAGAATCCCGGCCAACCGGAAAGATCGGTATGGTGAGTCAGAATGACTCTTTTACCAATCAGTTTTCCGATAATAGCAAAGACAAAAGATTCAAACTGAGGAAGATGACAATTGATAATTTCACAACCTTTGACCAACTTAAATATTTGTAAAGGAAGCAAAGGCATTAAAATTCCTTTACCAATTTTTAATAAAACTTTGCTTCTAAAGACCAAAACGCCATTAATTATTTCTTTTTGCGGCAAAGATTGATCGTACCGCGAAGTCAGGACTGTAACTTCATGCCCTCTTTTGACCAGTCCTTCGGCCAATCTTTTAGCATAGATAGTGACACCGGAAATATTAGGAAAATAATAGGAAATACCAATTAAAATTTTCACCCGGATATTTTATCCAATGTCCAATAACTCCCCCAAGATTGCTCCCGGCAGGTAATGAATTATTTTGGTTGAAGAAATATTTTGACGTAAATATCTAACAATAGTTTCGTCATCATCAATAAAAATATCCGGTTTTAACTCATTTAATATTTTTTCTTTAAACAAATGGGGTTGTTCATCATTCAGATTCAAAAAAATATCTTTGGCCACATTTTTCAAATCTCTTTTTTCTAGCCAAAGATCTGTTTCCTTTTTCAAAAAAGAATATCTGCTGGAGACAAAATAAATTTCATAACCAGAATTATGCGAGATTTCTCTAACTAATTCTATGTTTTGCTTAATCGGCGGCCTAAATAAATAAAAATGAGAAACTTTTCTGACAAACTGCTCTAATTTGCTTTTGGGGAATCGATAATGAAGTTTTTTATCATTATTCCCCCTAAACAACCTTTCGATTAATGATTTCGGCACTAAGGGCGGTTTGTCAATAATTACTCCATCCAAATCAAAAGCAATTTTTGTTTTCCGCATCTGACAAATTATACCCCGCCCTAAGGGATTGCGCAAAGCATTGCATTACCTTATTGGGTTTTCTAAAATACAACCATGATTTCCGATTTGGGTCAAATCCTTACCTGGTGGTCAGTTATTTTTTTAATTGGTCTAATATTTCTTCCTCTAACCAAAAAAATCTTTGCCAATTTTTTTGACCGGGGGTATCTTTTTTCAAAAGTCATCGGTCTTCTTTTTTCCTCCTATTTGGTCTGGCTTCTTGGCTCTTTAAAAATTTTACCCTTTACCCAAATAACTATTTTTATTGTTCTGGCGATAAGTTTGGTAATTAACTTACTGATTTTTGGACCAAAAAAAATAATTTCTTCTTTTCGTTCTCGTTTTTCTCCCAAGGTCGGTATTTTTATTTTTGAAGAGCTTTTGTTTTTACTTGCCCTTATTGCCTGGTCTTTTGTCCGCGGTTTTCAACCCAATATCCAGGGCTTAGAAAAATTCATGGACTTTGGCTTTGTCAATTCAATTTTAAGAAGCAGGTATTTCCCTCCGGCAGATATGTGGTTTGCGGGAAAATCAATAAATTACTATTATTTCGGCCACTTGGTCACTGCTTTTTTAACTAAACTTTCAAATATTGACTCCGCCATTACCTACAATCTGATGATAGCAACACTCTTTGCTTTTACTTTTTCTCTGACTTTTTCTTTAACGGGAAATTTAATTTTTCTTTTTATTAAAGAAAAAATTTCCCTATTTACTGACAAAAAACTTGTCCTGAGCTTGCCGAAGGATTTAAAATTAATAATTCTTGGTGGTCTTATTTCCGCCTTACTAATTTCTTTAGGAGCTAATCTTCATCCCGCTTTTTATAACTTCAAAATGGGAATTTTAAAAAAGCCCTACTGCGACGGCTCTTTTTTCTACTGGTACCCCAACGCCACCCGCTACATCGGCTATTGTCCCAGTGTTGAAGATAAAACTATTCATGAATTTCCTTCTTATTCTTTTATCGTTTCGGATCTTCACGGTCATGTTTCCGACATTCCTTTTGTTTTACTTTTCCTGATGCTTACTTTAAATCTTTTTCTATATTTAAAGGAGAAGTCAAAAAAAATATTAAGCCCTGATTTTTATCTAATTGTCCTGGGTTTATCCCTCACTCTGGCGGTAATGTTTATGACCAATCAATGGGATTTTCCGATTTATCTTTTGGTTTTAGGTTTTACTCTTCTTATTTCTTTCTGGGAACGATTTTCTTTTTCTTGGAAAACATTCGACAGGGCGGTTTTGTTAGGAATCGTTATTATTCTTGTTTCAATTCTTTTATTCCTTCCTTTTCAACTTTCTTTTCAACCGATTGTTCAAGGAATTGGTTTTGTCCGCGCTCATTCTTTGTTTTATCAACTATTAATTCTTTGGGGAATCCCTTGGTTTCTTGGACTGTCTTTTTTGATTTTTCTTTTTGGAAAAAAGTTTCTTTCTTGGTTTAAATCTAAAGAAATAAAACTAAATTTTCGTTCATTAACGGAAAATTGTTCCATTGCCGATTTTTTTGTTTTGATACTTTTTTTAACGGCCACTATTTTAATCATTATTCCGGAAATTATTTATGTCAAAGACATTTACATCCCTTCTTATCATCGCGCCAACACGATGTTTAAATTGACTTACCAATCTTTCATTATGTTCTCGGTGATTATCGGCTATATTATCGCCCGAGTTCTTTCTTCCTTAAAAAATATCCTTCTTAAAAAAATCACCATGGTAATTTACTCGTTTGTTTTTCTTCTTTTAATGGTTTATCCTTTCTACTCTATTAAAGGCTACTATGGAGAATTAAATTCTAAAAATTATAAAGGGCTTTATGGACTTAATTTCTTAAAGACTTCTTATCCCGGCGATTATGCTGCCGTTCTATGGCTGCAAAAAAATGTTAAAAATCAGCCGGTGGTTTTAGAGGCAGTCGGCGACAGTTATACGGATTATGAAAGAATTTCTATGGCTACCGGACTGCCGACGATTGAAGGCTGGCTGGTGCACGAATGGCTTTGGCGGGGAGGTTATGACGAACCGGGAAAAAGAGCCGGTGAAGTCCAGACAATTTACGAATCAAAAGATTTAAGCCTGACCAAAGATTTGCTTAAAAAATATCAAGTAAAATATATTGTGGTTGGGAAAATGGAAAAGGAAAAATATCCAAATCTAAACTTGGCAAAAATTTCTTCACTGGGAAAACTAGTCTTTGAAAGCGGGCAAACAAAAATTTTTGAGTTACCTTAGGAAATCGGCTACAAATTTTTTAATTTCCTCTCCCGTACCGTCTTTAGGCAATAAAACCCACTGTTTGGAATAATGCATTTTAGGGTTAATCAAAAGATTATCAAAAGATGTAGATTTTATTTCGTTCCAATTAATTCTTTTCAAAAGCAAAGCCAAATTACCATATTCATACCGATTAATATCAATGGTTAAATATTCCATGAAGGTATTCCAAAGCCCAACCACCCTTACTGGATTAAAATAAAATTCTTTGCTTAGGATTTTTTGTTTAATTCCGATTATTACCCGTTGTTGTCTGGCCGAACGGGCAAAATCAGTACCTTCTTCTCCTACGGCATTGCGGCTGCGAACAAATTTAAGAACTACTGTTCCTGACATTATCTGTTTACCGGCGTCAAAATGAAGATGTTCATACCGGCATTTCAATTCTTTATCACCATCACACAAATCATTTTCCTTACCGGCAATCGGATATTTAAAATCATCAAAAGCTGTTTTTACATCTATTTCTATTCCTCCCAAAAGATCAATTACTTTGCCAAAACTTTCAAAATTAATGACCACCATATAATTAATTTCCTGACCTAAAATTTCACCAACAGTCTTTTTTGCCAAATCAAATCCCCCATAATGATATGCGCTGTTGATTTTTGCCTGAAGCGAATTAATCCAAAGATCACGGGGAATGGTAATGACCGAAGATACCCCGGTATTTTTACTTAAGGAAACAAAAATCATTGTATCGGTCAAATCGGCGCCGTTTGTTTCAAATCCCCTGATACCAACCAAAAGAAAATTTGTGACTCCATTCTGGTTTTTAATTCCTCTAAAGTACGTCTCTTTTATTAATCTGCCAATCCCAAAACCCAAAAAAAATAGTAAAATCAAAAAGCAGGCCAGAAAAAGAAGAGGTCTTTTTTTAACCATGAATGATATTTTAGCAGATTTGAATCCCCCTCAACAAGAAGCCGTTACTTTTGGAAGCGGTCCGCTTTTAATTCTTGCCGGCGCCGGCAGTGGCAAAACCAGGGCTTTAACTCATCGGGCCGCCTACTTAATCTTAAAAAGAGAAATTTTACCGGAAAATATTCTTCTTCTGACCTTTACTAATAAAGCCGCCGGGGAAATGAAATCCCGCATTTTAAAATTACTAACCCCTAATCCCCATAACCTACCACCTCCGTATGCCGGTACTTTTCATTCTTTCTGCGCGAAAATCTTACGTCAGGAAGGTAACTTGCTGGGTATTCCGCCAAACTATGTAATTTATGACGAAGGCGACCAACAGGAAGCCATAAAAGAGGTTATCAATAAACTAAAATTCTCTTTAAAAGATTATAAGCCGTCTTCGGTTTTGGCTACCATTTCTCAGGCTAAAAATGAACTTATCTCGGAATTGGAATATCTAAATTATACTCGCGGTCCTTGGCAAAAAAATGTGGCGGAAATTTATTTAGATTATCAAAGATTTTTGAACAACAGTTCTGCGGTTGATTTTGATGACTTGATTTTTAAAGTTGTTAACCTTTTTAAAAAATTTCCTGAAGTTCTCGGAAAATATCAAAATAAATTCCAATATCTTTTGGTGGACGAATATCAGGACATCAACCACGCTCAATATGTGTTGACTAAAATACTGGCTCAAAGATTTCACAATTTAACTGTAGTAGGAGATTCTTCCCAAAGCATTTACGGTTTCCGTGGGGCTAACTTCCGAAATTTAGTAAACTTAAAAAGTGATTTTTCTAATTTAAAAATTATAAATTTGGAACAAAATTACCGGTCAACCCAGGCAATTTTAGATGTTGCCTATTTTATTATCAGTCACAATACCACTCACCCGATTCTCAAACTTTGGACGAAAAATAAAAAAGGAGAAAAGGTCGGTCTTTTTGAAGCGGACAGCGAACTTAAAGAAGCGGAATTTGTGGTTAATAAAATTAGTTCTCTTTTAGATAAACATTCTCTTTCTGATTTTGCCATTCTTTACCGGACTAATGCTCAATCCAGGGTTTTAGAAGAATTTTTCCTGCACGCCGGGATTCCTTACAGACTGGTCGGCGGGACCGGTTTTTACCAAAGAAAGGAAATAAAAGATGTCCTTGCCTACCTGCGATTACTCGCCAATCCCAAGGACTCCATTTCCCGAAAAAGAATTGAAAAAATCGGGAAAAACCGTTTGGAAAAATTCTTAGTTTGGAGGAAAGAGATTAGTTTGTCCGCTAACAATGATTTAAGTAAAATTGATACCATTGTTCTTTTTGACGGCAGTTTAAAAGCGGCTGATTATTTATCTCTTTATGATCCTGAAGTTGAAGAAGATTTATCCCGTTTGGAAAATATTAAAGAACTTCGTTCGGTGGCTACGGAATTTCCTAACCTGACCGATTTTTTGGAAAATGTTTCCCTAGTCGACCAAGAATCGCTTCCCGATAAACCAACTCTTGAAAAAAAAGAAGCGATAACTTTAATGACTTTGCACGCCTCTAAGGGGTTGGAATTTCCGATTGTTTTTATCGTCGGCATGGAAGAGGGTCTTTTCCCTCATTCTCGTTCCTTGCTGGATAAAAACGAGTTGGAAGAAGAAAGGAGACTTTGTTACGTCGGCATTACACGGGCAAAAGAAAAGATTTTTTTGACCCATGCCAGAAAAAGACTTTTTTTCGGTCAAAGATCCGCTAATCAAATCTCGCGTTTTATAGAAGATATTCCCGAAGATCTTCTAGAGACGATTAACGAGTTTTAATAAAAGCAAAACTGCCGCTCCGAAAACACAAAGGCCGCAAAGAACAAATTCCCAAAAAAGAAGCAACCGGCAGAAAGGAGAAAACTCCGGCTTAAACTTGAACTTAGTAAAATTAACAATCGGCCATTTCGGCGCTTTTGCCGAATGACGCTTCGCTTTCCTGGCCATCTAAAGTTATAATAAACTAAATTAATGGGAATTTGCAAGGATTTTAATATAGTTTGAACCCAACTGGGTATAACATACAAAATGGAAGAAATTAAAATACTAAAAGAGCAGCCCGAAAACTATAACGAACTGGCAACTCACCCTTTGCAATCTTGGCAGTGGGGAGAATTCAGAAAAGACCAGGGAGTAGCCGTGGTTAGACTGGGAATTTTCCAAAAAGCAAAACTAATGCAAGTTTTTCAAATTACTTTTCACCAAATTCCCCATTTACCTTTTTCTATTGGCTATTTACCTAAAAGTTCCCTGCCCAGTAAAGAAGTAATCAACAAGTTAAAGGAAATCGGTCAAGAAAAAAAAGCCATTTTTATTAAAATCGAACCAAATACAGAAAAATCCGAAATCCGAAATTCGAAATCCGAAACATTAGGGCTAATAAAAGGTAAGCCCCTATTTACAAAATATACCTCAGTCATTGATCTTACAAAAATCGAGGAAGAACTTTTAAAAAGTTTCAAACCAAAAACACGTTATAACATTCATTTGGCAGAAAAACACGGCGTTTCGGTTCGGGAAGATAATTCCGAGAAGGCCTTTGTCGAATACCTGAAACTACTATTTGAGACGACCAAACGTCAGGGCTTTTACGCCCATAATGAAAAATATCACCAGAAACAATGGGAAATTTTAAAAGATGCCGGCATTTCTCATTTATTAACGGCCGCGCACGAAGGTAAAACTCTTTCTGCTTTCTTGCTTTTTGTTTTTAACAAAACGCTTTACTATCCTTACGGCGCCTCAACCCGCGAAAACCGCGAACTGATGGCACCTACTTTACTGATGTGGGAGGCAATCCGCTTCGGCAAGAAGATGGGTTGTACTAGCTTTGATTTATGGGGCGATATTGGACCCAATCCCTCGCCAGATAATCCCTACTTTGGCTTTCATAAATTTAAAGAAGGCTTTTCGCCAAAATTGACAGAATTTTTGGGTACTTACGATTTAGTGATTAATCCTGGCCTTTATCAACTCTATAAAATCAGTGATTCTCTCCGCTGGAAATTTCTTCACTTAAAAAGTAAGTTTTAAAAATATGGATTTAAGACAATCTTTAGAATATGGGGAGTATTTAAAAAGTCTTGGCTGGCAAATAGAAAAACTTGGCGGGGAACAAGTTTTTATCAGAAAAATTCCCTTACTGGGTACTTTAATCAAAATTCAAAGAATCCAATTCCCAATTCCATTTTCCGAAATTGAAAAACTTGCCAAGAAATATCACGCCTTTCGGGTCATTATTGAACCTACAAGCGATTATAAGCTAACAGTTAACAGCTATCCCTCTGATTACCGTCCTCTTAAATCTCCCTTTATTCCCACCAAAACGCTCATCAAAGACATTAAATGTTCAGAACAGGAAATTTTCGATTCGTTTTCCAAAAACAAAAGGCGGGATATCAGAATCGCCGAAAAAAATAATCTTTTAATTAAAGAGGGTTCTTACGAGGATTTTTATCAGCTTAAAAAAGAGTATTTGTTAAAAAAGTTTATTTTGCCCTTTAGTACCAGAAAAGAAATTAAACTAACTTGTGACGCATTTAAAGAAAAAGCCATTATTTTAGTGGCAGAATATGAGAAAAAAATTGTGGCCGGCGTCTTGTTACTGTTTTGCGATAAAACCGCTTACTACTGGCAAGCGGCGACGACTGAGAAAGGGAAAAAATTACTCGCTCCAACTTTGATTGTTTGGGAAGCAATTAAGTTGGCCAAAAAGAAAGGGTGCGAAAACTTTGATTTTGAAGGCATTTATGACGAGCGTTTTCCGAAAAACCGTTCCTGGCTTGGTTTTACTCACTTTAAGGAGGGATTTAGAGGAAAAGAAATCGAATTTCCCTTACCTCTATCATCCTTTAAATCTCCTCTAAATATCCTTTAGCTCCAGGCTTCACAAATTAATTTAAACTCACAAAAGTCGCAGTACCTGGCTATTGATAATTTTTCAAGCTAACAACTTTTATCCCTTTTATTTTACTTTGATGTTTAGGATTATCAGTTACTAGGATGCCTCCGATTTTCTCGGCCAAATTTACAAAAACAGCATCATAATAAGTTATGTTTTCTTTTTGGGCAATTACCAAAGTTTCAAGGGCATCTTTTTCTTCTAGAGAAACAAAAGTAATCGGCAAGGAATACAAGGTAGATAAACAAATTTTAGCAAAAGATTCATCCAATCCCTTATAACGAATAGCATTGCCAATTTCATACTTGGCCAATTCCGGAGCATATAAAGCAACCTTCATTTTCTCACAATCTTGGAGAATTTTATCCGCCTGATCCAAATATTTTTCATCTTGGCCGTTAAGCCATTTAACTCCAACCGAAGAATCTATAATCAATTTTTTAATTTTTGCCATACATATATTAATGTGCAGATCGGTCTTCAACAACAAATTGAGATAAATTTCCTCTTTGACCCAAAAAAGTTCTAGAAAGTTTTATTTTCTCCCAAATGTCTTTCCAGTCGGTCTTTTTGGAAGATTCTTTATAAGGAATAATCTTCACTTCTTTTTGTACAGAAGACAAAACAGCAACCACCATCCCTTCAGCAAGCCAACTATTTTCAGTTCTTAGTTTTTTAGGAAGTGTTAATTGTCCTCTTTGACGAATTACAGTAGTTGAAATATAATCTCCGTTCATATTTTCAGAATATCAGAAATTCAGAATTTTGTCAATAACTGGTTAGATCCACGCTTCCCCGAGTAATTTAAATTTACAAAAATCGCACTGTTTATGTAATAAGTTTCAAGTGGTTTAACAAACCCTAAAGGGTTGTACCTACACACATTTTTCTTAAATACGCCTGAATGAAAGCCATTACCCTTTCTCTTGGTTCGGTTGGAGAGACATCGCCCCTTATCCCCAATTTCGGATTTTCCTTTAATATACTTGAGGGGTGCAAACCGCGAGCGGATGAAGTAGCTACTGCGTGTTCGTAGCTAGTTCTAGAAAAACTAAACCAAAAGCTGTCGGGTCGTTGTAAATCTGTCCTTACTAATCCAAATCCAATACCACTCATAAACAACGGTTCTCTCTTAAAAGTAATGTGAACATCTGGTAATTTTCCCTCAAATTCTGTTTCTTCGTGAATTGTAAACGGAAGAACATCTTCCGGTACACTTTCATTTCCGTCCAACTTATACACAGCAAAGTAAAACTCTTTTCGCCATCGTGCGAGTGGAATATCTGGAATAAAACGTGGGTCGGTCACTTCCTTGACTGTGGACCAGACGCCTCCATTTTCTGATTTGATTCTTTCTGCTATCTTCATTAAAGTCCGCTCGGGGTTTTTACCTCTTACTCGAGAATTGTTTTCTTCAAAAATTTTTTCAATTACTCCTTGATCCCGACAAAACGGAGAAAATCTTGTGTATTGCCTCGCAAGTAAACTTCTTTCTCTTGTGCTTCTATTTGTAAAACAACCGGCCTGGAAAGTCTAACCAATTTCGTGCCATTGTCTGGATTCAAATAAGCTTCTCCCAATTCTGTTCCGAACGATGTGGTAATTTGTTCAAGTAGAATTTCAGTTTGCGAAGGACTATATTGACAATATTCTACAGGCCGTGAATCTTGGAAAGATATCCTTATCAATCTGCTATTAATACCAATCTCTCCTGAAGTTTCTGTAGTTTTAGAAAGAGTTCTCTCAACCATTTTTATTTAAAAAATTATCTTCTTATTAATGCAAGTTATAACATACCTATAATTAAAGTCAATAGGTCACATTACATTTTAAATCTATGCCTCACAGAGTAACTTAAATTCACAAAACTCACAAAGTTAAAAACTCATTCTTTGTACAACTCTTTTTTCATAAAATGGGATAGGGCACAAATAAGTGTTGTTTCAAACCATTTAGTTCTAGGAATCAAATTTCTGGTAAAATAGCCAACTGCTCCATCATGTTGTTTTGTATTTTTTTGTCCCCTAAGCTTATCCATTACCTCACCTAGTTCTTTTCCTTTTTTAACTTCTGCCACTATTCTTTCAGGAACCAAAACTCTCGAACTCCCGCCAATTCCAAAATTTTCTTTTTTATCTATAACTGCCGCATAACCGCACAAAAAAGTTCCTTCTTTTGTTTCCTCAAACCCACCTTCCAAACCAACGGCAAAATCAGCCTTTTTTATTTTTTTTAATAGCGTTTTTAGCTCTGTTTTTTGCTCCCTTGAATGACTCATCAAAACACATTGGCATATCTGATACACCTGAAGGCACCTTGACACCTATAACAGTACAATTTCCAAAACCTTTAGTAAAAACTTTTTTAACCACATTGACCTTAGTTGGATTTTTAGAACCGACCGCAATAATCATTTAGCTCCAGGCTTCACAGATTAATTTAAACTCACAAAAATCACAAAGCTTGCCCGGAGTCGGCGAAAAAGTCGACCGGCTTATCTCCTCCGCTTTTTTAATCAGCTCTTCTTTTATTTTTGGAAAATCTTCTTTTTTCCTAAAGCTGGAAATTTTTTCCTGATTATCAAAAAAATAAAAAGAAATTTTTACTTCTTCCGGCTGGGGCGTCTTTTTAAAAATGCCCATATAAGTTAAAGTGCCGTCGGTGGCCGCCAAAGCATAAAGTGTTAGTTGTAAATCTTCTTCGACATCTTTTTTGGTCGGTGATTTGCCGGTCTTGTAATCAATAATTTCTATTTCTTCTCTACCCGAATCGCGTTTGACGCGATCAATCCGGTCAATCCTACCGCCAACTTTTAAAGTCGGACTGATTTTAACGCTGAAAACCTGCTCTAAGGTCAAAGGTACATTTTTGGGATTAAAAGATTTTTCAAAAAATTCACTCAAAATTTTCTCCCCTTCTTTTTTATATTTTTCTTCATGGGCTTTTGACGGGTAACCCGAGGGGCTCCAATTTTCGGAAAGAATTTTCACTAAATCTTCTTTGGTGGGCTTTTGCCCCGCAATTGCTCTTTGATAAAAATCTTTCATTGTTTCATGAATTGTCTCACCGAAAGAAGCGGCCGCCGACGGCGGAGTGGGAATTCTTAAAAGATAACGGTATTTGTATTGCAAAGGACAGGTATTAAAGGTCTCAATTTGGGAATAGGACAAATAGGAGATAGGAACCGAAGTTGGAAGTTGGAAACTGGAAGTTGGAAGTTTAACTTCAGTTGTTGGTTTAAAATCAAAAATTGACAATTGGTTCTCCTTATTTTTGATATTTGATATTTGATTTTTGATATTGCCTAACGCTTCTTTCACAAAAACCGAAACTTTCTTTTCCCTTTTTCCCTCACCGTAAAAATTTGCTCCTGTCAAAAAAAGTCTGTCTCTGGCTCTGGTCATGCCCACATAAAAAAGCCGTCTTTCTTCTTCCAAATGAAAGTCTCCTTGCGGCAAAACTTCTTTAATCAATTCTTCAGGAATAGGAATCTGCTCCCGCCGCTCATTCGTCGGAAAACGCTGATCAACCAAATTCACCAAAAAAACCACGGGAAATTCCAGGCCTTTGGCCGAATGCACCGTTAAAATATTAACCGCGTCGTTCCCAAACCAATCCAAGTCGCTCGCCAATGGCGACTCCCCTAATTCCAAAGAAAGATTAACAAAATCGACCACCGCATAAACCGAAGCATCTTCGTGTTCAACCTCATAAGTCTTCAGTTTGTCAAAAAACTTGGCGATATTTTGCACCTTTCTCTCGTCCGCCGCCGTTTTGTAATTGGTTAACTGCTTTAAAAGCCCGCTGTCTTCCAAAAAGAAATAAAGAATCTGGCCGGCAGTTTCTTTTTTTACCAAATTCAAATGCCGATAAATCATTTCCATCAACTTTTTTAATGTTTCTTTGGTTTTATCGGCAATGACCACCGATTCGTCTTTTAAGACTTTCTCACCGGCTTCAAAAATAGACAAATTATTTTTCCGACCGTAATTGATGATTAAAGCCAAATCCCGACCGGAAATCCCCCAGAAATCCATGGCCAAAAGCCGATACATGGCCACCGAATCCTCAAAATTAGATAAAACCGAAAGATAAGCGATTAAATCTTTAACTTCTGGCTGGCGGAAAAGTATCCCCGGCCCCAAAAATTGATAAGGAGCTCCCCGGCGGACAAAGGCTTTGATAAAAGGATCGACATGATTATTGGCACGCACCAAAACGGCAAAATCTTTCCAGGATAAAGCATCGTTCTCGTTTTTAAGATCAAAAATTTTCTTGGCCACTGCCTCGGCTTCGTTTTCCACCCGGTCCGACCAAAGAAATCCGACCGGTGTTTCCTCCACTTCTCTTACTTTTTCCAACTTTTTGCTGATACCCAAGCTTGCTTCCAAAGTGTCCGGGTCGTTATTCTTAATCAGTTTGTAAGAAGCATCCAAAATCGTTTGAGTCGAACGATAGTTTTGGTTTAAAACCACACACTTGGCCTCAGGATAATCTTTTTTAAACTGCAGAATATTGGAAATGGCCGCGCCCCTAAATTTATAGATTGAATTGTGAACCGGTATCCCATTGGCAATAAAATTGTGAGTTTTTTCAATTTCCAGATCATACACCACTAGTTCTTTTACTTCTTCGGTTCTGCCAATAATTTTTTTATAAACTATTCTTTTCCCTTCCAATACTGGGAAATAATTTCCCGGCCAAACATTACCCGCCGGTACAATAGTTGCTGGCTTATGTTGATAATTTTTTGTTCCTAAGGAAAATTTTTTGTTTAAAATTCCTCCGGTTAAAATAACTAGGTTATCGGCCATTTGCCACGCTTCCGCAATGTTGGCAGTTGTATATCTAAACCTCTTTCCTTTTTTGGCTTTGGCTAACTTATGGCCGGCATTTTCTAAGATAGAAATTGTTTTTTGTGAAGATGTTTCTATGTAAACCAAATGACTAATGGCGGGGTTGCCAACAAACCCTTCTTTGTGAGTTTTACTCCGATAATTTCGGTAACACATCTGAAAATTTACTATTACCCGATCGCTAGATCCCCTAACTACCCCATTTCTTGTAACACCAAAAGAATTTATCTCAATTCCCAAATCAATCGCCAATTTCTTAACCCTTTCCTTGGTTTTTAATTCAACAAAAGGTTTTTTAAGATAATCCCCGGTAATTGCTTGCTTGGGGTGAGAGCTGAAAGGAACTGTCGGAAGTCCATATCTTGCAGAAAAAAGTGCTTCGTAATACCGAGCCTCTTGATCAGTTTTATAAGACCCGATGGATAAAATACCATCTGCGTGGGCTTCCAATCTTAACCTGGAGGCTAAATCATTGGTTACACCCAACCGCCAACCGTAATCTTGGTGTTTCATTAAGTAAACAAAATGAAAATCTTTCTTATTTTCTTTAGAAGGAATAAAACAAAACACTTTATGATTATCTGTAACCGTAATTTTCTCTCCCGTTTCTAAAGTAAAAGTTAACAATCTCGCCTTTTTTTTGTTTTTAAAAACCCGACTAACTTTAGATCCAGAGGTGTGACCTTTCCCCACCGCCGTAAGTATCACATCACCTACTTTTATTTGATCAATTCTTTTTTTGCCCCCAAGAAGAGAAATTTCTGTTTCACCCGGCAAGCATTGGTTATCGTCCCCCACGACAGTTAAATTACTCTTGGGTGGAGACGACAGCAGTTTAATCATTTCATACTGGCTGAAGTTCGTATCCTGAAACTCGTCCACCAGAACGTATTTGAACTTTTTTTGATAAGTTTTAAGAATACTCGGCCTTTTCCTAAAAACCGTTAAAACGTGGCCAATTAAATCCTCAAAATCCATCAGCCCTTCTTTTACTTTCAACTCTTCATAAACCTTAAAAGCTTTGGCCAATTCTTCGTATTTTTTCACCTCGTCTTCTGCTTCAGTTTCAATCTCATCATTTTGATTTTTGATTTTTGATCTTTGACCTTGAACCCAATGAAAATATTCATTGGGCGATACGTCTTCGTCTTTAAGCCGACTGAAATGTTTAAGCATCCCCTCGACAAATTTATTGGGGTTGCCAAGCGGCCGAAAATAATTTAAATCAAATTCAAAAAGGTTTTTGCGCAAAAATTGAATACTTTCTGCCTGAGTCATTAAATGATACTGTGGGTCCAAGCCGACATTGACCACCTCATTGCGCAAAATCCGATCGCCGAAAGTATGAAAAGTGGAAATCCACATATTGGCATAGCCCAAAGGCAAAGCGACATCCACCCGCTCCTGCATTTCCAAAGAAGCTTTTTCCGTAAAAGTCAGGGCCAAAATTTCCGAAGGAGAAATCTCTCTTTTAGTAATTAAATATTTAATTCTTTCGGTAACCACGGTTGTCTTACCAGTTCCTGCTCCGGCAATAATCAAAAGCGGCCCCTCTCCGTGTTCAATTGCCTCAACTTGCTCGGAATTAAGAATTTTATCCGAAGAATTAGACATGGGCTAATTATACTGCATGTGTTAAAATCGACCTAAATCCCCAATGCCAAAAAAGAAAAACTGGTCCGGCGAGGTAACCAAACACAGTATCGCCCTTGACCTAGAAGAAGGAGTATTTGCCTGGAATGACCCTGAAAAAATTGCTGTTTCCTTAAAAGTGTCGGCCGAAAATTCCCTGCGACGAAAGGCTTCCCCTTTTCAATCTGCCATGAGCATGCTCAATTTTTACATTAATCGCGCCGGGAAAAATTTACCCGTCAACCGCAAGGCAATTCTCCAGCAGGCAAAAATTGAATTAAGGAATCTGTTTAGGAAACCAGCCAAAAATTAGTTCCTCTCCATGTTCAACTGCTTCAACTTGCTCTTTGTTTAAAACCTTTTCCTCAGCCATGAGCGAATTATAAGACACTCTGGGCTGAAAACCCAGAGTGCTTTTTCAAGCTTTGCTTATATCGCGAAGCGATTGAAGCTTTGCTTATACATCAGTAAGCTTAATCCATTAATGTCGCCCGTATCTTATAAAGAAGAATTGGATTCCTTTTGTCATCGCTACTTAACAAAATCTCTCCACCATCAACATCTCCGTACATAAAATATGCTTCTGCCGCTTCTTGGTATATTGAATGATAATAATAAGTCACCAGACTGCCCTTAGTTTTTAGTTGTTCTACTTCGTCGGAGAATAAAAAGGTTAAATTTTCCGGCCAAACATCTTTATGACGTGGAAAATTTTTATCAAGATACAGTCCCGAACATCCCAGATTCCAACATTCTATACTCATCCACCCTCTGTGAGTTCGGCAAAGAGAATTAAATTTTTCAATTACGGGATTATTAATTAAATATTGGCTATCCCCCAAAGCGACTGTTTTACCGAATAAGTTTTTCCAAATAACAAAGAAATTACTGTTTCCTATAATTTCAGAATTTTCTTTTTGGGCCTGATGATCCCAAGTCCAAAGTCCTGCGGCAGCGGCATCTGCTCCGTTAGCAACCAATACTGCTGCTCTGGCGCTTCTACGGATTTTTTGCATTACATTATCATGTTCACTAAAAAAGCCGCCAAAAATATCATCGGGACCATCCCCGCCGTCAAAGCTTGTTCGAACTCTATATTTTAACTTGCTTACATCGACCCCATAATTTTCTGCCTCACCCAAAATTCGCTTTACTTGTTCAAACTCTTGACCGTTTCTCAGTAATATTTCTTCTTCTGACATCAATGGTACCCTTTCTTTTGATTCAATCATTTATTCCTTTCATTTAATTAATATTTGATTAATAAACTAAGTTATCTTGCGCAAAAGCAAAGTGAATCAATTATTTTCCATGTTTCCTGTGAATCCAAATCAGTTTTTTTACTGGAGTCACAGGTTTTTATTTTCCTTTTATTCTTTTTTCCTTTTTGTTTTAATAACATTGAATTAAATAAATTAATAACAATCTCTATTTTAGGGACGGGAAATAACTTTGCTTGACAATAATCTGACAAAAATATGATAAAATGACAAATGATATTATGCAGAAATCACTTATTTATGAATCTTTATATTCCTCTGATTTCCGAAAATCGGAAATATCAAAAATCATCGGCTTTTTGTCTTCGTTTCAGCCTTTATCCCTGATTGGTTTACCCCGAGTCGGTTTGGCCAGAGTTTTACGTTATATTTTGACTCATCCGGAACTTTTGGAAAAGAAATTAAAATCCCAAAAAATTCTTTTACTGGAAATTGATTTAAACGATATGTTTAATTTCACAGAAAAGGATTTTTGGCAGCTTATTTTAAAAAGAGTAAGCGACCAAGCCAACAGTAAAGAAATAAATGATCTTTATTAATCCGCCGGTCGAACAAATGACGCTTTCACTTTTTCCGACAATACCAAAAGGGCAATTAGACTACTTTGCAGCAATGATTTTCTGGTCTTTTTACTTTTTAACCGGTTTGACCGGGTTTTTTCGATATTTTCCTATTTATTTTTTGCCCATCTTCAATCTTTAAAAGATATCGCTAAACAAAAAATAAATTTTTTCTTTACCTTAAATCGACCTTTGGAATTTCTATTCCCGGACGCACTCAGGGGTGGAAATTTAGAAGTTTTTTCACAAAAATACTTTTTAAAACCCGGCACTTTCGTTGACTTACTGGCGGTGATCGGAGAATTTGAAAGATCAAGAAAAGTTAAGCTTTCGGAAAAAATTAAAACAATTGCTTTTGAATACTCCGGCGGACATGCTCAATATTGTTTACTGATTTTGCAAATTCTAGAAAATAATAAATACTCCTTAAAAAATATCGATGATTTATTTAAAAAAGATCCGGAAATTTGGCAACAAAATCTGGAGCTTTGGGACTATCTGGCTCTTGAAGAAAAAGAAGCTTTGTTAAATAAAAAAATTCCTCAAGAAAGTTTTCTCTATCAAATCGGATTGGTTGACAGTAAGGGAGAGATTTTTAACCCCCTTTTTAAGGATTTTGTTGAAAAACAAAAAGAGTTTACAAAATCTACCGGACAGGAATTAACCCTAAAAGAAAAAAAATTATTCCAAATACTGAAAGACAGGGAGGGTGAAATTATCCTGCGGGAAGAGATCATTAATTTTGTTTGGCCGGAAAAAGCGGAGAAAGTAAACGAATGGACTTTGGATCAGTTAATTAAAAGATTAAGAAAAAAATTGGTTTTATTAAAGATAGAAAGCCGGGTCAAAACCGTTAAGAACCAGGGTTATAAATTGATTTAACAAATTTTTCCGTTTAAATAACTTTTCCTTTTTTCTTCCGGAAATTTTTCGATTGCGTATCGCAGCATGGTTCTTGGCATCGTTTTAAAATATTTCTTTAAAAAATCTTCCTCGATTTTTTGATCACGGTTCCCGATTTCCCGCAACATCCAACCGACTGCTTTTTGAATTAAATCTTCCTTGTCGTTAACCAGTATTTCCGCGATTTTTAAGGCGTCGGAAAAATCCTTTTCCTGGACAAAATAAAAAGTGGCCATAATGCCGATTCTCTTCTTCCAGAGACTATTTGATCTGGCCATTTTGTAAAGTATATCTCGCGATTCTTTTGATAAATAAAGGTATCCGCCGACAATTAACGGCGCTGAACTGTCAACCAAATCCCAGTTATTAATACCGGAAATATTTTCAAAATAAAAATCGTAAATTTCTTTTTTACCGACTAAATCCGCTTTTCTAAACCGAGAAGTTAAAATTATTACTGCCACTACTCTTTCTTCATGAATTTTCGAGGCAAGAAGTTGACTGATAAAACTAAAATCTAAAGATAAATATTTTTTGGCGATACTACGGGTCTTGTCCGTCATTAATCCTAAAAAAATATCCCCTTCTCCGTATTCTCCCTTTCCTGTTTTAAAAAATCTTTGTAAAAGCTTTGCCTTCCCGGGTCTTTGAAAATTTCTTAAATCTTTTCTTAAATTATCCAGGTCACTCATTTTTTTAAATATTTATTTCCGCTAAAATCCCAGCGTGGTCAGAAAGAGTGCCAATTCCTTCAATTGGTTTATCCCAAACTATTTCCGTTCTTAAGATTTCCTTTCCCGAAATATTTTTAACAAAAATGTGATCCGGTTCATCGGTGACAATCGGAAATCCTACCAAACCGCCAAAAGAAGTTTTAAAATTATGCGAAAAGACTTCTTTAACTCTCCCGGTTTTAATTAAATATTGATTCAAAGGGCTATTTTCTTCAAAATTAAAATCCCCCAAAACCATGATTTTTTCTTCTCGCAAAAGATCAATATCTCTTGCCAACAAAGAGACTGCTTTCACTTGGACTTCAAAGTAAGGTCTCTCTTTAGGAAATTTCTTTCCCATGTCAGGACTTAAATGAACATTAAAAATGCAAATTTTCTTTTTCCCCAGTTCAAACTCGACAAAAGCATAACCTTTGGAACCAAGATATTCTAAAATTGACCGGTCAAAGCCGGCAATAATCGGATTGGTTGCCACGTATCCCTTCTTGGTTATTTTTCCTTTTACTCCGATTAAAAGTCCGCAAAAACGGATTATCAGGGAAGGATAATAAAAACTATAATCTAAACCTTTTAAACCATTAATAATTTTTTTTTTGGCCGAATCAAGCCAAATTTCCTGAAGGCAAATAATCTCCGGCTGTAGTTTAGCCAGTTCTTTAATAAAAACATTAAGACGTTGGGAATATCTTTGGGAAAAAAGGGGAATCCCAATAAAATTGTAAGTTAGGGCGGTAATTTTCATCAGTCAGTCTTTGCTGGATATTCTTTTAATTTCTTCTCCTCCTTCTAAATTTTGGGTTGAGGATAATTTTTGCCCCATCAGGGTATATTCCGTTCCCACGCTGGACATCTGGTTGTAAGCATTGGTCAAATGTTTGTTTAAAAGGCTCAGCCTTTCCCCCAGTTTTCCGTAATCTTTCTGAATTCCCCGCAAAACGGCAAATAATTGGTGCGATTTTAATTCAATGTCTTTTCCTTGAAAAGAAAGCAAAATCACCTGCAAATTGGCATACAAAGTATTGGGAGAAACCGGATAAACCCGGTTTTTTCTGGCAAATTCGGTTATTTCCATATCATTAACCAATTCGTAATAAACCGGCTCGGAAGGAATATACATTAAGGCAAAATCCATGGTTCCCTCTTCCGGTAAAATATATTTTTGGGAAATATCAGTAATGTGTTTTTTAACATCTCTGGTAAAATCTTTTCTCGCGTTTTCTTTCTCGGCCTCATTTTCCGAAGCCATCATTTTTTGAAAATTTTCCGCCGGGAACTTTGAATCAATCGGTAGAATACCGGCCTCGGTTTTAATCGCCGCATCTACTTTATCCCCCGATTTAAAGGCATACTGCAGAAAAAAAGAATTTTTCGGAAACATCTGGGAAATTAAATCTTTCAAAACTTCTTCGCCGATATTGCCTCTAAGTTTCGGACTTTTTAAATAATCCTGAAGGTTCTTCATGGAAAGTGACAGCTCGGCAAATCGCCCTGCGTCCTGCCTAATCTGCCCCATAAGTTGAGTGGCACTATCGAGTCTGGTATCAAGAGAATTTTGCATTGTCTTCAGCCAAGAAACAATAGTTTCGTCCTGTTTACTGCCGGAAAGTTTTTTATTAATGACAAAGATCATCGTGGCAAAACCGATAACCAAAACCGCCATGATTAAATAGCTTCCCATAGTTTTATTTTAGCACGGATGAGCTACAATAAATTTATGATTCCCAGCCGCCGAAGGAATTTTCTGCCTACTTTTATCCTTAATCTCATTTTATGGCTTGGACTCATCTTGATTGTCTCTAAGCTTTCACCTGATAAAATAGCCACATTTCAAATTTCAAATTCCAAATTTCAAATTTACTCTAACATTATTTTGTTCTTTCTTACTCTTACCCTTGCTCTTACTCTTACTCTTGCTTTGCTCCTGGGTAATACCCGTAGGGGTTTTCTTTTGACTATTTTTTTAGACGGGGTTTTGTTTTTACATCTCATTAAACTAACCAATTGGTTAACCTTAGTTTTTCTTTTTTTAATTCTATTGGTTTTTGAGATATACTTTTCCCGCCGCAAGACCAATCTCTAATATATTTTTTCTTTGCTTTCCAAGCTCATTTAAGCTAAAATTCACCTATGGACAAGAAGTTTTACATTACTACTGCCATTGACTATACCGACGAGGTTATTCATATTGGCCATCTTTACCAAAAGACTATTGCCGATGCTTTGGCAAGATATCATCGTCTTTTGGGAGAAAAAGTGTTTTTTCTCACCGGGACAGATGAACATGGAGGAAAAGTAGAAGAGGCGGCCATCAAAGCCGGGTTTGGGGGTAAAGAAAAAGATTTCGTGGACCAAATTACCTTGGCGGATAAAAAAGCACAGGAATCTCTGGAAGTTTCTTTTAACCGATTTATTCGTACCACCGATAAAGACCATGTTAAATTTTGTCTGAAATTTTGGGAAAAAGTCGAAAAAAATGGTGATATTTATCTTGGCGAATACGACGGAATTTATTGCGAGGGTTGCGAAGGATTTATCCATAAATCCGATTTAATAGATGGCAAATGCCCTTATCATCCCAATAAAGACCCCAAAACAATCAAAGAAAAGAATTATTTTTTCAAACTTTCCAAATATTCTCAGTTTTTAAAAGATTATCTTAACGAACATTCCGAATTTGTTTGGCCGGAAGGACGAAGAAAAGAAATGCTTTCTTTTATTGACCAGGGACTGGAAGATATTCCTATCTCGAGACAAAGAATCAAATGGGGCATCCCCGTTCCCAACGATCCCGGACAAACTATTTATGTTTGGTTTGACGCTTTAATTAATTACTTAACTGGCGATCCGGGCGGTTTTTGGCCGGCAGATATTCATATTCTTGGCAAGGACAATGCCCGCTTCCATGCCATACTTTGGCCAGCAATGCTTAAATCAGCCGGATATGAATTACCAAAAACAATCCTGGTCAATGGGTTTCTTTCTTTAAACGGACAAAAAATTTCCAAATCACTGGGGAATATTATTCCAACTGAAGATTTAATAAAACAATTTGGTGCTGATGGTCTTAGATTTTACCTTTTAAAAACAAAATCAATTGATACTGACGGTGATATTAATTTGGACAAAATTAAGGAAACCTATAATGCTGATTTAGCCAACGGTCTGGGGAATTTGGTCGCCAGAATCAGCAAGCTTTGCGAAAAAGAGAATTTAGAATTTAGTTTAGGAGAAAAGCTCTCCTTTAGTCCGAAAGTGGCGGAAAAAATCAAAACTTTTGCATTAAACAAGGCCTTGACAATTATTTGGGAAAAAATTACCGAAGAAAACAAAAGAATCAGCGAAAATAAACCCTGGGAGCTTACGGAAGAAAAACTAAGTCAATTCTTAAAAGAGTCGGTTAAAAATATCAGGCAAATTGCTTTTGACTTACAGCCTTTCTTACCAAAAACTGCCGAAAAAATCCTAACCCAATTTTCTGGACCGAAAATCAAAGCCGGTTCCGCCCTTTTCCCACGTATTTAAAAAAAATATGCCGACAACCAACAAAAAAGCACATTTTATCCAAAGACTTTTGGAAATACTGCCGGGTTTTGTTTCCTGGAACTTGATTCTTTTCCCTATTTGGGGCGCTTTTGCCGCCCCGATAGCGGTGGCCTATTTTGTTCTCCTTTTTGATATTTTCTGGTTTTACAAATCAATCACTTTTGCCGTTTTTGCCCTAATCGCCCATTTCAGAATTGAAGCCTCTAAAAAAATGGACTGGCTGGGGGAGCTTAAGTTTTTTCCGGACTGGCAGAAAGCCCATCATCTGATTATTGTCTGTACCTACAAAGAACCGGTTTATATTGTCGAACGGACTTTGCAGAGTATTACCGAGCAAACCATACCCAAGGAGCAAATCAGTGTGATTTTGGGTTTTGAAAAAAGAGAAATAGGTTGGCAGAAAAAAGCGGAAGAATTAAAGAAAAAATTTAAGATGAAATTCGCCCACTTTTTGGTCTCCGAACATACTTTGGTTCCCGGGGAAACCGCTGGCAAACACTCCAATGCCAGAGCGGCAATTCTTTTTGCTAAAAAGGAACTTTTAGACCGGCAAAAAATCGATCCCAATTATTGTACGGTCACTTCTTGCGATGCCGATCATGTTTTTCACCCCAATCATTTTGCCAATCTGGCCTATAATTTTTTGGATAACCCCCACCGTTACGAACGCTTCTGGCAACCGGCCGTGGTTTTTTACAATAACTTCTGGCGGCTGCCGGCCCTTTCCCGCGTGGCCAATACCTTCGGCACCATTTGGAACATGGCGGTTCTGGCGAGAACTGACCGGCTAATCAGCCAGCAAAACTACTCCCTTTCTTACCGCCTACTCGAAAAAGTCAATTTTTGGGACCCAGACGTTATCCCCGAAGACTGGCACATGTTTTTTAAGGCTTTTTTCTTAACCCAGGGCAAGGTGGAGGTGGAACCGATTTATCTGCCGATTTCAGCCGACGCCGCCGAATCAACCGGTTTTTGGAAAACCTTAAAAAACCAGTACGAACAGTTCAAGCGCTGGGCTTGGGGTGTTTCCGACGATCCTTATGTCATCAAGAAATATTTTCTCTCCAAAGATATTCCTTTTTGGAACAAAACCATCCGCACCATCCGTTTAATTGAAGATCACTTTCTCTGGCCAGTCAACTGGTTTATTATCACTATTGGCATTAACATTCCGACTCTCCTTAATAAAAATTTTGCCCGGACTTCTTTGGGCTTTAATTTACCCAAGACTTCTTCCTTAATCCTGACCTTATGTTTAATTTCTTTGGCGGTTATTCTTTACGTTGATTTTCACCAAAGACCGCCGCGGCCGAAAGACGTGCCTAAAATTAGGGCCTGGCTGATTCCGTTGGAATTTTTACTGATGCCGGTGGTAGGTTTTATTTTTACTGCCCTGCCCGGCCTGGATGCCCATACCCGGCTGATGCTGGGCAAATATCTTGAATACCGGGTAACGGAAAAAGTTTAAGATTTACAATGGCGTCTTTTAAATCTAAAATTAGAGAGATGAAACATTTTCTCCGTCAAAATCGGTTTATTCTTCTGGTTCTTTTCGTAACTTTGCTTTTCCGTCTGCCTTCCTTGTTTGAGCCGTATTGGTACGGCGATGAAGGAATCTATTTAACCATTGGTCTGGCTCTAAGAAAAGGATTTTTATTATATCGTGATGTTTTTGATAATAAGCCGCCGCTTTTCTATCTCCTGCCGGCCGCGGTCAATGGCACCATTTTTTGGTTCCGCTTCCTGCTCCTCTCTTCGGTCTTGGCCTCAATCTACTTTTTCTACCAAATGAGTCAAAAATTGCTTTCCGGAAAGGAAATACCGGCTAAAGCAGTCACGGTAATTTTTGCCGCCTTAACCACCCTCCGGCTTTTGGAAGGCAATATTGCCAACGCCGAAATTTTTATCCTCTTGCCTACCGTTCTGGGACTGTTTTTGGTTTTCTCAAATCAAAAAGAAAAGCCCTTCCTTTATTTTCTTGCCGGTCTGCTTTTGGGCTTGGGCTTTCTCTTAAAACTACCTGCCCTTTTTGATTTTCTGGCCTTAATGGTTTTTCTTCTTTTCTTCACCGGAGGGAAAATTATTAAAATCGGCCGGAAGGAAATTCTCCTGGTCTTGGGTTATCTCCTCCCTTTTGTCTTCACCTGCCTCTTTTTTTGGTTAAAGGGAATTTTAGGCCTATTTTTAAACTCCGCCATTGTTCAGACTTTTGGTTATCTTTCTTCCTGGAAAACCGGTTCGCACGTCTTTTCCTTAATTGCCCTTCTCAAGACGGATTTGGCCATCAAAGGAACGATAATCTTATCCCTGCTATTCCTTTTCTGGATTCTAAGAAAAAAACTGCTCCCGGCCGCCCTTTTTGTTTTCATCTGGTTACTTTTCTCTCTTTTTGGGGCCACTTTATCCGGCCGGCCTTACCCCCATTATCTGGTTCAGATCATCCCGCCCTTAACCCTTTTGGCCGGTTTAATTTTCCTGGAAAAGAAGAAAACAATCACCCTTATCGCCGCTTCCTTTTTTCTTTTACTGGGATTAACCCTTTACCGTTACCGCTTCTGGTATTATCCCACGATTTCCTACTACCAAAACTTCGCTCAATTCGCCTTAGGGCAAAAAACGAAAAATGACTATTTCTCCTATTTCGGTAAAAACGTCCCCGCCCTTTATCGGCTGGGGCAAATTATCGATACCAGTTCTTTGCCAAACGAAAAAATCTTTATTTGGGCGGATGAGCCGTCAATTTATGCTCTTTCCCGCCGTTTGCCCGCCACCCCTTATTTGGTCGCCTACCACATTCTGGACCTGCACCGGGAAGAAAAAACCCTGACTAAACTTGAAGCGAATAAACCAAAACTGATTATTGTGGACGAAAAAATGAAACGTCTGCCTTCTCTGGTAATTTTTATTCAAAATAATTACCTGGAAATGAAAAGTATGAATAACTTCACGGTTTATCTTAAAAGAGGAATCTGAATGGGAGAAGAAGAAAAACCACAAAAAATTATTAACCTGCTTAACCGGATAAATATTGCCTCGCTTATTGCTGACGGCGTCGCTCTTTTCTGGAAAAGAAATTTACTGCCGGAAAAAGTGCCCCTTTTTTACAGCCGGCCCTGGGGCGAAGAACAACTGGCGGGAAGAGAGTGGCTGTTTTCAATTCCCGCTTTGTCGTTGCTCATTTTTTTAATTAACTGGCAGCTCGGGAAATTACTTTTCAAAAAAAAAGAAACTTTTTTGCCTATCGTTATAGAGAGTTTTGCGTTACTCTTTTCGGTTTTAGGCACCATTACCCTTTTAAGAATTATTTTTCTAATTACCTAAAATGACTGTTTACTGGCCGTTTTTGCTTTCTGCCGCGGTTTCTTTTTTAACTACCCCTTTAGTGATTCTTTTAATGAAAAAATGGCGGATTTTAGATGATCCTGCCAAACATAAACAAGCTAAAGTGGTCCATACTTATCCGGTTCCCCGCGGCGGTGGCATTCCCATTTTTTTAGGTTTATTAACCAGCCTTTTCTTTTTGCCTTTAGATAAACATTTAAGAGGAATTTTGGCGGGAGCTTTAGTCGCTTTAATCGTCGGCCTTCTGGATGACAAGTTTGAGGAAAAGATTCATCCCCTCATCCGTTTACTCAGTAATTTCCTGGCGGCTGCCATCGTCATCGGTGCCGGCATCGGTATTGCTTTTGTCAACAATCCCTTCGGCGGGATTATCCGCCTTGACTTACCAAAAATATGTTTTAATTTTCTCGGCCCTCATTGTATCTGGCTGCTGGCCGATATTTTAGCGATTTTGTGGATCGCTTGGACAATGAATTTTGTCGGCTGGTCCGGCGGAGTAGAAGGCCAACTTCCCGGGGTGGTAGTTATCGCCGCCATGACCATTGCCGGCCTTTCCTTAAAATTTTCCGCCGATATTACCCAGTGGCCAGTAATTGTTTTGGCAATGATCACCGGAGGGGCTTATTTGGGTTTTCTGGTTTGGAATTTCTACCCGCAAAAAATTATGCCTGGCTATGGCGGAAAAACCATGGCCGGGTTCTTGCTGGCGGTTCTTTCCATTCTTTCTACTGCTAAAATCGCGACCCTCATGCTCGTTCTGGCCATTCCCTTAATCGACGCTTTATATTTAGTGGTCAAAAGAATTCTTGCCGGCCGAGCGCCTTTTTGGGGAGGAAGGGAACATCTTCATCACCGGCTACTGGCTTTAGGCTGGGGAAAAAGACGTATTGCTATTTTTTACTGGCTAATTACCGCCGCTTTGGGAATTCTGGCGTTAAATTTGAATAGTGAAGCAAAATTCTATACAATGTTCATGTTAATTATTTTATTTTTGGCAGGAATTTTGTGGTTGAACTATTTATCAATCTCCTTAAAACGGCGCGACCAAGACAGTGGTTAAAAAACTTAAGTTTAGCCGCAGCTTTGATTTTTTCCGGCAGGCTCTTTCACCTCCCCAGTTTGCTCGTCACTGTCTGGGCGATTGCCATATTTTGTTTACTTACCTCTTCGGTCTATTTCTTCAACGATATTGTCGATTTTTCTCGCGATCAGTTGCATCCTTTCAAAAGGTTGCGGCCGATTGCTTCCGGCAAACTGCCGATTCCTCTGGCAGTCTTTTTTGTTCTGGCCGGAGCTTTTGTCAGCCTTTATTTGGCTTTTCATCTTTCGTTTTTCTTTTTTCTTAATTGTTTTATTTATTTGGTCTTGCAAATCATCTACTCATTTTTCCTTAAAAATCTGATTATTTTCGACGTGTTTTCCATCGCCGCCAGTTTTATCCTGCGGATTTACGCCGGCGCCATTATTCTTAACTACCATATCTCAATCTGGTTCTTGTTATGCGTTATTTCCATCGCTTTATTTATGGCGGTGGGAAAAAGAAGAGCAGAGTTGGCAATTTTAGACAAAGAGGCGGTTCCGATCCATCGGAAAACTTTAATTCAATATCCGCCCGATCTTTTAGATAACTACTTATCAGCTTTTGCCGCCTCTACCTGGCTTTCCTGGGCTTTCTTCACTTTCCTGCAGTCACCCCCGATGGTTTTCGGACCGCTTTTAACCGCCAACTTTCTGCCCCTTACTTTCTCCGGCAGCAACAAATGGCTAATGATTACCATCCCTGTCGTTATTTATGGCATCATGCGCTATATGAGTATTATTTATCAGGGGGCCAAGGCGGAATCGCCCGAAAAGGTGCTTCTTTCCGATAAGCCTTTATTGGGAACGGTTCTTTTGTGGGGCTTTTTGGTGGTCTGGGTAATTTATGGAATTGGCGATTAAATCTTGGTGGCGTATTGACCGGAAATCCAACCTTCTTTTCCCGGCTCGTATTCGATTTTCAACCAACCTGACTCCTCATCCAAAAACGGGAATTTTTCCCCGGGATTGACCTTAGCAGCTTCAGTGGCAGTGGTGCTCGGTTCCATTCTTACTCTTAACCAACTAGTGGGAGTATCTTTAATCAAAACTTGTTTTTGCCCGGGAAGGGAAGTTACCCGTGGACTGGTCGTCGGAGTAACTTTGCTGGCTTTGGAGGTAGGCATCGGTGTTCCCGAGGCCGTGGCTATTTGACTGCCCGGCTTTTGGGCCAATTTAACGTTAACCATGAGTTTAAATCCGGCAATAGTTTTGGCTTTGACGGTTTTTTCCACATAGCCTTCTTTGGCAATAGTAATTTGATGATCGCCAATACCAATCTGGTCAATTAAAAGTGGTGTAAAGCCCTTAGCTTCCCCGTCAATGGTGATTAAACTGACATCCGGGTCGGAAACCACCGAAAGACTGCTTGCCTTTTTGTCTTTTATTTTTTCCAGGTTTAAAATCTGTACGGCGGATTCATTCTCCGTAACCGCAAATTCTCTATTAATCAGTGTCAAAACCCCCGAAGTCAGTTGAACCCTCCCTTCCCAAGAAGCCAGAGGAGTGGTGGCTGAATCGGGAATCAATTTGACGGCAACTTCACCCGCTTTCCAATCGCTTCCTTGATAAGGGGTTTTACCTAGAAGTTTTCCGTCAACAAAGACATTGGCTACCGGAGTAGCATCGATTTGTAAGGCGGCCGGAGTTTTCTTTAAGGAACAACCAGCCAACAATAAGTTACTGCTAAGAATTAGCAAACCAAGAAAAAGTTTCTTAAACATTAAGAAGAATATAACACCAAAAGTATTAAATGACAAGGGAAAAAACTATTTTTTCTTAAGCCACTTATGGAGACCACCCTTACCGCGCTGGTAATAGATAAAAGCCAAAAATCCCAGAATAACGACTCCGATGACAATGTTCATTAAAGATTCGGCGCTGTTTATTCCCCCGACCATCGATTTCAAAAAGGTCAAGCCTGAGTAACCGACATAGAGAAACATCAAGCTTCTTAAATATGTTCCCGCTAAAGTGGCGCCCAGGTAAGATTTTAAATTCATTTTGATAAATCCGCAGGCCAAAGAAATCGGGATCGTCGGCATAATCGGAAAAGCCCGAATTAAGGTCAAAATAATTTCGTCTTTGGAAGTGCCGTTAAAAAGCTTGCCTATGTTTTCTACTTCTTTATGGTTTAAGCCTAAAAATTTACCAAAACGGAGGGTAACTAAATCTTCCGCTTTGTCGCCCAAAAAATAGAAAAACCAGCAACCTAAAGTTTTAAAAACAGCGGCGACCAAAGCAATCAATAAAAGATAAGTGAAATTTCTGCCCTGAACTTGAGCAATAGTGCCGGCACTCATCCCAATCAGAGGTGAGGGCATCGGTGCTATGATTTCCTCAACTAAAGAACCGACTGCAACAAAAACTAAGACGGGAACTTTAGTGGTTAAGCCCAAAAGAAATAGTTCAATAGCTTTGATAAAGTTCATTCTTCATATTTTACTTACTAAAGGCCTCAAAAGAAAGAGGAAATTTATCGCTTTCGAAAGCTAACTATGGTAAAATTTTGACATTGGCCTAGTGGTGAAGAGGTAACGCAGCTGTCTGCCCGTCCGCTTTCGCCAACGTGATCGCGTAGCCAAGTAGTAAGGCAAGTGTCTGCAAAACACTCATGCGTGGGTGCAATTCCCACCGCGATCTCAAGGAAGTTCAAGCGTTGGCGGGCGGGCAAAACAGTTAATTGAGCGAAGCGAAATCAAGCTATTGTAAAGCCATCTTTGCCATTCATCTTTCGCTTGGCTACCCTGGGCTTTGTGAACCGTTAAAGCGTAGCCAAAATCAAAAATATCATGAGTTTTCAGCCGGTATCTTTCTTTAGTAAAATTTATCGGCTCCGACGCTCCAAATTGCGCTTTATAAATCAGCCCTTGATAAATTTCTTCTTCTCCGTCCATTTTGATTTGGGCCAAATAAAATTCTTCATTCTTTTCCTTAATTTCCAGAACCGTTCCCAACATACCGTTAAAAATACTTTTGACATGGTTATTGCGCAAACAAATCACCCGGTCACCGAGCCGTGGCTCATTTCCCTCAAAACCAAAATGATTTCTGATAAAATTGTTAATTTTTATTCTGGTCCGGTTATAGCCGCACAAAACTAAAGTGTTTTCATTATAATTTTTTAAAAGTTCTTCAATTAATTCCTGCGATTGAGGGTCGTTGAAAGAGAGTTTCTTAATGTTTTTACCGTAACTGGCTATTGGTATTTGCCCGTTTTCTCTAGCCATAATCGAAAGTCCTATAATCGGGTTTTCTTTTGCCTGGCGGTGAATTTCTTCCAGTTTTAAATCTGGGTCCTGCATTAAATTAAAATTTTCCCTGATTGGCGGCAGCTATCCATGATCACCAACCGCAATAATGGGAACCCGATAAGAAAGTAAATCCTGCCAAATATAAAGGTCAAACATCGAGGCCTCATCAACGACAATTAAATCCGCTTCAAAAGAGCATTTTCTTCCAAAAGCTTGTTGCGCAAAACCTGAGCCGCCCGGCCGGTATATGAACAAAAAGCAACATGAAGATTTTTATTTTCTTTAGCCAATTCTTGCCTCAAGATAGCAATTAAAGTGGTTTTGCCGGTCCCGGCATAGCCGCCTAAGGTAATAAACTCCGTATTTTTTCTGCACCACGAAAGAAGTGAATTCAAACATTTTTTCTGACCATGGGAAAGTTCAATCATGACTAAATAGAGATAAAACGACCTTCGCCCTCGTATTATAAACTCAATTAAATGTAATTCGTAATTTTTTGGAATATAATTTTTAAGATGACAAATATAGACAATTTCCCCTTTTGGAACAAGACAGAAACTGAGATTTTGGCCTTTTATCAAAGTTCAACTCTCGGCTTAAATCATAAGGAAGCCTGTTCCCGATTAAAAAAATATGGACCTAACGAACTGGCAAAAAAAACGAAAAAAATATTTATTTTAGGTTTCTTGGTTAAATTTTTTAATCCTTTAACTATTGTTCTTCTTTTGGCAAGTTTTGTTTCTCTAATTTTAGGTGGTAAAAACAATTTTTTTATTATTTTGGCCATTTTGGGGATAAGCGCTTTCATTGATTTTTTTCAGGAATTTCAGGCAGAGCGAGCAACAGATAGGTTAAGAAAAAAGGTTGCGCCGAGGGCAGAGGTAATAAGAAATGGTTCAACAATAGAAATTCCGTTTTCGCAAATTGTCATTGGCGACATTGTTCAGCTTTCACTGGGAGACCTAATTCCTGCCGACGCCAGATTAATTAAGTCAAATAACTTGTTTGTTGATGAATCAATTTTAACCGGAGAATCTTTTCCAGTCAAAAAGTCTGTAGAACTTCTGGACAGGGAAAAATTTCAGCTGGAGAAAATGGATAATTGCGTCTTTATGGGAACCAGCGTCGTCTTAGGCGGAGGAAAAGCAGTCATTATTGCTACCGGAAAAAACACCCAACTGGGAAAAATTGCTTCGGAATTGGTAAAAAAGAGGCCACAAACCGACTTTGAAAAAGGAGTGCATGATTTTAGCTTAATGATCACTAAAATCACTGCCGTATTGGTCGCTTTTATTTTTCTCACTGGGATTTTCTTACATCATGATTTACTTTCCTCAATAATATTTTCTTTGGCAATTGCTATCGGTTTAGTTCCCGAATTTTTACCGATAATAATTACTATTAATCTTTCCAAGGGAGCAATCCGTTTATCAAAAAAAGAAATTATCGTCAAAAACTTATCTTCAATACAGGATTTCGGCAGTATGGAAATCCTTTGTACCGATAAAACCGGTACCTTAACTAAAGGCAAAATCGAACTTTCTTCCTATGAGGATTTTGATAAAAAAAGAAATTCTAAACTTGCTTCATTTAGTTATTTACAAGCTCTCTATCAATCGGGAAGGGGTAATCCGATGGCGGAAGCAATTGTCAGATTCTTCAAAGATTCAGTTAATAGGCCCTTACTAAAACTGGGAGAAATCCCTTTTGATTATTCCCGAAGAATGTCGTCGGTCGTGGTTGAAGAAGCAAAAATAAAAATGCTTATTAGCCAAGGTTCTCCGGAAAGTATTTTGCCGGTTTGTTCAAATTTTGAAAGCAAGGAAAAGATAAAGAAATTAACTCCAAAAACCAAAAATGAAATTAAGGCACGCTTTGAGAAACTAAGTAGTGACGGGATCAGAGTCCTGGCGGTAGGCTATAAAAAACTGGCGGAAAAGGATAACTATTCAACCGACGATGAAAAAGAACTGACTTTTTTGGGTTTTGTCTGTTTTGCCGACCCCATAAAAGAAGGAGTGGCAGAAATGGTTACTCTTCTTAAAGAGGAAGGGGTGGAAATGAAAATTTTGACCGGAGATAATGAACTGGTTACCGAAAAAGTTTGCCGTGATATTGGTCTTTTAAGCAAAAAGGTGATTACCGGCGAGACGATTGACTTACTTTCCGACGAAAAGCTCCTTCCTCTCCTTCTTAAAAACAATGTCTTTGCCCGAATTAACCCAAAACAAAAAGAACGAATTATTCTTCTCTTAAAAAAATCGGAGAAAGTAGTCGGGTTTTTAGGCGACGGGGTTAATGACGGACCTTCACTGAGAGCTTCAGATATTGGCATTTCGGTCAATAACGGTTCAGATGTTGCCAAAGATACGGCCGATTTAATATTACTTAAAAAAGATTTATCGGTTCTTAAAAATGGGATAGAAGAAGGCCGAAAAACTTATGGCAATATTATTAAATATATTACGCTGGGGACAAGCTCAGATTTCGGCAATATGTCTTCCATGGCTATCGCTTCCCTCTTTTTACCATTTTTTCCCATGCTTCCAATGCAAATTCTTTTAAATGACCTACTTTACGACGTTACGCAACTGGCCATTCCTTCGGACAATGTTGATATAGAAGAAACCAAAAATCCCAAAAACTGGAATATTTCTTTTATCAAGAAATTTATGTTTACTTTCGGACCTTTAAGCTCGATTTTTGATCTCTTAACTTTTGCCGTACTTCTCTTTTTATTCAAAAAAGCCGGTCATTTTTTTCAAACTGGCTGGTTTGTGGAATCAATTGTAACTCAAAGCCTAATTGTTTTATGTATTAGGACTAAAAAGGTTCCCTTCTTCCAAAGCCGGCCTTCAAAATTGCTACTTTCGGTGATTGTTTTCACTGTCGGTTTGGCAATTATCTTACCGCTAATTCCTTTGGGAAAATATTTTTCCTTTTCTCCACTGCCGGCATTTTTCTATTTACTGCTAATCTTGATTGTGGCTTTATACTTTATCACGGTCGAGATAGTAAAGATGAAATTTTTTAAGAAGGTCGCTGCCCCTTAATTCTCACTAAAAAGTATATTTCCCTACTTTAAGAATTCTTGTTCTTTTCTTATCGATATTACAAAAGGGACAATCCATAAGATTCAAAAATAATTGTTACCATGGGCAAATTATATTGACTTCAATTCTTTCTCTACCCTCTCCGCTAAGAAAATTTTCATCAAGGATTGATAAGGAACATCGCGCGAATTGGCAATTTGTTTTATCCTTGCTAATAAAAATGCAGGCAATCTTAAAGAAATAGATTCAGTTGTTGGTTTAAGGTTGGGAAAAATTACTTGTTCCGCCTTACTCCAATCAACATAATCAGTTGAATCATGGGTCGCCCAAAACTCCCTTTCTTCATCTTCGTTTTTAAAATCCGGAATTTTTTTAAATGTTTTCATAAATTTTCTCCTCCTTTTTGCTCATATCACGAGCGGAAATAACTCTAATTTTATTGTTTCTTACCATAAGGGATAAAAAAATCAACCTTTCGTTGTTTGTTTTACCTAAGGCTTGATACCTTTCTTCAATTTTGGAATGTTTTTTATCTTTTGATACTAACAAAGGTTTATTTGAAAAAACTTCCTCTTTTTCTCTATATTACTCTTATCCCATTCAAACACAACGGGTTCAGGTAACACTTTCATAAGAAAAGTATATTACTGTAATATACACTTGTCAAGAAGTAATTTATACCAAAACAGCCCGCCGAATTGGCGGACTGTTTAAACTCATTTAATAATTTTTTTACTTATTGCTTTTTCTTCTATTGCCGCTTGAGCAGCAGACAGTCTGGCAATTGGGACCCGGTAAGGCGAGCAGGAAACATAATTTAAGCCTGCCCGGTGGCAGAACTTAATTGATTCCGGGTCTCCCCCGTGTTCACCGCAAATACCTACCTTAAGATTTTTTTTGGTTTTTCTGCCTTTTTCCACGGCCATTTGGACTAACTGGCCAACGCCATTTTGGTCCAAAGTCTGGAAAGGATCGGCAGCCAAAATTTTCTTTTCCAAATAGACTTTAATAAACTTGCTGGAATCGTCCCGGGAAAAACCCATTGTCATTTGGGTCAAGTCGTTAGTGCCGCAAGAAAAGAAATCCGCTTCTTCGGCAACCTCATCGGCGGTTAAGGCGCCTCTCGGCACTTCAATCATGGTCCCAATATGATATTCCAGGCTGACCCTTTCTTCTTTGATCACTTCTTCGGCAATTTTAATCACAATTGCCTTTTGATCTCTAAGTTCAGTCACATTGCCAACTAAAGGAATCATGATTTCCGGAACCACAGACAATTTTTCTTCTTTTTTAAGCTCGCAAGCCGCCATAATAATTGCCCTCACCTGCATTTCCGTAATCTCCGGATAAGTAATCCCTAAGCGGCAACCGCGGTGGCCAAGCATGGGATTAAACTCATGCAACTCGCCTGATTTGGCCCAAATTTTTTCCGCTGGAACACCGATTTTCTGGGAAAGTTCAACAGCTTCTCCTTCAGTCTTGGGTAAAAATTCATGCAAGGGCGGGTCTAAAGTCCGGATAGTGACCGGCAAATTGGCCATTTCTTTGAACAATCCCTTAAAATCCTCTTTCTGAAATTGTAATAATTTATCAAGAGCTTTTCTCCGGGAAGACTCATCCTCAGCGACAATCATTTCTTGCATAAAAGGCAACCGGTCTTCGGCAAAGAACATGTGCTCGGTCCGGCAAAGCCCGATACCTTCGGCCCCGAATTTCCTGGCCACTACGGCGTCCCGGGGAATATCGGCGTTGGCGCGTACTCCCAATTTCTTTACCTTATCCGCCCAGCTCATAAATTCACCAAAGTCTCCGGTTAAAGTCGGCTCAACCGTGGCCACTTTGCCTAAAATCACTTCTCCGGTGCTGCCATTTAAAGTAATCCACTCGCCTTCGGCAACTATAACTCCATTGACAATGAATTTCTTTTCTTTTTCAAAGACTTTTATTGTCTCGCAACCGACAATGGCGCATTTACCCATGCCCCTGGCAACCACGGCCGCGTGCGAAGTTATCCCCCCGTGAACGGTTAAAACTCCCTGGCTAATATTTATCCCGGCAATATCGTCCGGACAAGTTTCGGTCCGGACCAAAATCACCTTATCGGTATCTCCTTGAGTAACCGCATCCTCCGAAGTAAAAACTACCTTGCCGCTGGCGGCTCCCGGAGAAGCCGGCAAACCTTTGGCCAAGACTTCGTATTTAACCGCCGGATCCAGAACCGGGTGAAGTAACTGGTTCAAGGAATTTGGCTCCACCCGCATTAAGGCTTCCTCTTTAGTAATAAGGCCTTCTTTAACCATGTCCACGGCAATTTTAATGGCCGCGGCGGCGGTTCTTTTGCCGTTTCTGGTTTGCAACATATAAAGCTTATTTCTCTCAATGGTAAATTCAAAATCCTGAACGTCTTTATAGTGTTTTTCCAAAAGGGAAGTAATCTCCTTAAGCTGTTTAAAAGCTTGGGGCATATCTTTTTGCAAATCGGTAAGTGGGTGCGGAGTGCGGATACCGGCCACGACATCCTCGCCCTGAGCATTGGTCAAATACTCGCCATAAAAAACTGCTTCTCCGGTGGAAGGATTTCGGGTAAAACCCACTCCGGTGGCACAATTATCGCCTAAATTACCAAAAACCATGGCCTGAATATTAACGGCTGTTCCTAAATCATCAGAAATCTTGTTTAATTTCCGGTAAGTAATGGCTCTTGAGGTATTCCAGCTTTTGAAAACTGCATCTCTGGCCATATCCAATTGCACCCGGACATCCTGGGGAAATTCGGTCCCAGTTTTTTCTTTTATAAAGTCTTTATAACGGACAATAAGATCCTGAAGGTTTTCCGCTGTTAAATCAGTATCTAATTTTGCTTTTACTTCTTCTTTTTTGGCGGTTAAAATTGCTTCCATTTCTTCTTTTTCCAAGCCCAATACCACACTCCCAAACATTTGAATAAAACGGCGGTAGGCATCATAACCAAAGCGAGGACTGCCGGTATTTTCAATTAAGCCCTTAACCGATTCGTCGTTTAATCCCAAATTCAAAATTGTGTCCATCATCCCCGGCATGGAAACCTTGGCACCGGAACGGACGGAAACCAAAAGCGGGTCTTTAACATCGCCAAAAGTTTTGCCGACAGCTCTTTCCAGCTTCTTTATTGCTTCCTCATACTGGGAGTTAAACTCTTCCGGCATCTTCCGGTCGTGATTATAAAAGTAGGTACAAACTTCGGTTGTAATCGTAAATCCGGGTGGAACCGGAATTCCGGAGTTGGTCATCTCTGCTAAGCCGGCGCCTTTGCCTCCAAGAAGATCTTTCATCTTGCCATCGCCCTCGGACTTACTGTTCCCAAAAGAGTAAACAAGTTTCTTTCCCAAAGTTTTTGCCATATTTTTATTTTAAAAAAGATACTAACGTAATTGTCATTCTACTATTTCACCTTAGCCTTATCAAGAGGCTAAAATACACTTTTCCCAGGTAAAAATTCCTTCTAGAAGTATTTTAGCTTCATTTTGGTTCATTTTAGCCTCAAACCAAGGTTCTCTCGTCTAGCCTCAAAAGTTGATTTTTAACCCATTTTTCTGAATAAGTTAAGATACATATGCGAGGGTAATAGTCAATATTTAGCACCAAATTTATTAATTAATAGTTTTAGCAATCTCTCCTTCTGTTTTATCAAATCGTCCTTTTTATGATTATATCTCCAGACATATTCTCCCAAGAAAAGCGGTAAG
>Ga0210057_1000568_pt1 | contig 60734 bp, 79 predicted proteins | sample CryGeyCG2114_010_2_FD_183968 | JGI IMG/M metagenome (GOLD analysis project Ga0210057, IMG submission 183968) | Groundwater microbial communities from aquifer - Crystal Geyser CG10_big_fil_rev_8/21/14_0.10 (SPAdes) (version 2) | ecosystem: Environmental > Aquatic > Deep subsurface > Groundwater ...
AGCCATGGCTGTTTTGCCGACATGGCTTGGTCCAGCAAAAATATAACTGCCGGAGAGCTGTTGCGCTTGGTCGACATTTACCAATCTTTGCAAAAATTTAACGATTTTTTCATTGCCGACAATCGGCTGACCACTTTGCTTTTTCATATCCATAGCTTACCATTATTCCCACGCTTTTTCAACTTGGTTATTCACAGGCAAAATTACTTTTTCTTTGGATTGAAAGTCACGGCTTTGTTAAAAGCAAAGCCCAAGAAACCGACAATGCTCACGGCAATGAATTGTGCCCAGAGATAATGAACTTGCGCCCATTCCACCAAGGCATAGACAACAACCAAATTCAAAATCACTCCGAACACAAAAGAGAAAGTATAGAGAAGTAATTGTTTAGAAAGAATTCTGAATCCCATTTCACGATCACAAAAAGCCCAAACTTTGCGTCCGACAAAAGACAAAATCATACCGAATAAATAGGCAATGGCAGACCCAAAGAGATACCAAAGATGCCAAAAATCAACCAAGAGATACAACAAAACCAGTTCGACTAAAGAAGCAATGAAACCGGCAATACCGTATTTGAACATTGCTTCCCGTTTTTTGACATACCTGATGGCAAATTTGATCATATAGAAAAAATAAGAAAGAAAAAGGAAAGGAGAAAAAAGAAAAAAGGAATAGAAAAATCCCCGCAATCAATGCGAGGATTTTCTCTAATTATTTGACTTGATAAACCAAAGTAACATCAATCAACACTTCATTTTGTCCGGTTTGAATTTCAGGAGCAACTGCGGCAATTTCCGATCCTCCACCCATTCCACCTTTGCCATAAGCCATGGTATCGGCGTAAACAGGATAGCCCTGATTATAATTATAATCATTCTCATAGATATTGATGATTTTGCCCAACTTGATATCAGCATCTTTTTCAATCTGTTCAGCCTTAGACTTAGCTTTGTCAATCGCTTGTTTCCTAGCTTCCGCCTTTAATTCATCTTTGTCATCAATCGTAAAGCTGATATTACCAATCTGATTGGCACCGGCGGAAGAAGCCGCCTTGATCACATCACCAATCTTGTCCAAATCACGAACCTTTACAATCAAGGATTGATTTAATTCATATCCGGCAATTGTTGACGCTCGTCCCTCTGCTGGCACATTATATGTTGGCAAAAGACTATATTGAGTGGTTTGCATATCCTTTTCTTCCACACCCGCCTTTTTCAAAGCCTCAGTCACCTTATTCATCTGTTCGGTTCCTTCCTTAGCTGCCTCAACCGCTTCTGGTTTGGCAGCGGTGCGGACACCAAAGCTCAAACTGGCGATATCAGGCTTGGCAAAGACCTTACCCTGAGCAGTCACAGAAAGTTGATTTTGAATCGGAGAAACAATCTTGTCACGCAAGATCGAAACAATCCCCAAAGCAATGATGCCCAAGATCACAATCAAACTGATTACATATTTTGGATTTGACCAATTTTTTGTCATGTTTTCCATATTTTTACAGTTATATTAATTATTACTTCTTACTCCAATATTCATTTTGAGACAGGGCGGAAAAATTGTCTGCCGAACTGCCCAAATAATATCGTTCCCCATTATAGCCCACATACCAAGCAACTGTAAAGCCTTCTTTTTCCTGCAAAAGCAACCTGCCCTTGTACTGTTCGGCAAACTTGGTATTCAATCCCAAATTACCAGTACCCAATGGATTGTAGCCCTTTAACAATTCATCATAGTCGGTATAGCCGTCATTATCAGTGTCAGCCACAGCCTTGTCAGTTCCCAGAGTCATTTCCACTTCATCGGCCAGGCCATCTTCATCTGTGTCTGTGCCGGCAATCTTTTGTTGAGCATATGGAATCTTTTTCAAATCATCTTTGTCCATTTTCAATCCGGTTTGCAAAATGAGATTAAACAAATTGGCTTGCACCGGATCATATTTTCCAGACAAAGCCTCCAGCTCTCCGGCCTTGGTCGTCAATTCTGCCTGTGCTCCCTGGAGAGTGGTGCTGGCTTGATCCAATTGTTGTTTGGCCTGCTCTGCTTGTTTCTGAGCCTGTGCCAATTGTTCATTCACACCATTGATCTGATTCAAAAGATTGGTATTGTCATTATATACTTTCACCAACAACGCCACGGCAGCCACAAAGAGAATGATGATCAAGACATAGAAAAACCAACGTTGTTTCCGACGATTCTTTACAGCGCGATGCACTTCCAATTTTTCTTGATTGACATTATCTTGCATCCGACCCATTTGCGGAGCATCCGGCATGGCAGTGATTTCCGCCGGACGAGGAGTAGCTCCTCCATTCTGTTGCGGACGATTGGTAAAAATCTTCCCGCAATGCGGACAAGAGGGAGAATTGTCTGCGACTTCTTGGCCGCAATTGGTACAAATCATATGCTTTTATTTATGCTTAATATTTTACAAGGATTAAAAGGGAGATTAAAAAAATAATACTCCTTTGAATTATTATATCACAAAAACAGGAAAACAAAAAATGTCCGAAAACAATTCGGACATTGATAGAAACTATATACAAGAACCACTACAAAGTTTTTATATACCGAATTATCACTTAATTATTTTTTTCTTGATCTGTATCCAACATCTTTTTCACTTCCCTATCAAAATCAGATAGATACTTCCCATCCCGGTCTTTTCTGTATTTTTCGTATTCCAAAAAAGCTCTCTCTTCAGCCTGCTTGGCGCTTATATTGCCGGCAGTACGTAGAATCTTTTTTTCGGAAATAGTCAAAAATTCATCCAATTTATTAATCCAATCCTGCATTTTCATTAACCGCCCACTCGTAGCTTGTAATTCAGCGTAATCAATGTATAGAGATACGATTAAATTAAGCTGATTAATTTCCGCTTCAGTTAAATAATTTTTTGCGACAACAATATCTTCTGTGGTAATATAATCATTTTTAAAACTTGAAAGCCCCATTAACGGTTTTTTACATCAACCCGTTCTACAATAACTTCGGCTGCTGTATGACCATGGACGGCATAATGCATCTTGTTTTGCACGGTGGCAAAAAACTTTTGTGTCAATTCAATATCTGCACGATAATCAATACTGGTCGCATATATATCGGTCACTTTCTGATAGAACATTCGCTCACTGCTCCTGACATCACGCACTCGTTGCAACAATTCTTGAAAATATCTCGCCCTACCACCTCCCTGTTTCAATCTTTCATCATCTATGGTAAACCCCTTGATTAAATACTCTCTCAATCTTTCTGTCGCCCATTTTCTGAATTGGATTCCGCGATCAGATCGCACACGATAGCCAACGGATAAAATCGCATCCAAATTGTAATGTTTTGTATTATAGGACTTACCGTCATTGGCAGTTATCCGGAAATTCCGGATAACTGAATTTTCTTCTAATTCTCCTTCTAAAAATATATTCTTTAAATGCTCATTAACCGTTCTCACATCAACATCAAAAAGGTCGGCAATCAATTTCTGCGTGAGCCAAACATTCTCATCTTCAATCCTCACATGAATTTTATGCCCATCTCCGAATGCTTGAAAAATGGCAATTTGAGGCTTTAAAAAAATATTGTTATTTTTAACTTGTTTAACCATATATGAACTTTTGATATCAATTATATTAGCCATTTTTCCAGATAATCACTATTCCATTTTATTAATTATATCACAAAAACAGGAAAACAAAAAATGTCCGAAAACAATTCGGACATTGATCTGCAAATATATGCAAAAAATCGCTACTTACATTTGGCGCAAGCATCTTTGCGACCATATTCCAGCAAGATAGCGTTCTGTTCTTTGTTTATCTCTCTGATCACTTGTCGTAAAATTTTCACTTTTTCCTTTGACGGCAAATCAAAAAAGATTTTGCTATTATCCTGATTATTTTTAGAGTATTTTTTATTTTAAATTTTTCTGTATCTAGAGCTTCTGCCAAGACCGATTCTTTCAATTTTTTTAAGTTTGAGCAATACTTCCATGGCTTGCTTGACGGTCGGCCTGCCTATATTGGTATTTTTAACAATATCGCCTGTGCTAATTTCTTTCGTCCTTTCAATATATTGCCAGATAATAAGCTGTTTTTTCGACAGGATTCTTTCAATATTTTCTTTAGATAAAAGTTCTACCGCCATTTGAGATTGCTTCAAAAAAATATCCAAGAAAAAATCAAGCCAAGCAGTAATGCTTTCTTCTTTTGTGCCAATGGTTTTTTGGCTTCTTCTGAGGGCGATATAGTAATCTGGTTTATTGTCTTCTACTAATTTTTCATGAGAAACATATGGCATATATTGATAACCGGCATGCAGTAAAAATAAATTTGTCAACACTCGAGATAACCTTCCGTTGCCGTCAGAAAAAGGATGAATTTTTAAAAACTCAACTAAAAAATTTCCAATCACTAACAAAGGATGATATTTTTTCTCTTTTAATGTTTTCTGTGTCCATTCAGTTAAGTCTCTCATTTGGCCTGGCGTGAGATAGGCTGGCGAGGTATCAAAAAGAATGCCGATTGACTGACCAGCCTCATCTACCATATGAACCTTATTTTCTCCTTTTTTATATTCGCCCCGATGCTCTTGATCTTTTTCGGCGTATTTCAGAAGTTCTCCGTGAAAATGCCTAATTAAGCTTTCGTTAAACTTTAAATTTTTCCATGAATTAAAAACATTTTCCAGTAATTCGTAATAACCCTTAACTTCCTGCTTGTCGCGATTGGTAAATTTTTGGATGTTAATGCCACGCATCAATTTTTCAATATCTGCGTCAGACATGCGAGCGCCTTCAATACGGGTAGAGGCGCCAGTCGAAGTAATCAAAACCGACCGCTTTAATCTTCCCAAAACTTGAGGGCTAAGCTGAGCACCCGATATCCATTGTCCTTTAAATTCATCAATTTTGGCGATTTTAGAAACAATACTGGTTGGAATATTTTCAATCCGTTTTGAAAAATTGTCCGAGGTTTTATATTTTTCAGTTGTTTTTTTAGTGTTCTTAGACATAAATTTAATTGGATATATTAACTATATCCAATTATAGCCAATTAAATATGTTTAGTCAATTATATATACAAAACCACTACTTACATTTAGCACAAGCATCTTTGCGACCATATTCCAGCAAGATAGCGTTCTGTTCTTTGTTTGCTTCTCTGATCACCCGCTTTAAAATCTTAGCCTGCTCTTCTGGAGGTAGCGTCAAAAAAGAGTTGTTATTATTTTGATTATCTTTTTTCATCTTAAATCCGAACATATATTTAACAATTAATGTAATATTTTCTCTAAAGATTCTTTATTATAGTTTAACTTTAACTCATTGTCAAGATTATTGATATTCAAGCATACCTTCTCAATATTGATATTACTTGCATCTTTGACCATTAAATGGAGTGAAATCCTATCTCCAAATTCTTTCTTAATATCGTTAGCATTCTTTTGTGCCTGGAAAAAAGCATTGATAAAAAAATCTTTTGGTATATATCTCCCCTCTTTTTTACCTCTGGCAATCGTAAAATCCCAAGCAATCAAAGGATCCTGATAGACAAAAAGGATACCAACCTTTCTATTTTTATTAAGAGAGATACGAACATTTTCCAAAGCTTTTTCATAATTGGAAAAGGTGCCATCCAAAATAATATGTTGCCGATGCTTAATACAATAATTAAATAACTTTTGTACAACCATGTTTGCTGCCACTTGCACATCATTGGAATTTTCTCCAGTATACTGTGGTAATTTTTCCTTGATTGCATCAGCATCTATCCTGACAATCTTCATATTACTGTTGTCCTTAATCAAAGCTCTAGATGACTCCGTTTTCCCCGCACCAGGCGAGCCAGCCATAAAAATAGACTCTGGGTATTCTACAGCCGGAAACAAATCAAGATCGGCAAATTCTTTGATCAACAATCCTTTGTTTTCCTTGACATATTTAATTGCGTCTTCTGAAATATTTACCATATACATAATTATAGCACAAAAATCACAAAAACAAAAAAACAACCGAATTCGAATCAAATTTTACAAAAAAGGACATGATGATATATCATATCCCTTGCCAAATATTATAAAGCACAACCCACTTAAATTATTTAACTAATTTATCCATCATAACAGGAATTTCTTTGATAAAAAAATTCTTTACTTGACGCCAGCTAGTCTTAAAATAGATTACCGGCTCAGGATCACTGTCCGCATCATCAAAATAAACTAAACTTTTTAAAATATGGTGGTAATTATGCGCCACTGCCGGATATTGAATTTTTAATCTTTTAATAATATCTTCCAAGGGCTCAATATTTTGCGCGCACCAAAATAAATCAAAAAAATCTCGCTTACGGCCACGCTGGGAAACAGCAATAATTTTCATAACAGCAATATCCAGAATAGACAAAACATTAATTGAGCCATACTGTAAAAATTTTTGCTTGGGCAAAAAAAAGGGATAAGCGATAAAACTAACTTTAGCCTTAAATAACTCGCCGTAAACGGTATTTTTATCTTCAATACTGGTCTGCCAATTTTTATTTTTATTAAAATGCGCCATTAATTTTTTAGTGTCAAAATTTGTTTGGGTAGTAAAAAAATCTAAGTCAACTGACTTTCTATTGCCGACTTGAAGCGCCAAAGCCGTACCTCCGGCCAAATACCAACCGGAACCTTTTAACCAATCTGCTTGAGACAAAAAATCCAAGGCTTGTTTGGTCGACTTAGGCATGGTTTCATAGTGCCAATTTAATTTTTTAGAATCAGTGTCCATAAAGCTTTGGTTCTTGGTCGTAAAGACCTGGATTTAGCTATTATTTTTCTTAATAAATTTTTACTATAAAAATTCAAGAGCCAACGAGCCTCTTGATCGTTACCAAAATCAGCCACCCGTTCAATAATATACTGGGCGTTTTTTTTTGGATCTATTTTTTTGGGATCAGTATCCCAAAAGAGTGTTTGTCTAAATTTCATACCTTTATTATACCAAATAATATCACATTTTGCAAGGAATGCCCAAAAAATAATTCAGACATTAAATTTACCGACAAAAAACAATCACCCGCCGCTAGCCCATGATTTTAATGCCAGTACGCAACACTTCATCAGCCAAAGCACCGGCATTTTTGTTAAAATCAGAAGCTTTGAAATAATGCGGTTCAATCCGAACATCAACTAACATATGAACCAAATAAATAAACACGGGATAAAGGAAAGCTATCCTTTTCCAGACGTTTTTTATATGCTTTGACTATTTTTTTCGCTTCTGCAACTGACATAGTTTTTATATACCAAATTATCACTTAATTATTTTTTTCTTGATCTGTATCCAACATCTTTTTCACTTCCCGATCAAAATCAGATAGATACTTCCCATCCCGGTCTTTTCTGTATTTTTCGTATTCCAAAAAAGCTTTCTCTTCAGCCTGCTTGGCGCTTATATTGCCGGCAGTATGTAGAATCTTTTTTTCGGAAATAGTCAAAAATTCATCCAATTTATTAATCCAATCCTGCATTTTCATTAACCGCCCACTCGTAGCTTGTAATTCAGCATAATCAATATACAAAGATACGATTAAATTAAGCTGATTAACTTCCGCTTCAGATAAATAATTTTTTGCGACAACAATATCTTCTGTGGTAATATAATCATTTTTAAAACTCAAAAGTCCCATTAATGGTTTCTTACTATCAACCCGTTCTACAATAACTTCGGCTGCTGTATGACCATGGACGGCATAATGCATCTTGTTTTGCACGGTGGCAAAAAACTTTTGTGTCAATTCAATATCTGCACGATAATCAATACTGGTCGCATAGATATCAGTCACTTTCTGATAGAACATTCGCTCACTGCTTCTGATATCACGCACTCGTTGCAACAATTCTTGAAAATATCTTGCCCTACCACCTCCCTGTTTCAATCTTTCATCATCTATGGTGAAACCCTTGATTAAATACTCTCTCAATCTTTCTGTCGCCCATTTTCTGAATTGGATTCCGCGATCAGATCGCACACGATAGCCAACGGATAAAATCGCATCCAAATTGTAATGTTTTGTATCATAGGATTTACCGTCATTGGCAGTTATCCGGAAATTCCGAATAACTGAATTTTCCTCTAATTCCAGCTCGGAAAATATGTTTTGCAAATGCTCGTTAACAGTCGGGACGCTCACATCAAAAAGTTCCGCAATCAATTTTTGCGTAAGCCAAACATTCTCATCTTTAATTCTCACATGAATTTCATGCCCATCTCCGAATGCTTGAAAAATGGCAATTTGAGGCTTTAAAAAAATATTGTTATTTTTAACTTGTTTGACCATATACAAACTTTTAATACCGCCTATATTAGTTATTTTTAATAAACCCACCTCTTCTATTTTATTGATTATATCACAAAAACAAAAAAGAGAAAATGTTGGATTCCAAAAACATTTTCTCTTTATTTCCACAATTCACTTTATCTTTTTAACATCAAAATGATCAAACCAATCATTTTGCTTTTATCACGAGGATTGCTTTCAGCAATTAACAAAGCTAGGGCGGTTAAGGCCTGCGGAGTAAAGCTAGTCTGCAAAATATTGATCCTGCGCAAAAACCAAATAAAGGCAAAAGCACCACTACGCTTGTTTCCATCAACAAAAGGATGGTTCTTGATAATAAAATACAACAAATGGGCTGCCTTCTCTTCGGCAGTAATATAGAGATCCTTTTTATCAAATGATTGAAAAATATTTCCAACAATACCTTGTAAAGCACCTGCAGATCTTTCTTTGCCAAAAATATCCGTAGCCAGCTTTTTGGCAAGCAAATCTTTTTTGAACGCAGCCAAAGCCACTGCTAATTCGTCAGCAGTAAAATCAACTCGTTTTTTAGTTACACCTATTTGAGGTAAATTGTTTGAATCATAGGAAGATAGAGAAAACCATGTTGAGGCAAATACATTAATTAAATCCAAAACATCTTCAGCCTGAAGTTTGTTCTTGCTTGGCAACAAAATTTTCAAATCATCAACTGCCCGCAAGAACTTCTGATAATTATCATTAATGCGTTTTTTGTTGATGGTATATCCTTCTAGCAAATGCTGTTTTAATACGGAGGTAGCCCAAATACGAAATTGTGTAGCCTGATTGGAATTAACCCTGTAACCGACAGACAACATTGCATCCAGATTAAAATACTCGATCTTTCTTTTTATTTGTCTGCTGCCTTCATCTTGAACTGTTTCCAAAATGGAAACAGTTGCCTTCCTATTCAGCTCCCTGTCTTTGTAAATATTTTTTAGATGTTTTGAAATGGCAGATTTTTGAACGCCAAATAACTCGGCAATTTGATTTAAGTTACCCCAAATAGTCTCATGATTAATATCGCCATGAAATTCAATTTTACCGCTCTTTGCCTGATAAATTACCAAATCTTTTGTATTCTTTTGTTTCACAATCTTTGCCATCTATCTAAAAATTATATTTGATACTTTTTCTTTAATTATAGCAGAAAAATAAAAAAGAGAAAATGTTTGATTCCAAAAACATTTTCTCTTTTTCAATTCAATTCTTTTATTATATCACACCCCTATAATTCTGACAACAACTTGTTCGCTTCCGCCTTGCGATCAGCAGTTAGTTCATATTTTAACGCATCATTCAACAATGCTTTGGCCTCATCAATCTTGCCGGCAGCCTTGGCAATCTTGGCCTTGGCAATATTTACCTGTGCATGCAAATCCGCTCCTTCGGGACGAAATTCAATTGCCAAAATATCCATGGCATATGAATCAGCTTTGTCCAGATTACCTTTTGCAAACTCAATATCCCCCAACCCTTTCAAAGATACAATCTTCATATAGCTGAATCTCCAACTCTCAAACACTTTGTCAAAAACAATATTGGCCAATCTCAATGATTCATTATAGTTCTTCTTGACAAAGTAATTTTCAGTCACATAGACATACATCTCACTCTCCAACGCCTTGAAAGCTTCGGCAGTATCCAATCTCTTGTCATATACAGTCCGCAGAGCAGTAGTAAAATCAGCAAAATTCTTGGCATCAATGGCCTGGCGCAATTGTTTGGCTAAAGCCAATTGACTCGCATCACTAAACTTATATACCTTGCCACCAATGGACATCTCGTCAGCAGTCAACTTTTGACCGGCATCAGGCTTGACCGATGGGGTAATCTCCGGAATAGCCGAATCAGTAATCCCAGGTTGATTATCCTCTGGTTGTTGATTGTCCACAACCTCCCCCGGATTATTATCAACAATCTCACTTGGCTCATCAGTTTGCGGACGATATACAAAGAACAAAGCAATCCCAATGATAATCACAATACCGATAATTACATAAATAGTTTTTTTCATAGCATTAAAATATTAATTACAAAAAATATAATAGTTAAAACATTAACTATTACCAATATTATATACAAAAAAACAAGAAAAAACAACCCCCGGGAAACCCGGGGGTTGTTTCTGTGTAAGTTAAGTTAAAAGATTTAACTCAAGATTACGATAATTACTAACAAGCAGATTAGAATGTGCCTGTTGTACCAGTGGTTGCGACAGCAGCAGCAGCTACACCGTTAATATCTTTAACAGTAGTAGCAACCTGTGTGCCTTCGCCAGCAGCAGGAGTAGTAATTACTCTTGCAGTACCGGTATTCAAGGTAATTGTCAACACCGTACCTGCGGCATTCAATGCCAAGTTGGTTGTGAAGCTAGCATCAGCAGCCAAGGAAGCACCAGAGTCAAAGGTAGTAATACCAGTGACAGTGATAATACCTGTAGCATTTGCGCCAGTTACACCACCAGTGGCAGTGGCCAATACGCCTGTAACAGCTGAACCGCCAGGAACCAATGAAGCATTGATAGAAGTAGGATCAATCATTTCGCTGAATGTGATCGCAATAGTATCAGTAGCCGCAATGGAATCTGCAGTAGCTACGTTAGTTACAGTAATGCCAGTAATAGTTGGGGCAGTGGTATCAACAGTACCAGAACTTGCACCATAAGTTAATGGTGAGCCGGAAATGTATGAAGCACCAGCTTGGTCAACCCAATTGCTTGAAGTTGTACCATCGGTCCAGGTTACGTTTCCACCGGACAAGATAGAGGCAATACTCATTTCCAAAGTGTTGGAAGCGTTAGTGCCTGAACCTACGTCACCGCGGACTACGAAAGTCCTAGATGTGCCTTCTGGAATCTGGTACAAGTTACCAGCCATATCGCCCATCGCCAAGTTCCAAGTAGTGGTTGTTAAGCCAGTTCCAGTTACTACATAAGTAGCGTTCTGGTCCATGGCTTCTGGATAGACCTTCAAATTCTTGACGGTCGTACCACTCTTAGTATTGGTGATTACGATATTACCCAAGTGAACCTTGTTCTCTGCAGGATCCGCAGTGTTATTAGCTGCAGTTACAGTGAACTTGTACAATACCTTTTGAGTTCCACCAGTGGAAGCTCCGCTTGGACTATCAGCAGCCAACGCAATAGTAGCATTAGTGTTCATGATAGTTGTGGCAGAACCAACGATACCAGCAGATGTAGTCATGGTGGCAGTCCTCAAACGGTAGATGTTCTTAGCAACCGTATGGGCAGCAGCAGTAGTGCCGAAAGCACCACGCTCAACAGTCAAACTAGCTCCGCCGTCAGCCAAGACAACCATCAATTCTTCGGTTGCAACGTCCCAATCTCCGCCAGCGTCTTCATCAATGAAGATGACGTCGCCAGGCAAGAACACTATGCCGTCCGCAGTCACTAAAGTAGTGGCAGTAGCGGTTAAGGCAGTAGTCAGGGTGTTTTCAGTAGAGTCAACATAGGTTGCGGAAGCGCCAGACCTGACGATCAGGCCGGTGTCGTTAACCAAGTTTGGAGTACCGGAAGAAGGAGTGATATTTGCAGATCCCTCAGCTTCCAAATCAGCCAAGAACAAAGACGGAGTCAAACCGGTTACAGTTCCCTGATCGGACTCAACGTAGGTTGGTTTAGCAACCACGTAAACAGTGCCGTCCTTCGGAACCATGATACGGTCAGTACCGGACAAAGTCCAGCTCACATAACCAGGGTTGGTGCTATCAGCATTCCAAGTCTTGGTGATGCTCACCTTGCTCAAAGTGGTAGTGCCGGCATACAAGTCCACGGAAGCGATTGCTGCATCATCAGCAGTAACGTCAACACGGAACTTGATTTCCTTCACATACACATTCTCGCTGGCGGCAGTAAGTTTCAACTTAATGGAACCATTAGTCGGCTGAGTTCCAGCAACTGCAATTGCAGCGGCTGGGGTATCGTCGGCCAAATCAATAGTCAAAGTTCCACCAGCAGAAGCGGTCATTACCTGTCCATTAAGGTTAGCATTGCTATTGGTATTCACAGCAGTCGCGGAAGTAATAGTGTTACCAGCAACCAACAAACCAGTAGTCATAGTGTCTGCGGCGCCACCGGAAACATAAGCACCAGAGGCAATATTCGCGTACACGGCAACATTCATACTAGTGTTTGGAGACATAGTCTTGTTAATACTCCAAGTGTTGGCACCATCTACGATTGTAGACTTGATTACGCTGGTATCAGTACCATAGACCAGATAAACGTCAGACAAATCATCTGAAGCGTCAAAGCTGCCCGCGCCAGTAAAGGTAGCGGTCAAAGTGGTCAGGTTGATAGAATCGGTATTGCCGGTAGTCAAGGTGAAATCACCCATCTTTTGGGCAGTAGCCGGAACCACAATCGTCTGGCTGCCATAAGATTGGTTTGAAGCCAAAACCAAAGAGCCATCAGCGATGGTCAAAGTGTTGGCGGTAACCTTAGCGGCAGGAACGTCCAAAACAGTCAAAGAAGTCAAAGCTTGAGCATTGTCAGCTCCAAGTTCGATGTTTGTGAGGATAGTTTCGCCAGCGTTCGCGTCCTGTGTTCCGTCTGAATCGTAAACGTCAGCGACCACAGTCAAAGTGACTGGAGTGCCCGGGGTTACAACCAAAGAAGAACCAAGATTAAAGCGGGTATAAGCCAAAGTGCCATCGGAATCTTCAGCTAAAGCGGCAGTGCTGCCAATCTGAACGCCGTCGGCATACAAAGCACCGTTGCGCAGAGTGTAAGCAGTAGCGGTAACAGTAGAAGCGGTGATGGAAACATCTAAAGTTTCAATCTTTACCTTTTCACCATAGGCCTTGACTTCAAAAGTAGCCAAAGTCACACCTGTACCGTTAACCACGATATTACCACTAGGAGAATCGGTCTTCTTAGTGATTGTGACGCTACCGGTGCCAATAGTCTGTTCATTGGCGCTGCGAGCAGAGAAAGTGGTGCTGTTAGCAGTTACTAATACGTTTGCTCCGTATTCACTGTCCACAACCATCACGTCGGAAGCTTCGCGCAAAGACATTGTAATCTTGCGAGTAGAACCGCCGATAATGTCAGCCAAAATCTTCATCTCGTTATTACCAGTAGTGAGCCTCAATGGACTTGCACTCAAATCAAAAGTCAGGTAGCCGTTGGCATCAAAAGTGGAAACAGTGTTTCCAACCTTTACGCCTTTAACATACAAGTCAAAATTCTTCACATCAGAAGCACTGATAGAACCAATGTTCCTGAAAGTAATGTAGCTCAAATCAACAGCTCGCTCGGTGACAGAAATGGTATTCCTCCACACTTCGAAATCGTCCTGTGGGTTTGGAGCGCCATCGCTGCTTGGATAAGTGGTAGTATTAAAGCTCACGCCGGCCAAAGTGGCAGTCGCGATACTCATCATATTACCGGTTACTGGGAAAGAACCACTAATGGTTGCTCCACCGGCAGTGATGTCAGAAGCCGCGTTAACAGCGATACCGACAGTCTGTCCGGAAGTGCTAGTGCCATAGATATTGGCCTTTACAGTAACAGTCTTGGTTGTCCCGGCAGGAATCTTGATGATTCCGGCAGAATTGTTCCAAGTAATCATGGTGCTACTTACAGAAGCGGCATCAGTTAGCTTGTTCACGCCATCATACAGATAAACCGCGGTCAAAGTGGTATCAGCTGAAACGCCGATTCTCTTTACCTTGAAAGTGGTTACTGTGACGTCGCCGTCAGCAGCAGCTGTCAAGTTGAAAGTTGCCAAGTTGGCAATTGCTTGTCCTTCAATAATAGTGCCAGAAGCAGCAGTGTTGGAAGCCAAAGCAATGCTCAAACCTGAACCACCGACAGGAGTAGTAACAGTGCTGGCAGTGCCAGTGTTAGCTACGTTTACCAAAGCGGTTTCAACGGCAGCAATGCCGGCTCCACCTGCAGTGATAGTCTTGTCAGTAGTTACAATGTTTTCAAACTGGAACTTGTTAGCCAAGAACGCAGCTTCATCATTGAACTTTCTGTAGTTTGTTCCATCAAAGTAGTAAATATCCATAGTTCCTGTTGGGTTTACCAAAGTACCTACTGGATATACACCTGCTGTCAATGGAGCTCCAACGGAGTAGTTGACGAAGAATGAATCTGCAACGTCGCGTACCATGTCAGCCCAGTTAGCGCCGTAAAGGGCAATAGCGTTAGCTTCGCTAACAATTGACCTTAGGACACCACCTGGTTCAACAGCGTAAACCATTGGATCTGTAGTGATCTTAACTAGATCAGTTCCTGGACGAGTAACAACGTTAGCTGTCAGAGGGTAACTCTGTAATTCGCTAGCGGAAACAGTTTTTACACCGCTCCAGTCACTATACCAAGAAAAATAAGTTTGCTCGTTAGGGAAAACGTACCTTTTACCACCCTTAAGGTAGTAAACAGAGCTTAGACCGTCCATTTTGATCAAATCACCATCTGAAGCGGCGCTTACTGGGCTTACAACCACAGTAAATGCCAAGATAGTCATCATCATTACGGAAACAGTCAGCATTTTTCTGAATCTTTTCATAGAAATTTTTTTCCTTTATGCTTCATTGAACATTTTCTCAACCTGGATCTGCGTCCTGATTATGTCGTACATCAATCGGAATCCCGCTTCCCCGCATCAACCTGTATAAATACAGATTAATTCAAGAGAGTAAAATGCATGGGAATTTACGCTCTCCGCATTCAAACAAGTTGATGCGGAAAAAAGCTAAATTGATCTACAATTAATCACTTTGCTTTTCCATGTTGTTTTTAAATCATGTTCAAATTGCAATTTGTTTTTAAGCCAGCAATTCATTTGTCTATCCTCTAAGGAAATATTAAAGAGGAATCAACATGATAATGAATCGCAACAGAATTCTACGCCGAAGCGTATCAACCTTTCAAAACCCTGTAATCTACAATAATGTAGATTATCTTGTACAGATCTGATCTATACAAATAAATCGACACTATCTTATTTTTTCTTTCTTATTTTTTTGTTTTTTATTTCTCTTTGCCTTACTTTTTCAAAAATATCCTGAAAATACGATATAGTCTATTCACTATTTTCCAGCCCGGATTGTTTTCCCAACGCTCCAAGGCCAATGGATTCAAACTGATGATATTTTTGCTTACTTTCAATGAAAAACCACTATCCTTACTGCATACTGCTACGAAGTATAAAGGTTGGCTTGGTTGATTGCTGATTAACACGTGATTATTGGCCAAAAATGGCTCATTTTGAGAGGTTTCTCCCAAGTAAGTAGCAATACAGTTATTTTGCTCCAAAACCCTTACATTCGCGAAATATTTGCTCAAAAGCGTAATAAATTCTGTTTTTGTGTATTCATGATAGTGAAAATGGTTTTTTTCCTGGAAAACTGCCCTATTTGGGGTTGATATAAGAACCATTCCATCATATCTGACAACTCTTGTCAATGCTTTTAGGTAATCTTCGGGATTTTTTAAATGTTCAATGGTTTCAAATGATGTCACCAGATCAATACTGTCATCTGCTATTTTCTCCAGCTTTTCCGCAGAATCTTCCAGATATTGAATATTGTCTTGACCAAATTTCTGACTCGCCTCTTTTACCACGTCAGAATCAACATCCACACCAATAACTTTTGTTGCTCCGGCATCAGCCAAGAGCTTACTTCCATAGCCGGTTCCACAGGCTAAATCCAAGACTGTTTTTTCTGAGACAAACTGTTTGGCAAATTCATATCTGACTAAATGCTCATCGTAAATAATATTTGCCTTGGTTTGTTCGTTGATAATCAACCTTTCGTCAAACATAATTATTTTTGCTCGTTAACAACTTCCTCCTCCACATCTTCTTTGATTTCTTCTTTTTGTTTTTGATCCTGACCGATAGCTTGATCAACTTCTTCCAACTTACTGGCAGCTGCTGTAAAGTCTCCACTTTCAACCAACACTTCCGCTTCTTCCAAAATCTTTGTGGAGATTGAATTACTTGACCCTATATTATCCTCAGGTTTTTTTTCTGTAATGTTTTTTGTATCCGGTACATCAATCTTGATCTCTTGATCGGTTTTACCAACTCCGGCAGTAAAGAATGTTCCATCTTCCCCATCCTCAGACATTACAGCTACAGCCGGCACACTCAATCTCTCTCTGGCTGTCTTGATTTCTTTTTTGATATTGTTTTTCAACTTCTCAACTTTGACTTCTCGCTCACCATTGTCTTCAGTGCTTTCTTCAGCAATCACCTGATTCAATTCATCTAAACGGTTCTTGGCAAATTCCACATTCAGTTTTGCTTTTGATTGTTCATTAAAAGTCATGGTCATTTGTGCTTTTTCTCTGGCAATTTTGGCAACATACAAAGAATCACCGGGCTGTGCACTGCCGGCGCCATACCAGCCAAAAGTACCGGAAGCAACAAAGAAGACCACAATCATCACTGCGACATATGCGGGTTGAAAGACACGGCTCAACATCAGATTAATCTGAGAAAAAATCGTGAATTCTTTGATTTCTTCTCCACCTAAAATTTGTTGCAACAAAATCTCTCGGTTCTTTTGAACCCAGTTCTGATCAGCTTGCATTCCACGCAAATTATTCAATTGTCCCAGCAAATCTTTTTCTTTCATCTTTTTATCTTATATGTTTCCTAATTTTATATCTTTTACTTTCATCTTCTATCTTCTATCTTCTTTATCCCCGCCCCTTCTTCTCATCAAAGCTCTCTCGTAAAGCATGCAAAGCGCGGTGGAGAGTTACTCGGACATTGCCCTTGGTTTTTTCCAACACTTGGGCAATCTCAGTAATACTCAATTGGTTGACATAGTGCATGACGATGATGCTCCGATATTCATTTTTTAATCCGGACAATTTCTCTTTGACCAGATCCAAATCAATTTGTAAATCAGTAATTTGGTCAGCAGTTTGTTTTTGATCAACAACCTCGTCAGCTTCTTCCAAATCAACTTCCGGACGATTCTGACGATAGTGATCAATCACGGCATTGCGGGCAATCTTGTAAAGGAAGGCTTTGAGACTCTTGTACTCATTACTGTCGTTCAACTTACCTTCTTGGACATATGTCCAACATTTTACAAAAACCGCTGAAGTGAGATCCTCCGCCTCCTCTTTACTATTGATCTTGAAAAAGATGAAGCGATGGATATCATGAACATACAGATCATAGGCAGTAATGAATGCTTGGCGATCCTTGTACTTTTTCAACCGTAAAAACAAATTTTTTTCACTCTTCATAAAAGAGAGTTTGTCATCAGACATCTGCGTTTAATAGATACGTAATAAATGGGAAAACGTTACAGTAATCTGTAACTGAAGTAATCTAATTCTATAACAAAAAACAGCCTCACACAATAGCCGACCATTGATATAATTTACTGGATAATCAACAAAATGTCAATTCAAACTTTTCTCCCCTTCTTAATCAAGAGATACGCATCCTTGCTTTTTCTTATTCTAAAATGTTAAAATTACAATCAAGAAAAAAAGGCAAAAAAATATTTTGAAGATCAGGAGGAAAAATAGTAACCAATGTCTACAGTACTGTAGACATTACGCCCCAAAAACCCGAACAAAAAGCGAACAAACTCCTTCTCTTTTTCAAAAAGCAATGTCCACAGTACTGTGGACATTACGCCCTCCCCATATGCCTAACAAAACACCCTTGCAAAAAGAATATGCAGATGAAGCAATTGATCAATCTTTGGAACAAATAGCGACTGAAACCGAACCAAAACCGGAAGCCAAAAAACAATCCCCCAAAGCCAAAGATTTAATCTTAGCTGTCAAAAGCAGAAACATTCTCAACCAACCGACTCTCAAGCCGATCTTTTTGTCAGTGAGCGAAGCGGCCAGACTTTCCGGGATTGGAAACAAGACTATCAGACGCGCGATTGAAGACAAGTCTCTCCGTTTTGTAATTAAACAAAACCGCTACTTCATTGATATCACCTCTCTGGTCAGATTCATGCTCTCCACCACCAAACGGAAGAATCGCTTCAACACCGACGGCATAGGACAGTATGTGGACAAATGGAAAGAATAAATAACATCCCAACCCACACACACGAGTTACGCTAATCAAGTGTCCACAATGCGACAGTTTCAATAGGGACACCAATGCGTCCACTGTTTTTTAGATAAAAACAATTGTAATTATTCAAAAAATGTGTTAATATATAATATATAAACTAACACACCTATGACCAACATAATCAGTAATAGAAAAATAAACAAAGCCGTGGCGAACTCATCAAAGCTGGAAGGGCTTAGTTTAAGCGTGGCAAAAAGAAATAAACGGCTGATTCAAACTCTAAAATCCTATGGTAGAGCGTTCGCGATATCATGTCAGCAACTAAGCGGCCGGTATCATGGTCAGGATTATCAAGTTATGTCTCCACAAACAAAAACATAACGCATAATATTTTATCTACACAAAAACGCCCCTAAGGAGGGGCGTTTTTATTTATGATAAATTAGTTGAATCCTACAATACTGTTCTCCACCACCAAACGGAAGAATCGCTTCAACACCGACGGCCTGGGGCAGTATGTGGACAAATGGAAAGAATAGAGATATGATACAAATAGTAAATTTTAATTAACATTGTGTAAAAGTTTTAGGGGGAAAAATGAAAAAAGAATCGGATTACCAAAGCAAAGAAACTGGTATCCCAAATTACGTCGCTTACTGCTCTGTCTGTAAGAAAAATTTCAAAAGCTACCAAGATCCTTGTGAGCTCCAAGGCTTGCCATTACAATCATGCCCACTCTGCCATAATCCAATGCGCGTTGAACCGATCATGCCAGAGCCATTGTTTGAGCAGGATTATAAACAACTGAGCATTGAGTGTCTGTTATAGCACCTTACAATTAATATTTTCTAAACTATTTTGGAAACAAAATGATTCAACCAAATAATTACCATTCCAAATGCCCAAACGAAGGTTGTGACTATGTCTATAATGGATATTATAATCCAGGAAATGGCGAGAGTCCTCCACCGGCAAAATGTCCGAAATGTGATATTCTCTTGTTGGGCGGATTTACAAAAAGTCCACCAGTTCATGGTTTTGAACATCCTAATAAAAAATATTAGACAAGAAAGAAGAAAAGGAAACAAGAAAAAAAGAAGGACAAGAAAAACACAGAAGAAAAAAGAGCACTCAATTGAGATGCTCTTTTCTATTTTCGCTTATATCCTTACTTTACATTTTCATTTTTAATCAAACACCCTCAATACTGGATAGGTATCACTCTCTCGCCAAACCTCGACAAAGTCCCAACTGGACATTGGCGCGTTAGCACTACTGTAGAAATGAGTTAAGTCGCCAGCAAAAGTTGTAGAAACCTTGATGCATCCGGAGTTGCCGGAATAATAACAATTTCGAGTAGCATTGTCGCCAAGATCATTCCAGTAAGAGCTTGAAACCCAAGAGTTATTCGCTCCACAAAATCCTCCGGAATATCCGGTCGGTTTAGTAACAGTGATTATCCCTGCGGAAAAACAACTGTCAAAATTAATACTGTTGTAACCGGCAGAACCTGCAAAACCTCCGACATAATGATTACCGGAAACATTGCCAGTGGCATAGGAATCACTGATCAATGGATTATTATTCATCATTCCGACAAAACCTCCATAATAAGTGCCGTTACTTGTTCCATAAAGATTAACTTCCGCAACATCAGCCAAAGAGTAGCAATCAGAAACAAGTAATGCATTACTACTATTCTGCAAATTAATCAAACCAGCAAAACCGCCGATCGTACCTCCCGGAAGATCAGAACCGACAATTGACCCATTACCGACATAGGACTGAGTGATGCTGATATTCCCATCCCAATTCCTGGCCATAGCAACCATTCCGGCAACATATGGACCCTTGCAACTAATATCAACATTTTCCAAACCAATTTTAGTAATTGTTCCCTTAGTCATTGTTCCGATCAAAGCGCAATTTGTCTCATCTTCTCGGTTGATATAAAGATTGTTTACAATATGTCCTTGCCCATCTAAACTACCCTTGAAAAAAGGAGAGTCGTTACCAATCGGATCAAAGCCCTGACCATCATTCCAAGAAGTGGTTTCGGCGCAGTCAAGATCATTAACCAAAACATAGGAAGCGGTTAAATTATCTTCCATGGCTTGCAACCCCTGGCAATTATTAATTTGGTATGGACTTTCTGCTGTGCCATTTCCACCGGCAAAAATCGAGCATGCCCCGGAAACACATGAGTATCCGGCATCACAGGTACCGCAATTTCCTCCACAGCCATTGTCACCGCAGGTTTTCCCCGTACAGCTAGGGATACATTTCCCTTCGCAAAATGTTTCCGGATTTGCCGTACAGTTGCCAAAGTAGGCCATCGAGACTGTTCCACCCTGACTACCCTGACCACCAGTTTCTCCGGCAAGGTAATAATTAATGGTATATGAAGTTGTCGATGCAGCGCGAACATAATTATATCCCTCGTTATCTATTGTCGGATTTGGGACGATTGGTGCGGTTGGTATTTTTGCCAGATAGACAGTGTTGCCATCCGGACTGACAATTGATTCTCCTTCAGTGATTGCTTCCGGATAGTAGCCCTGATCAATAAAATAGAGACCGAGTGCATCCTGAATCGCTTCAATATCGGAAATACGTTGGAAATCACGGGCCTCCTCTCTAGCTGAACCAAAGAAATAGCTAGCAGCTCCCGTGATCAAGGAGAGTACGAAAATAATAATTAATAATTCAAACAAGGTAAAACCCTTGATGTTTAAACCAAGCTTTTTGATGTGTTGAAACATAAGATTAGATTTAGAATATGTGTGGATATAAATGATACAAACACATAAAGAATAAATATATAAAAAGGAATTAAAAAAAATATATCTACATAGTTTTCTATGTAGATATATTATAGCATAAAATGGCAATCGATAAAACAATCAACACAAAAAAATAATCCAAAATTATAATTCAAGTAAAATAAAAAAGAGCACTCTATGGAAGAGCGCTCTTTTTTATAACAAACCGATTACGATTGAAAACTATAGTACTGCATCTTTGGCAGCTTTTGCCAAACGGAATTTTACAACAGTCTTAGCTGGGATAGTAATACTTGCTCCAGTCGCCGGATTCCTACCCTGACGAGCCTTGCGGTGAACCTTAACCATTTTACCAAATCCTGGTAGAACAAATTCTCCGTTGTTCTTTACTTCCTTGTATGCCAAGGTAGCCAATTCATCAAAGAAAGCACCGGTGTCCTTCTTTGTCATGTTGGTGGCGGCAGCCATTTTGTCCAGCATTTGTGACTTTGTCATTTTTGCCATAAGATTTTTTTAATTATTAATTAAAGATCTTTGATTGATCTACTTTTATTATATTATCATTATACAACGAAAACAATGAACAATCAATAGAAAAGTCAAGGATTTCAAGGGTTTTTCAATCTCCCCTTTTATTTTCACTAAAATTAAGGAAAAAGAAACTTGTAAAACCTCAATCTTTTCAAGCTTTTTCCAACTTTACAAAGCAGGAACAAGGCTTTTCTCTCAGAATATTCCGTTGTTCTTGCTTACTGTTGATAAGTTGAGTTTGAATTTCACTGCCAACAGCGAGACTTTTGTCCAACTCGGAATGATGACTATAGCCCCGTTGACCCAGCTCATGCACCAACGCTTCATGGCGCGCAAATAAAGCCTTAAGCTTTCCGGCCCAACGCTTGGTTTCAGGATGATTGCGATATCCCTGACGATCATTAATATAAATTGACCAAATCGCATGCAATTCACGATGCTCTCCCAACAAGTGCTTGCGACAAAGATCTTTGGCCGGTAAATCCCAAATCCGCATATTTAATCAAGCTAATTAAATTAATCAAACTTTTGTGTTGGTGATTATACAGGAGATCAAAGATCTGGTCAAGAAAGGAAGATAAATAAAATAAACTTCCGATAATGTTTATACATCATCTGAAGTTTTTATTTCTCCACCTTGTATATTTATAAAGATTTTAATTTTACCAATTATCCCCAACAAACTTTTTTATTTAAACCTCTTGATTGAGCTATTACCCAGCAATGACTGCATTTGAATAATGGCAATTCCATTAAGCTTCAACAGCCTATCAGTCTGAACTAACCCTTGCCGGATAAACTCAGCATTAAACGATTCTAAATTAGCCAAACAAACCAACTGAGTAACATCGGAATAATCACGGATATTACCCACCAATTTTGGATTATTATCTCGCCATTCTTTGGCGGTCATTCCAAACAAAGCTTTATTCAAGACATCAGCTTCGTTGGCAAAAATAATATTGGCCTGACTTTTAGAAATTTCTTTCGGAATTAAACTCCTTTGAATTGCATCAGTATGAATACGATAATTAATTTTTGTTAACAATCGTTTAGCATCCCAACCAAGCTCTAGTCTTTTGTTTTCTTCAAATTTAAGTCTTTGAAATTCTTTTATTAAATACAATTTAAACTCAGCACTAATCCAAGATGCAAATTCAAAAGCAATGTCTTTATGGGCGAAGGTGCCTCCACCATATCGGCCAGATTTATTTATAACACCAATCGCATTGACTGTTGATATCCATCTTTTCGGGGTAAGAGAAAAACTATTAAATCCAGCACTATTTCTTAACCCATCGAATTCGATGGGTTTAAAACTAGGATTATTAATCCTCTCCCAAACACCCAAAAACTCAACTGTGTCACGATTACGCATCCAGTTTTGAATAATGTAATCTGTCCTTTCTTTATCTTTATATCGAGCGATATCAGTCAAAGAAATATAATCACCATCGCTCTGAGTAAAGGTATAAATTTGCAGACCCTGAGTATTAATTTTTTTCATATACTTTAATTATAGCAAAATACAAAAATAACGCCAATGACAGCGTTATTTTTAAAATTCATGGGGTCATGAAAGATGTTATAGCTAAAATTGAAAATAAAAAGCGCTGATTTTTTTTCAACGCTTTATAAACAACAATTTTAATGATTTTTTACAAATCATCATAATAATGGCTTAAGTTATTTTTTGAATTATATCTATAAAACACAAAAAATAGTTACGATTAGCTATTTTTTGCAAATCGACATGGGCGGCTTGGTGACCGCGGAGTTCAATCACAAACAAAAAACATTTCAAATATTGCCTATCGTATCAGAGATGGAAATCTCAAAACTATATCGTTTTGAGAAATAGACTCATTGTTTATATTTTTAGAGTTGCTCTAAATAGCTTTAAATACCTCTACTTCAACTAATACTGATCAAAAAAAGAAATTCCTAAACAAAAACAAAAGACTGAAAATATTTTCAGTCTTTTGTAATATAAAAATTTATATAGAATACTGGATAAAATATGAGATTATTTTTTACTCATTACTGTTGCCAGGTAAATGGTGTAGAGACCGGAAAGACCAACTAGGGCGTAAATTACGCGGGCTACAGCTGACATCTCACCGAAAATTGTTGCCACTAAATCAAAGCCAAAGAAACCGACCAGACCCCAATTGATTGCGCCGATAATGACTAGGATCACCACAATCCAGTCAAGTACATTTAGTTTTTTCATAATGTTGAGAGTTTTGTTAATAATTTATTAATAATTATATTACTTCGACCTTTATAAATATAATAATAATTTTACTACTCAATTATTTTCACCCTCCTATTTCTTATTCTTTACGATTTTCCTTTTTGCTTTCTTTTCTATTTTCTTTTCTAATTCCTTTTTCTTTTCATTTTTTTTCTTACTCGCCGACCAATACTTGGCAGCGATAAAGGTGGAAATTGGCACAGCTAAAACCAAGCCGACACTTCCAGCGAAAGTACGCACAATTTCTGTCGCCACCAATTCATTATTAATAATCTGCCCAAAACTTTGAAAAAGTGTGGTATCTGACTTGAAGAGTAATAATAATGGCAAAGAAACTCCGACATAAGCAAGGAAGAGTGTGTTGGTCATTGAACTGATATGATCCACGCCAACTTTCATCGCACGAGAGAACAACGCTCCACTACTCAAATCACGATTAGCCTCGTGTAATTGTTGCACAGTTGAAACTTGGCTAATCACGACATCGTCCAGTACTCCCAAGATGCCAATGATAATGCCGGCTAATAGCAAACCTTGGAAATTAATATTGTAAGCACCATTACCGGCTAAAAAAGTAATGTCCTCACTGGCCATGCCAGTGAGCCTGGTGGCGATAGTAAAGAACAATGAAATCAAACCAGCAATAAACAAACTCAAAGCAATGCTGACAAAGGCAATATGCGCTTGTCTGGTCCAACCCCAAGTGATATAAATCGCCAAGAATAAAATCAAAAAAGAACAAGCAATGCTGATTAATAATGGATTATAACCTGCCAAAATACCCGGGATCATGAAATAAAGAATCACTACGAAACTCAAGGCTAAACTGATTAAGGCTTTCAAACCCTTCATTCTGCCGACGACAATAATTAATACGGCAAATAACAAAGCCAGCCAAAACATGGGCAGGCTTCGCACATAGTCAATAATATAGAAACGCTCTTCGCCAATGACATTCTTTAAATAATTTACAGAAACTTTGTCGCCCGGCTTAACTTGGATATTGTGAAGCACTTCCAATTCAGAGATACCGTCACTCACCATTTTTTTACCCTTCCATTCTCCGGTCAGGCCTTCTAATAAGGCATTTTGTTGTACCGCATCTGAGCCATCCAAAGCGCGACTAACTTCAATTGAAATCACCCTAGCTTCAAATACCGCCTCTTCCGTATTTGCAAAAGCAAATGCGGGCATGAGTAACAAAACAATGATGAACAACAAAAATCTTTTCTTCACATGGTTGGCTTATTTTTCTTCTGATTATATTTTACCATATTATTTGAAAATAACAAAAAAGAAAAAAGAAATAGAAGAAGAAAACAAAAAGAATCAAAATAAAAAAAGAGGAAAAAGGAAAAAGCGGATTACAAAGTTGAAATCCGCTTTTCAAAATACTAAATAATTCTCAAAGGAGGTGTGTAGTCAGGACGCAAGTCATTGTATTTCTTCACAACCTTGAAGCTCTTAAAAATATAATCTTCAAAATCATATCTTGCCAAGAAAATCGGCCATAATTTCGTCTGCAATTCAACCAATTGCGGATAATTATGATCCAGATTATAGACATTACATTCCCATGGCCAAAAGTTTTTAATCGCCACATCCTGAGCAGTCAGAGACCAAGCGGCAATTTCCGCCAAAGCCCAAACTTGATTGTCGGTTAATCCATACTTGGAATAGTTACGATTGTAAATCTCAAAGTAATGGGAAATAATCAGCTCATGTGCCGTGATTAAACGTTGCGTGTACGGATTCTCATTCCAAGCACGAATAATCAATGGTTCTGTGCCCCAATTGGAAATTCCCTTATGAATCACGGAAAGCAGACAACGGTAAGTTGGATAATACCAATCATAACCAGTCTGTTCTTTGATATATTCTGAAAATTTCCTACCAATTTTATCCCAAGATTCTTGGTAGACTTTTCTGGTTGATTCCATAAATCCGGCTGCTTGGTGATAAATATTTAGAATATCATCTTTAGAGCATTTTACACCCTGAATTGACGCATACTCCAAATCTTTCAAAGAATTTACTTCATAAACTAAATACATGATCAATCTCCTTCTTTTGTTTTAAAATAACTATATTATTTGAATTGCCAAAACCATATCACAAAAGATAGTTTTTGTCAAACAGCGACAAAATTCAATAAAAAGACAAAATAAAAACCCCAGAATCAAATCCTGGGGAAATATTAAGGTTGATTATCAACCAAAAATTTTTTTCATAAGAGCCATGCCCGAAGCAACTTCGAGAACTCTTTCTACTCGGTCGAGACTTTTAACACATTGCTTACGGTTGCTTTCCATTGCATAATCGCTACTATTTCTGGATATTTCTCGAAGCAGTTTTTTCATTTGCTTTTTCTTTCCCACGCAAAACCTCTCTTATAAAATTAACATATGTACAATTATAACGATCATCATGACACCTTTGAAATATAATGCAAACTGTTTCATTTTATTTGTTTCATTTTATTCAAAATATAGACATTTTTTTCAATAACTATGCTATAATCATGATATCTAAACCATTTCAATATTATCTCAACCATATGCGCTCATTAATCAGAAAATCAATCCACAGACGCCAAGACAGCTTTGACCCCTATATCACTCAAGACAAGTATGAGAGCCTAAAGGCTAAGCTGGAACAGCTCATTAAGCACGATCGTCCAACCATTGCCAAAGAAGTGGCGGAATTGTCCACAGATGGAGATTTTTCAGAAAATGCCGGCTATCAGGCCATGAAGGCAAAATTACGATCAATCAATGGTCGGATCACAAAAATAGATAGTATTTTGAAACACTCGCAAATTATTCCAAAAACCAATAATAACTCAACAATTCAAATTGGTAGTCTGGTTACAGTTGAAGTTAATGGAAAACAAAAAACATTCCGAATCCTTGGCGCGGGAGAAACTAATCCAGACGACGGGATTATTTCCCATAAGTCTCCGGTTGGTGTCGCCATGATGGACAAGAAAATTGGCGACAAAGCAATCGTTAAATTAAAAAACAAAACAGTGGAATACAAGATTACAGAAATTAATTAATTTCTAATGAACCTCCGCACAGCTCGCTGTGCGGAGGTTCATTTTACAAATTTTTATAGGGATGATCATTATTTAGGCTTTAAAATGTTTTAAAATTTTTACCAAATCAGCTGCCTTAATGCCCTTGCCGTCATTATCCCTAATTGCATCAAAAACAGTATACTCTTTGGTAGCTTTAAAAATTGCTTTCAGGATAGTGTTCATATTTTTATAGTAATAATTTCTTACTTCCTTACTTTAACACATGACAATAATTTGTTAGTCATTTGAATCAGCTCAGATACATTTTGAACTTGTGCAATTTTTGCACCAGTTGCATCTTTATTTAATTCATTTTTAAAAATGCACTTCGCCATCCCCTAAACAAACTTGATTAATATAATCATGGTGTAATTGCGGAGCAACGGTCTGGTTTAACTTAAGTGACTTTTTTGCTATCACTAATATTAAATTATTTAAATATGCTTTTTGAGATTCAACAAAAGCTTCTCTAGCAGAAAGCCCGCGAATCAAAGCAAAGACTGCTTTAAAAGCGGGTTCAAGAAACAAATTTGCAATTTTATCTTGTGATTTATCGTCACCAGATTGGCTGATACCAATAAATTTAAATTGTTCTTTATATCCAATATACGCTAGAGCTCCTATCTGGATAGCTTTTGGGCCAAGCTCTTTACCGGCATCACAAGCTAAAGCATGTACAATTTTATCTTTAAGTAATAATTCATTATGATCACATTACACTAAAACACCTTGATTAAAACCAAATATAGAATCATGACTACCGTGTCCATTAAAAATAATTAGCTGAGACTTCTTTTCCTCAATTAATTTTGTTAAGTCTTCTTTATTTGCTTTTTCTTTATTCAATTCAAAAATTTCTGTATTTGGTTGATTTTTCGCAAAATCTACAACCCGCTTATGCCAAGCGTCTAAATATTCAGTCGCTAGATCGTCGGCTGGATTAGTTGCCACCACAATTCTAGTCATATTTATATCATTGCTTCATTTAATTGTTTAATTAAAACTCCGTCTTTTAATGCTCTTAAAAAACTCATTTCAATTTTAATAAATTCTCTTCCGATCTCACTATTCTTTTTTATCTCATTAATCATTTCATCTCTTGTAAAATTCTGGAAATTATTACCACTAAAAAAAGACATCTCTGGGATAAGAGCTTCCAATCTAGCTATAACAATCTCTTTTTCCTTATCTTCGATTGTTTTTTCCTCTTTTATATTTCCAACCATTTTATCAAATTAATTCTAATTCTTTTAAACTTGCCAATATCTCTTGACTTAATTCTGTATCATTTTTAACTTCAAAATAGGCAACGTCCCAAGATATTGGACGGCCATCATCTAAAACCAAAATTGTATTGTCCCTTAAATTAATGGGAATATTGACATAAGTCTTTAAAAAATCTTCTTTAAGATGTTCCATATAATTAAAATAATTATATAATACCGATTAGCTATATTATATCCTGAAAATTTATTAAAATCAAATTTAATATGGTTTATTTATATTTTTACCCTATACCATATTAAACAAAAATAACGCCAACGACAGCGTTATTTTTGTAAATCAGCACGGGCGGTAGGAATCGGACCCACACTAGAAGTTTTGGAAACTCCTGTACTACCATTATACTACGCCCGCAAAAAGGACGGGACAAACCCGCCCCTGATTGCCTTATTTTGTTTCCTTGTGCATTGTGCTCTTGTTGCAATGCTTGCAGTGCTTTTTCATTTCCAACCTTTCCTTGTGGATCTTTTTGTTCTTACGAGAAAAATGATTCACTTTCTTACAAACAGTGCACTCCAATTTAATCATGTTATCCTGTGACATATTTTTATCTGTCTTTATTATTTAAATTATCTTTATTTCTTTTTAAATCTATTTACTCCACAATCCATGTAAATTACAGTAAGCTCTGGCCTCACTTACGTCTCCCCTGATCAGATTGAATTCAGCTATTGGATCATCTCCGGGACGCAATGTTTGGCAATATACTTGCCCGGTAGTGGTAATCACCTCAATCCATTCAATATAGTGATCATCATCCATCGGATGAGCCACAGAACCGATCTTGACCATAATCTTTCCACTTTCTTCCAACTCAATTACCGGCACATGCTTTTCTTGACTGGCATCAACTGTATTCTCATGTTGAACCTGCATCCGCTGATTGCAACACATTAGAATCCCGTTACCTTGGTGTGCGATTTCAACAATATTTCCGCAAACTTTGCAAAGATATACCTCATGTAATTTTGTGGCCATATTTTTTATTTAATAATTAATATGTTTCTACAAACAATTCAAAATGTCCCTGAGGATGGAGACAAGATGGACATTTGTCCGGAGCTTCTGTCCCCTCATGAATATATCCACAATTATCACACTTCCATTTTTTCACCTCTGTCCGTTTGAAGACTTCACCTTTTTCAAGATTCTCCAAGAGCTTGCGATATCTGGTTTCGTGAGCTTTTTCAGCTTCACCAACCTCACGAAACAATGTCGCAATCTCCTGATGTCCTTCTTCCAAAGCCTCCTTGGACATCCGTGGATACATTTCCTGGGTTTCGTAAGCTTCGCCCTTAATCGCTTCTTTCAAATCATTTTCAAGATCATTAATCAAACCTAATTGTTTTGCCCAAAGCTTGGCATGTTCTTTTTCATTGCGTGCCGTCTCTTCAAAGATATTCGCAATTTGGACATAGCCTGCCTTGCGAGCGACTTTGGCAAAATAATCATACTTGTTCCTCGCCATTGATTCACCGGCAAAAGCATCTTCCAGATTCTTTTTAGTCTTGGGACCAAGGTTGTTTTCCATATGATTGATTTAATTAATTATCTTTGATTTGGTAAAATTTGCTTAAAATCATTAACCAAAAAAATAGCCATAGGGTTTGAACTATTTCTACCAGATACCTCTAAATACTACCCCAATCTTCCAGAAAAGTCAATTATGCTGATTGTCTTGCACAACATGACATTATTGTCGCATTGACATTAATATGTATTTTTAGTATAATAATGATATGGATAATCAAAAATCAAAAGAATTAATAAAATATTGGTAACTAAGCGCCGCACATGATTTAGCAACCATGAATTATTTATTTGCCGGCAAAAAATATGCTGACAGTTTATTTTTCGGGCATATTGTTTTAGAAAAAATCATTAAAACTCACGTGGTTAAAGACAGTGGAAAAGAAACACTTAAAGTGCATGATCTACTTTATTTAGCCGATTTATCTAAACTAAATTTATCAAACGACGAGATTAAATATTTGAAAATTGTCAATCGTTTTAATATGAGAACACGGTATCCAGATATTAAACTAACTTTCTATAAACAATGCACTCGCCAATATATCAAAGAGCATTTAGAAAAAATTGAGAAGTTATATAAAAAATTATGTCAAGAATTGAAGTCAAAAAAATAGCTAAAAAATACGCTGAAAAATTAAAGCAAGAAAATTTTCCTTTCTCAGCTATTTATTTATTTGGCTCCTATGTTAAGGGCAAACCTACTGAATTTAGCGATATTGATATTGCCGTAGTCTCTGATAAATTAAAAAAAGATTGGAATGCTAATGAAGAAAAATTATGGGAATATACCATAGATGTTAATTCAAAAATTGAACCCATTGGTTTTACAGTGGCGGATTTCCAAAGCAACATCGATCCAATGATTTTAACAATTAAGAAAACTGGTATTAGGATTGCTTAAAACCAGTCACAGTCTTCCATTTTCATTATATTCGAAAAAGCCACCGACCGATAGGACGGTGGCTTTTTCTTCTTTACTGTAACAACTATTTCAATTTACACTTCAAAATAAAATCACGCTTCTTCAACGTGATTTTATATTTGGTGGGCCGGGTAGGATTCGAACCTACGTAGTTGTGAAACGCGAGATTTACAGTCTCGTGCATTTGACCGCTCTGCCACCGACCCCAAATTAACTTTAAAACATTATTAGCAATGTAAAATTATCATATAACGATATCGCAATAATGTCAATGTAAAATGATATGACTTGTAATAAAAAATACTGTGGAAACAGTATCCTTGAGCCGAGAACGGGATTTGAACCCGTGACCCCCACCTTACCATGGTGGTGCTCTACCAACTGAGCTATCTCGGCCTATAATTCATTGATTCTCTGTTTAAAATCGTCCAACTTCTTGTTATCCGGATTAACTGTCTTCAACTTCTGCCAAGATTGCCAAGCAAGATCCCTATTCTCAGTCAAAATATTCAAATCAATCATTCTGTCCAAATAGCGCGGGTTAGCTGGTTCAATTTCCAAAGACTTAGCGACATTTTCTTCAGCTCGTCCGAATTCATTCATTCCTCTGTAGGCCATGCTCAAACAAAAGTAAGCCTTGGCAAGCTCCAAACTTTTTTCTGCAGAATTTCCAGAGATCAACTTAGTCACATGCTGAAAAGTCTGTTCGGCATCTTGATAGTTTTCCTTGGTTAGATAAACTTCGCCCAATTCTTGAAAAGCCTGAACATTTGAACTGTCTAATCCGATAATTTCAATATACTTATTTTCTGCCGCTACCAAATCTTCTTTGTTGGTCAAATCATGCGCCTCTGCAAACAGCTTGCTCAAAGCCTGATCATCAGGCTTGGAAACAGCCAAATTGTTTTGTGAATAATTATCCTTCACAGCAATCAACTTGTTGTAGATTCCGACAAAAATCTTGCCAATCAAATTAATCACCGGTTTGATGATTTTCCAAGATCGTTGTCCAACCTTGTTTAATTGACGTTTGAATTTGTCATTGATAATTTTCTTTTTAACCAGACGCTGTTTTTCCACTTCAATATTCTCTACGTCAATTCTAGCTAAAATCGAAAACTTGCGCAAGACAATTACGGCAATCACTACCAAACTGATCACAACCAAAGCAATGGTTATATAATACGGCATAAAATTAATTTACTGAATAACTTTACAATATTTCTAAAATTATTTCAATGCTCCCTAATCTTTTTACTTAATATTCGCCATTTTACCAGAATCCAAACTGGCGCCACCCACCAAGAGGCCATCAACATACTTCAAAGCCAACAAATCCTGACTATTTTTGGCATCAACGCTCCCCCCGTAAATGACTCGGCATGCTTTTTTGGCCTTGGTCAATCCAAAAGATCTGGCCAATAAAGAGTGTAAATAATAGTGCTGTTCATCAGCTTCATTCGGCTCAATCGCCTGTCCGGTGCCAATTGCCCAAATCGGTTCATATGCCAAAATCAATTGTTGACTGCCCAATTTGACATCTTCCAACGCCTTGCGCACCTGACGAGCCAAAACTGCCTTACCCTTCTTGGCTTTTTTCTCTTCCAAAGTTTCGCCCACGCAAATTACGGGAATCAATCCGACCTTCAAAGCTGCCTTAATTTTTTCATTTACCATTTCATCGGTTTCTCCTAGATTCTGTCGACGTTCACTATGTCCAATCAAAACATATTTACAACCCAACTTACGCAAAGTCTCAGCTGAAACTTCTCCAGTATATGCCCCGTTATTTTTCCAAAAAACATTTTGCGCACCAAGTTTGATTTTACTGCCAGACAAAATTTCCCCGACTTTCTGCAAAGCAAACTCAGACGGGCAAACAACCAATTCATTTTCACTGTCTGTTTTCATTTTTTTGTAATCCACAGCCAAACGCACACTCTGTGTAAAATTTAGTTGCATTTTCCAATTGGCGATAATTATTTTTTTCATATGTGTTGCTTAAATAATTAGCTCACTTAATTTCAGGCCAATCATATCCTTGAAAAACCCAGTTCAACAAACGTTCGGTCTGAGTAAAACGTTGCCAACGATCATCAGCGCCAAGCACAACCGTAATCACCTGATGTCCGTCCTGTTCAAACATGGCCGCAAAACAATATCCACCCTCTTCCAAATATCCGGTCTTCCCACCAAGAATTTTGATCTCACCAGGCATTTGTCCCAAGAGATCATCAGTGCTTTCAAAAATCTTTTCTTGTCCTTCCTTGGTTTGAAAACGATATGTCCCGGTCAAAACAGCTTTTTTGATTTCATCATTTTGAATTGCAACACGCACCAACTTGAAAACATCGCGTGCCGTAGATTGGTTTTCCGGGCTCAATCCGGTCGGATCCACAAAACTTGTATTAAACATCCGCAAAGACTTGGCTTTCTGATTCATTTCCTCAACAAAGACTTGTTCAGACAAACCAGTCAAGTTTACCAAACCAGTAATTGCCGTATTTTCTGAACCAACCAAACTGGCATAGAAGAGATCCTTGGTAGTCAACTGATCGGCAGTATATAGTCTAATTCTTCCGCCCTCCCGTCGATCTTCTGGCAAAACTTTGTAAATAACATCCCAACCAGGATTATGTTCCAAAAAAACCAAGGCAGTCATCAATTTAGTAATACTGGCAATTGCCATGGCCTGATCCGCATTCTTGGAAAACAATTGCTGATTACTTTGCAAATCAACTGCCAAACCGCTCTTGACCGGTAAATCTATCTCTGACCAGGCATCTTTTCTGGTCGGAGGCATTGGAAAAATGCGTGGTGATGACAAATCCACTTCCACGGGATTATCTTGCAAAGATCTCACCTGTTGAGCAATTTGTTGTTCAAAACGCACAAACAAATGCTCGGTCAAAGCAATCTGGTAAAGATCATAATAATATCCAAGCCCGGGAAAAAGCAAAAACAGAATTGTCAGCCAAGTCATCATCATATCGCCTGTTCTTCATTTAATATTTTCTCAATCGTTTTGTCCTGACGCAAATCTTGATATTCCGGAAGGCTGGACACACTTGACAAACCAAGAAACTTCACAAAATCAGTCGTGACACTGTAATACGTCTCACCCTTTTCATTCTTAGATTCAATCAAACCCTTGATTAAAAGATTGCGTAAAATCAAAGAGCAGTTAATTCCCCGAATCCGATCCAATTCCAACTTGGCGATTGGTCCGCGGTAGGCAATGATCGTCAGGGTTTCCAAACTGGGACGGGACAATTCGCTGTTCATTTCTTGTTTGGCAAATTCTTTGACCACCTCCGAAACATCGGGAGCACTTACCATTTGATATGTTGTCTGATCCTTGATGATTGCCAAACCAGATTTGCGTTCAAGATATACTTGCATCAAACCCTCGCAAGCCTGGACAGCCTCTTCGGGTGTACACTCCATGATTTCAGCCAAGTCCTTGGGAGACATCGGCTTGGTAGCAATGAAGAGAATCGCCTCTGTTTTTGCCTGTAAATTATTCATATGATTATTTTATACTATTGATTTCAATTTCTCCAAACAACTCGGTTTGGTCAATCATGATATCGCGTTGTTTGGTTAATTCCAATAAGGCCAGAAAGCTCACGATCAATTCGGTGCGATCCTTGGCATTGGCCACAAAATAGCTGAAAGCCATTTTTACTTTCTGTCCCAACAAGGTTCTGATATTTACAATCTGTTCTTCAATACTCACTTCATTTTTCATACGACTCTCTTCCAAATCAAGTTGGGGTTTGAGACGACCAAGCAATTCTTTGAAAGTCGTAGCCAAGTCAGTGGCAGTCAATTTCTTGGGTGGTAAAAATAACTTGTCAAACAAAACCGACTTGCGATTAAATTCACGCTCATACATGAATCTTTTTTGCTTAAGGATCTTTTCAATCTTCTTGGCAGCCTCAACAAATTCCTGATACATGCGCAATTGTTCTTCAAATTCTTCAATTTCTTGATCTTGCTCCACATTCATGAAGGGCAACAGGGTGCGCGACTTGATCAAGAGCAGTTTGGCGGCCACAACCAAAAAATCAGCAACATGCTCCGGATCAATCTTGTTGCTCCGGATATAGTTCACATACTCATCAGCAATTTTAGCCAAATTAACCTCGGCAATCTTCAGCTCAGACTTTTCCACCATTTTCAACAACAAGGCCAAGGGCCCTTCAAATTTTTCCAGTTTGATAATCATAAAAAAACTAATTCTCCTTAGCTTCTATTAATGATTATATCTGAAAATAAGCTAAAAAGCAAAATGAAAAAATAACAAAAAAAAGAAGAGTCATTCAATTGAATGACTCTTGTTATTATTCACTAATGGAAGAGATATCCTTTTAAACCCTCGTTGATAAAAAATCCTCGAGCGATTGAAACATCTTCATAAAAAGTCGCTTCATTTTCTTCGGAAATTCCATAAGTCAATAAATATTCAAAGATAATCGCTTCATCACGATAGTCGCCCGTTCCTCGAGCAATCTTTCTGATTGCCATCATTACTTCATTCTCGGTCGGTTCTCTTGCAAGTATGGTTTCTATTACATCCTCATCTAAATCCAAAAGAAAATCGTCTTCGTCAAGAGACTCGTCAGCTCTGCTTTTCATATCAACCTCACGGTATTAATGGATAATATCTTAATTAATTATATTCAAAGTACTTTTAAAACTCAGTCTGCATTGGAACAGCATTCTTGCCATAATCGTTTACTTTCTTCTTTAAACACTGTTTTCCAATATCATGCTTCCATTGCTCTCCGGAATATCTCATATCAAGATCGTCTTTCATTTCCTTGTTAGAAGTTTTGAAAGTGGCGCAAAGCTCAAAGCTGGTTACGTCAACGATTTTGTACTCATACTTTTCTTCCTGGGTTTTATCAATCATATGGATTAATTCCCTCTCTGTCAAGTATGCTCCATTTTCTGTTAATAATATACCAAGATCCTTTGGCAATGCCTTGTTGCTATTATAATAACCATCAACAGCATTGGAAATCATATTAAAATCATTAATCACTTCCAAATCCGCCTTACGATCTCTGGCCAACTGTGGAGAATCCACAAAACAGAAAGCGGTGATAAAGGCGGCCAATACCAAGACCATGCTACCATAGAAAAATACCTTGGAAACAATACTCTTACCAACTTTTTCCCGTTTGACGTCATAGAGATAATAACTGAAGACAGCCCCGGAAATCACTAACACGGTCAATGCTTTAAGGATAAACTTAATAGTGATTTCACCATTCAAAAACATATTGACGGTGGCAATCAACCAGCCAATCACCACCAAGGAAGCGGCAAAGATAATCAAATAAGTGAGCCAACGACGCAGAGCAGACTCTTTGTCCAAAACTCCTGTCCGCAAATTCTTATTAATCTGGCTGATCATTATATAATAGATTGGAGCGGAAATAATGATTGCGGAAATTGCAAAGCGCAAAGCCTCACTGCTGAATCCGGAATATTCCACAGCGTCAAGAATACTCTTGTTGATAATCTGGAATACAATAACTCCAGTACATGTTGCCATGAATCCCAAGGCTACCAACGACAGTAAATAGAAGAAGGTAAACTTGGCATTGTTTTTGTGATTAGTCATAGTTTTTTCTTTAGTGATTAAGATACTAAAAATTATTAAGATAATTAAAACAATAATGGAGATAATGATTCCAAAAACACTAAACATAAAATATTTTACAATCCTATGGCCTCACCCTCTTCACATCACGTGGCAAGAAAACTGCCTCTCTGATATTTGGCAAATCCATGATTTTCATAATAATTCTGCCCGGTCCAATGCCGGCGCCACCGTGTGGAGGGCAACCATATCTAAAGAAATTCAAATAGTCTTCCAGTTCGCTCAAATTCATACCCTTGTCTTCGGCTTGTTTAGCCAAAACATCTGGACGATGTTCGCGCTGTGATCCAGTAGTGATTTCAATCCCCTTGTAGAGTAAGTCAAAACTCTTGGTGATATTCTGATTCTCCTCCTTACGCATGTGATAGAAAGGACGAGCAGTGATCGGATAATCAGTCACAAAGACAAAATCATGGCCAGTCTCCTCTTTCATCAGTCTGCCAAAAGCCTGTTCTTCTTCAGAACCAAAGTCATCGTCTTGCTCACTCTTGATGCCGGCCTTAGCTAGTTTTTCTTTAGCTTCCTTCATACTGATTCTTGGGAAAGGCATTGTTGGCACTTGTAAATCAAGATTCAAGGCTTTGTTCACATGTTCAAATCCGGCGACCAACATTTTCTCTTCCATCTCCATCACATCATTCTCAGAATCAATATAGGACATTTCAAAATCCCAACCCGTAAACTCAGTGCAATGACGATTGGTAAATGACTTTTCCGCACGGTAGACAGGACCAACAGCAAAGACTCTTTCCAAACCGGAAGCCATGGCCATCTGTTTGTAGAATTGCGGGGATTGAGCCAAGTAAACTTCACGATCAAAATACTTTACGGCAAAAACTTCTGATCCAGTCTCACTGGCCGTGCTCATGAAGGTTGGAGTGTAGAGTTGAATGAAATGATTGTCAGACAAAGCTTGGCGAAAACCTTTTTCCAATTCAGTCCAGACTTTGAAAATCATCTGGTGTTCCGGTTTTCTCAAATCCAACCAACGCCAATTAAAACGACTCTCAACATCAGCTTCATTGTCAATCTTCTGCATCACTGGAATCGGCATCTGTTCCGCTGCCAAAGACAACACCTCGGCTTTGATTGCCAAGAGCTCATACTCCTTGTTCCCTGACTTGCTTGGTTTTTCTTGCACAGTACCTTCAACAGACAAGATACTTTCCAAATTCAAACCATTGACCACGGAAAAAACTTCTTGATTGCTTTCCTCAACCACAACTTGAATTTGTCCAGAAATATCTCTGATAATTACAAAAATCAATCCTTTCAAAATGCGCACATTATGCACCCAGCCGGCAATCTTGACTGAATTGCCTAAATGGTTGGCGACTTCACTTATTAAGACTCTTTCCATATTATTGCTTTAAGATTATAAACGATTATTTAATAATGATTACTGCTTTAATTCTAACCGATTTCCTTGTTTTTTTCAATATTGACTAAATCGGTAATAATCTCCATAATGAAGGCAAATAGGTCTTTGTAAATTATCCGGAGGCAATCATGGAAAATCACTTAGCTTCAAACAATAATGCCTCCTTTTATAGATATGGGGCAATGTATTGGAGTCATGCAAATAATAAATATGAAATGTACCTTACCAACGACCAGGAAGATTTGATTGACTTTACAATCAACGTCAGAGGTACTATCTGGGGAACTTGGGAGTTTCAAGATCAACGAGAAATGGAACGCACCCAAGACGAAGTGAAGAGAATAAATAATAGCAAATCATCATATTGGTAATAGCCGAAATAAAATTAAAGCCTGATTGTTTAGATCAGGCTTTATTATTTAAAAATTTAAAAAGATTACTTATGATTCAAAATGTACTTACAAATCGCCTCACTTATTTCCTCACTAATGTGTGGATTATGGTAAAGAATCCTTTTAAGAAGAATGCCGTGATTATTTTTCTGATAAACGACGGATTTAAGGGACTGCACTGAACAACTCTCCGTTTTTTCAATTAAGAGGACATAATTGATTCCAATTTTATAATATTTAATCTCTTCAACTGTTTTCCTCTTTAATTCAGGAACAAGCAAAAGAAAAGCATGAATACCTCCCGGTGTGAAATCACTAATATCAGCCGGTCTCTTGGATTTTTCTTGTTTGTCATTTTTGGGCTCTTTCTTTCTCTGCTGATTGTCTTTCTTGTTTTCAGTAAGAGGATCAATAATAGTCGGCTCTTGATCTATCACTTCTCCGACATCACGCAAAATCTTCAGCACTAAAATCGTGCTCACTTCAGCATTAATATAGTGTTTCACCTGTAATATTGTTTCAGGATCAACTTTGAGACGATATTTAGCTAAAACCAATCCACGCAAACTATTCATTGAATGACTTCGCTTGGCATCATCTAAACGAATCTCTAAACCGGTCAAATATCGCGACAAAGCTTGGGTGCCTCGTCCGTCTAGTCCTGGGATGTTTTTCAAAAAAGCCATGATTTCGTTAGATTCCTCCTCTTCCGGTTCTTCATCAACAAGCAAGGCTTCTTTTTTTGATTCAGAATTAACAATATTATCAACAGTTTCCAGAATGGCATCATCCTCTTGTTCAATCTGTTCCAATTCATAATCAGACTCACTTTCTTGTTCATCTTGATCCTGATCATCTTGCGATGGGAAATTAATTCCCAAAAAGAACTCAAGATTCAATTTTTCGCAAAGCTTGTAACTATCATCTTGAGAGATAACGTACTTTTTGAAAAAAATCAAATATGGAGCAAAATGTTTCTGATTCATCATCCAATCAGCCAACGCTTTCGGAGTCGGTGCATAGTCTTTCAATGTATTGGCAATTCGTCTTTGAATTTTAAGATCATCGCTCAAATCACTCACAAACTCCAACATTAAGTCGCTCTCCTCAAGATGATTCTTCGTCTTTGGAATTTTTTCCTCCTTGACAATCCTCTTCTCTTTCTTTTGTTTGACTGGTTTATCTTGTTTCGGCAAGCTAATCCCAAGAGAGAACTTGTCATTCAACCAACAACAAATATCAAGACTTCTGCCAGGGCTAATGAAATTCATCTTAAAAAACAAACGCTTAGGATCAAAATTGTTACGCAATGCTTCTCTGGATAATAAATCAGCCAAAGATTGTAAGTTGGTATCCCTTCCGCAATCAATTTTCCGCAATGCATTAATAATCTGAAGTTGAGTTGTCGACGAATCAGACAGACTTTTAACAAAGGCTTCAAAAGCATCAACGGTTTGTAATTGCAAATCTTTCTCAAGATGCTTGTCAGTAATTTCTTCTTGCGGAAGCAAAGATATTTCAAGTTTTTCTTCAATCTCTTCTTCCTGAAATTCATTAACCAAAAGATCATCGTCTTGCTTAGTCTCCTGAGCTAACTCGGTTTCATGTTCTTCTTCATCTTGAGCCTCTTCTCTATTCTGAATTTCTTCTTTATCTTTGTTTTCTTGTTCAACTTCAGATGAATTTTCTGAAATATTCCATTCCAGACTTAATTGAGAAGGCTCCTTCAACGGTTCAATTTTCTTGTCATTCTCGCTATCCTTATTTTTAACAATCAAAACTTGTTTTGATTGTTCAATCGGAATACATCCATTTCTTGCACGCCCCTGTAAAATCGGGACTATCAATGATTGCACATCGCTGAGAAAATTTTTAAGATCATCCGGATGGATAAATTGTTTGTGATGGGTAACTGCCCCGCAATCTAATTGCGTTGCAAAAGTGTTAATAATACCTGCCATTGCTGGCCGCAACTGATTCTTTGCAAGATCAAGATATAGATCTTCTATATCCTTACTTGAAATAGCATTGAATAATTCCAAACAGAAAGAGGGCATTAACATTTTTTTCTTGTCAAAACCAATAAAAACTTCCATGACATTTCTCCTTGTAAAGTACTAATTTTGTTTATTAATATTTTCACTTAGCTTACATAAATTATTCTTTTTTGTCAATATTGGCTAATTTTGAAAATAAAAAAACAGATCCACTCTATTTTAAAAAAATTTAAGCCTGGTTTTTTATGCCAGGCTTAATTATATTCAATGCTTTTTGCATTACTTTTTCACAGTCACTTTGGCTGCTAAATAATATGAGTAGGTTCCGTCTTTTTCTTCAAACAATGCTTCGTCAATAATTGACGAACTAGATTTTCCATAAAATCTTATTTTGGTGATTGTCTCACCAGAATTAGATTTTAATGTATCAACAACTTTTTTTCCTAGCAACTCAATTGCTAGGTTATTAGCGGTCATGCTAGCAATCTGCTTGGCAGTTGCTATATCTAAACTGTTTCCAACGGCTATAGTCATAGCAGTCGTGTTTTCTACAGCCCAAGCGGTATCAGCCAGCTTATGCCAATCTTCTGGCAATGATGACTCTTGCGAAAGCAATGAAACAAATGAAACACAAGAAAAAAATAATACTGCTAAGACTAAAATAATCTTTTTCATCTAGAACTCCTTGAATATACAAAATATTTAATTTCAAAAAACTAAATATATTATAGCACAAATAACAAACTTTGTCAATGAAATTACTGTATTTTCTCTAATATAAGCCGAGAATATCAACCAAAAGACTTAATCAAATTATTAACCGCCAAATTAATCTCATTGGCGATTAAATGATTGATTTTCAGGTTTTTGATTACTTGATCAAACTGATGACTCATAATCATCTTCAGTTTATGAACACAATCAACTGACAAATCCATGGTCAATTGATTTCTTTTAGGCTGGCAAGATAAACAAACAACACCATTGCCAATCAAATCAAAGCGTAAGCCTTGATTTGAAATATCTTTTTGACAAATCAAACAAGTATCCAAATTCGGACCTTGCCCAAGGATAACCATTAATTTCAAAATGATGATGCTGGCTAACAAATGATAATAGATTGGTTCAGATTTTACTTGGTTCAGAAGATTTAAAAAATTCTCTAGTAAATAAAAGGCTTGTTGATCTGTCTCCCCTATTTGAAAATTCTGATCAAACCAATTAATTACCTTCCCGGCAGATTCAATCTTTGCCAAGTCTTGTTTTAATTCCAAAAAACAATCCACATTAGAAGCTCCTCCGGCATAGCTCTTACTCCGCCCATTAATTACCATTAAGTCAATCAGATTAAACGGTTCTAAATGTCCGGCCAACTTTGATCCAATTCTTTTTGTCCCCCGCGCCACCAAATCCAATTTCCCATATTCTTTGGTATAAAAAACAACCCGGGAGTCAAATTCTCTCCAGGGTTCACTTTTCAGAACAATCGCTTTGGCAATATAAGTTGCTTCCATCTTGAATAATATTATTAATTTCAAACAAGGCTTTATTTTACTTGATCAAAATAACTTTGCAAAATTAACATGGCGGCAATCGCATCTTGCGGTGCCTTTTCTTTCTTGTTGCCAAACAGCTTGTCAGCCAACTTACTGGTTAAACGCTCATCAATCATTTCAACAGGTATTTTCAAGTCATTTAATTTTTCCTTGAAATCATTAAAAGCTTGCAAAAAATTATTATCACCAGACATCTTGATTGGTTCACCCAATACCAGTACATCGGCTTGTTCTTTGTTAATAATTTCTTTTAACTCATCAATATTTTTAACCACGGCCAAAGGAACAGCAGTCTTTGATTGATTATCACCAATCGCCACACCAATCTTAGCGGCACCCCAATCAATTCCAATATATATTTTTACCATTTCCATATCTTCTTATTTAAAGTCTCTTTTAATCTATTAATTATTTCCTAGTCAAAATCTCGTGTCCGGTCTCAGTCACCAAGACTGTATCTTCAAAATGAGCACTCATGCTCCCATCTTTACTCTCAAAAGTAAAGCCATCTCGTCCCGTCTTGATTCTCCAATCACCCAGATTGACCATCGGTTCAATTGCCAAGACCATTCCCGGACGTAATTGCACATCAGGCAAACCACTTTCACTGATCTTGTAATGTGGAATTTGCGGTTCTTCATGCACGTCCAAACCGACTCCATGACCAACCAAATCACGCACCACGGCAAACCCTCTGGCCTCCACATGGTTTTGGATTGCTGTGCCAAGGTCATTCAAACTATTACCCGGTTTGATCTGTGCCAAACCCAAGTCCAAAGATTCCTTAGTTGTCTTGACTAGAATCTCTGTTTCCGGATCTGTTTGGCCAACAATCGCGGTGCGTGCCATATCACTGAAATAGCCCCGACTGCCACCAGGCACAAAAGGATATTCCATACCCATATCAATCCCAATAATATCACCTGATTTTAATTCACGAGAGGGATAGGCTGGAGCATGGACAATCTCATGATTAACTGACAAACAAAGTGCAGATGGAAAAGGCTTGGCGTTCTTGTGAGTTTGATATCCTTTGAAAGCCGGACGACCGCCAAAATCATCTATTAATTTACAAGCTAAATCTTCCAATTCTCCCGTACTCACACCCGGCTTGACCAAGGCCAAAACCTGTTCCATGACCTCAGCCAAAAGCTGACAGCTCTTGCGAATGCCTTCAATTTGTTCTGGTGTTTTGATTAGGTTAATCATTATATTTACTTACTATTTATTATTGATCTTGTTGATCTTTGATATTTCTTTCCACAGCCTCCCAAATATCTTGTTGCACTTGAGCAATGCTCTGTCCCCCATCAATATTGATGGTATAGTGTGCCTTGTAGGTGGCTTTCAACATTTCCTCCACTGCCTTGTGATAGTCTGCCAAACGTCTTTGGACAACTTCTGTTTTGTCATCGCTTCTAGTAATTAATTTACTGCCACAACGATCACAGAGATCTGATTGTTTCGGTGGTAGATACTTTGTATTGTATTTTGCCCCACAGCCGGAACAAATCAATCTGGTCGCTGTCCGATCCAAAATATCTTCATCTTTGACTTCCAACAAAATCAACTGAATCATGTCGCCCTTTCTGACCAAACCAAGTAAGTCATCAAGTTCTTCCACATTACGAGGATAGCCATCAAGGATCACACCTTCTTGAGCGTCTTTCTCTTCCAAACGATCCTGAATCAATTGGTTGGCAATCTCACTTGGCACCAACTCTCCACGATCCATAATCGCACCCATGGCCTTGCCCAATTCCGTATTCTCGCGACGTTCTTTACGCAACAAATCACCCACTGAAATCGTCGGCCAATTAGTTTTTTCAGATAGTAATTCCGCTTGTGTTCCCTTTCCGGATCCTGGGGGTCCGAAGATTAGAAAGAAGTTTCTTGCCATAATTGCTTGTTATTTGTTAAAAAGTTATTATAGCATACCTGTAAAAAATTTCCAGTTTACTATAATCCCAGATGCGGGTTGTTCTTCAACTCATGCGTGACCCGATCAGCCGGATTATTACCCCTGATTTCAACCGGGTTGGCACTCACCGCACGAGAATTAGCTTCTTTTTTGTCAAAACCAGATTTGTAATTAAAGGCATTGGCAAACCCCGGTCCCTTTCTGTTTTTCGCTTCTTCTTCAGCAGCCCGATCATAGCGAAAACCAAGAGCACGACCATGCTTCTGTTCCTCAGTTAATCCAACCGGCATAGTTTCTTTCTTGGTCAAAACCTTGCTCTTGATCCTTTTTTTGAAATCAGCGCCATAGTTACCCAATTCAGTTTTCATCATCTTGGTGATCTGTTCATTACTCATCTTACGACCATGCTCCAATCCTCCGTGTTTTTTGAACATTTCCCGCAACTTCTGACGGTCACGATAATTTACATTCTTGAGTTGTTTTTCCATCGCAATCTGACCGTAACGATCATATTTACTGTACTTGGAAATTGTTTCCCCTCCGGCGATGCTTTTTTTGCTACCAAAAAAATCATTGAATAATCCCATATTAGAAATGTAATATAAAACTTATGAACTAAACGTTCATATTTTTATTATATCACAGGACAGCCGGAAAGAAAAAAGAGAAATAGAACAAAAGAAAGAAGGAAAAAAAGAGAGAAAAAAATAATTTACCAATTCTTGTAAAGATCGTAGCGACCAATGGAAGCAAACAAAATATCTCCATTGGCCTGACGTTCAAAAATAATTCGATAATTACTGGAAATAGAAATAGACCAAGCACCACGCAAAGTGCTATACAATTGATTAAGACGGAATGAAGAATGCAAAGGATTCATTCGAAAAAGCTTTTCTTTTTCCAACACTGTTTTTATAACCTCTGGTGGCAAACTCTTCAATCTCTTGATAAAGGCTTTGCCATAATAGATATTCTTGATAATCATAGCAAATCGGCTAAAGAATCAGCAGTCACCATTTTACCAGACTTATATTCCTTATCAGCAGATTTGATATCTTGCAATAATTCTTCTACAGAAATAAGATCTCGATCCTCCATGATTAACTGCTTGAGATAGTCACTTACTGAGACAAGTCCTCTTTTTTTGACAGTATTCTTCAGATCTTCGACAACCTCTTTTGGTAAAGAAATACTCAATGTTTGACGCATATATTTTAATTTAATAATTTATACCTTCAGTGTATTACAATTGTAATACACTGTCAAAAGTAAAGAAAAAAATAAAAAAGGCAATCATTTTACTGACTGCCCCAACTAACACCTGAGATCAACTCTTGATTCTTCCAGCCAAACATCAGTTTGGAACGAACAAGAATACCGTTGTTTCTCAACCCGACGAATTACCGCGGCTGCTGGCTCGTCGTTGAAATGGTCATGGATATTAGTTAACCCTACATAATATCATAATCCCTCATTGAGAGCTGAGCCTGGATCTGCTTTACCATATCAATCACAACACTTACCACAATCAAGAGAGAGGTACCGCCAATCACGAGGCTCTGCATGCCAGAGAAATATCTGACAATCAATGGTAAAATGGCAATCACTGCCAAGAAGATAGCACCGGTAAAGATAACCCGATGAGAAACAGTATTCAAATAATCACTGGTATGTTTGCCCGGGCGAATGCCTGGGATAAAACCACCCTGACGCTGAAGATTCTCAGCAATATTTTCCGGATGGAAAATAACTTCAGTGTAGAAATATGTAAATCCGAATACTAATACAAAGTAAACAATGCCGTAAACCATTTGGTTTGCCAAGACCCCAATCACCCATTGAGCGGCATCAGCCAAGAACATTGACTTGGCATTGATGAAGAATTGGGCGACCATTGATGGGAACAAAATTACGGAAACTGCAAAGATGATCGGCATCACACCGGCCATATTCACCCGCAATGGCAAACTGGTACTGGTACCGCCGAAAGCTCTACTACCGTGCACCTGTCTGGCATATTGCACTGGGATATTACGTTGTCCTTCATTCACAATTACGACTCCCACCACGGTAACCAAAGCAACAATCACAAAAGCAATCACGGTAAACAACATGGTTGAGTCATAGGTGGCAAACAGATTTTGAATCATGGTTGGCAAACCGGAAATAATACCTGCAAAAATCATCAATGAAATACCATTACCAATCTTCCTTTCACTGATTAATTCACCAAGCCACATCAAGAAGACAGTTCCGGCAGTGATGGTGATGACAATGCTCAACATATCAAATGTTCCCAAATCACCAATAATGCCGGTGGTGGAACGGCGCAACAAAGTGATCATGCCATATGATTCAATCATGGCCAAAGGAACAGTCAACCAACGAGTCCACATGTTAATTTTCTGTCTGCCAGCTTCCTCCTTGTTCATTTCTTCCAATTTTGGAATAATCATTGCCAATAGCTGGAAAACAATGGAGGAAGTGATATATGGAGCAACGCCCATCATCACGATGGAAAAGTTCTGCATGCCTGCTCCGGAAAACATATTGACCAAACCGAGTACCTGGTTAGAACTAAAGAAATCACGTAAAGCGGTTACATCTACTCCCGGGATCGGAATATGTGCCAATAGCCTGAAAATTACCAACATTAAAAGTACGAATATGATACTATTACGCACTTCTTTGGCCTTCCAAATTTGTTCTAATTTATTAGCCATATAAAAGAATTATTTTTTAGAAACTGCCTTTGGTGCTTGAATCACACCCTGATGCTTCTTGATATTTTCCAAAGCAGAAGCGCTGAAATTAACATTGGCAAACACCAATTTTTCAACAGTCAATTCTCCCCCATTCAAAATCTTGATTGGTAACTTAATTTTAGCAATTAAACCGGCTTTCAACAAGGAAGCTGGATTAACAATCTGTCCTTCCTTAAAGCGGTCATTCAAGGCTTCAATCTTCACAACTTGCATCTTTGGCTTGTCGGATTTGAAACCTCTGGATTTCGGAGTACTCAAAATCATCTTCTTCATACCAAGACGCTTTAATCCAGTTACACCGGAACGGGACTTTTGTCCCTTTTGTCCACGGGTACTATAAGTACCGTGGCCGGAAGCATTACCTCGACCAACGCGCTTGCGAGTCTTTTGTTTTGCAGTTTTTAAATTATGAAGAGTTAATGACATATATTTTATTTAGTCTTTTTATTATCAACTTCTACTTCTGTTTCAGAGTTTTTCTGTTCTTGATTATTTTCTCTACCTTCTTTCTTTTCCTTTCTGGCATTCTTTTCTTCTCTCACTTTCACTTGTTTGATTTTACTCAAAGCTTCCATGATACACTTAGCATTGGAAACTTTATTATTGGTTCCCATGATTTTACCAGTAACGTTGTGGATCCCAGCCATTTCCATGATTGTTCTCATTACACCTCCGCAAATAATACCGCGTCCTTTTTTAGCTGGTCGCAATAGAATTTCTGCAGCACCCCACTTATGTTGAATGGAGTGAGCAATTGTACCATTAGTGATTTGGATATCAATCATTTGCTTCTTGGCCTGGTTAACCGCTTTGTTGATTGCCAAAGTCACATCCGCTCCCTTGGCCAAACCGATTCCAATCTTACCTTTCTTGTTTCCAATTACAATACAAGCCCGAAAACGCATTCTCTTACCGCCGGCCATCACACGAGTCACACGAGCCAAATCAATAATTCCTTGTTCAAATTCACTCTGAGCCGGACGCTTGTCAGGTCTCCTGTTCTTGGTCATTGAACGCTTATTACCACCCTGGCGATTATCACGATCTTCTCGGCCTGATTTTTCAGTCATTACCGCTTCGGCAACTTCAACCACCGGAGCAACAGCTTCTTCTGCAACTGCTTCGTTATTAATGTTTTCTTCGTTTGTGTCTTTTACTTCGGTCATAGGTTTAAAATTCTAAGCCGCCTTCTCGGGCACCTTCTGCCACAGCCTGAATTCGGCCATGATATTGAAAGCTTCCGCGGTCAAAAATTACTTTTTTAATATTTTTTTCCAAGGCTTTCTTGGCAATAATCTTTCCAAGCTCATTACTGGCTTCAGTCTTATTACCCTTCAAACCCTTACTGTGTGCGCTCACTAAAGTCTTGGCAGTATCGTCATCAATCAACTGCGCAAACATACTGGTATTTGATTTAAAAACACTCAAACGAGGTCTTTCGGCAGTACCAAAAATAGTGGCCCTGGTTCGATTGGCACGTCGTTGTTTTTTATCTTTTTTAGCGATTTCCTTATTCATATGTTTTTTTACTTAGTGGCAGACTTACCTTCTTTACGCCTAATAACTTCATCCATATATTTAATACCCTTTCCCTTATATGGTTCAGGCTTACGAACTTTTCTAATCTGAGCGGAAGTTTCTCCAACCGCCTGTTTGTCAATTCCGGAAATAGTTACCACCTTACCTTCTACTACCGCGTCAATTCCTACTGGCAAATCATATTCAACCGGATGAGAATATCCAACATTCAAAATCAACTTGCGACCAGCCACATTTGATTTGTAACCAACACCATTGATTTCCAATTTCTTTTCAAAACCCTTGGTCACTCCTTCCACCATATTATTAATCAAACTGCGATACAAACCCCAAAAAGCTTTCTTTTGTTTGTCATTCAAATCATCAATGGAAACCAAAATTTCTTTCTCAGTGATTTCAATCTTAATCTTATCACTTAGTTTTTGTTTTAGCTCTCCTTTCGGACCTTTGACAATGATAAAATCATTCTCAATTTTAGCTTGAGCTCCACCAGTTAATTCAATTGGCAATTTTCCTAATCTTGACATATGCTTAGTATATTTCACAAATAACTTCTCCACCGACCTGTTTTTTGCCGGCTTCCTTGTTGGTCATCAGACCGTGGGAAGTGGAAATGATTGCGATTCCCATATTATTTAAAACTCTTGGCAGTTCATCTTTACTGACATAGACTCTGCGACTTGGTTTACTCACTCTTTTTACAGAAGTAAACACGGATTTTCCATTTTCATCATATTTCAAAACAATGCGCAACTGATCAAAGGCAGCACTACCGTTCTTGGTACCGTCGGCACTCAAAACTTGAACATCACCAACCCAATGATTCTGTTGCAGTAATTTGGCAATATTATATTTAATCTTACTCATTGGCAAAACAACCTCTTGCTTGCCAATGGCGGAGGCATTCCTCATTCTTGTTAACATGTCTGCGATTGGATCTGTCATATTGTTTATTTTACCAACTTGATTTCTTAATACCTGGCAAATCGGCGTTATTGGCCAATTCCCTAAAGCAAATTCGACACAAACCAAAATCCCTCATGTATCCATGATTACGTCCACACCTCCAGCAACGGTTGATCTTCCGACTGGAATACTTTGGGGTTTTCTTTGCTTTTTCGATTAATGCTTTTCTTGCCATATATCTTAATTAATTTTTACTAAATGGGAGCCCCAATAAAGACAATAATTCATGTCCCTCTTCTTGATTCTTTGCAGTTGTTGCAATGCTGATTTCCAAACCATGGGTGCGATCAACATTTTCAATCTTAATCTCCGGGAAGGCAGTCTGATCTTTGAATCCCATTGTGATATTACCTTGACGATCGATTCTCTTGGCACTGATGCCACGGAAGTCTCTGACGCGAGGGAAAGTCACATTGATTAATTTATCCAAAAAATCATACATCTTCTGTCCACGCAAAGTCACAGCAACACCGACGCTGTCTCCTTCTCTCACTTTGAAAGCAGCGATTGACTTACGAGCCTTGACCACCATTGATTTCTGTCCGGAAATATCAGTCAAATTCTTCACGACATCGGCAATATATGCCTTGTCCTTGGAATGACGCCCCACACCAACGTTAATACTTACCTTAGTGATCCGAGGAACATCCATGACATTAGTGTAGCCAAATTTTTCTTTCAACCTTGGCGTTATTTCTTTTTTGTATAATTCTACTAGTCTCATATTAGTCAATTACTTTAGTGCACTTTTTGCAAACTCGATTTTTCTTCTTTGTCTTTTTTTCACCTTCGCCAACTTCAACAGTTTCATATCCAACGCGGGTTGCTTTGCCACATTTTGGGCAAATCAACACCAAGTTGGAAATATTCAAAGGAGCCGGGAACTCAATTCTTTGTCCCTTTTCTCCCTGCTTCTGCGGACGGAGATGCTTAATTAACAAATTCAAACCCTCAACACTGGCTCTTTTTTCCACAGGGAAAATCTGTAGAACTTTTCCAGTCTTGCCTTTGTCCTTTCCGGCAATGATCTTTACTTTGTCATTTGCTTTAATCTTCATATTCAGGATTTAAACTTATTAATTATATCTTATTATTATTTTACTCTTTTTTATTATCTTTCTTATTATCTTTCTCTTTTTTACAATACTTCCGGTGCCAAGGATGCAATCTTCATATATCCAGCCTTACGAACTTCTCTTGGAATTGGTCCAAAGATACGGGTTCCTTTTGGTTCACCTGACTTTTTGTCAATAATCACGCAAGCATTCTCACCAAATCTGATATAGGTTCCATCTTTACGGCTGATCTCCTTACAGGTTCGAACAACAACAGCAGTTAACACATCACCTTTCTTGACAGAACTATGTGGCACAGCTTGTTTGACAGCAACAATAATCCTCTCACCGGCATGAGCGTATCTTTTCTGATAGCCACCCAAAACCTTGATGCATTGTACTTTCTTTGCACCGGTATTGTCAGCTGTTTTTAACATTGTTAATACTTGAATCATATCTTTAAATTATTGACTGTCTATTTGTTTCCTACAACTCTCCAACGCTTATCCTTACTCAATGGACGACATTCGACAATTGTTACCTTGTCATCAATCTTGTATTGGTTCTTTTCATCATGCGCCTTGTATTTTGTGCTGGTGGTATAGCGCTTGTGGTACTTAGGGTGAAGCTTTACAGACTCAACCTTAACCACGATGGTTTTATCCATCTTGTCGCTGACCACTATTCCGGTCATCTTGCGTTGCATGCTTGGTTTTGTTGCTTGATTTTCCATATTATTTATTTATTTTCCTTGTTGGTATTCAGAACAGTCAAAATCTTCGCGACTTCTTTCTTACCTTCACGAATTGAACGTACATTTCCCAATTGCTTGTTAGCATCTTTGAAACGTAACTCTCGCAACTTGCGGCGATTTTCAGCCAGTAAGCCATGCAATTCGGATTCTTTTTTTGTTCTGATTTCTTTAATCTTCATATCATTACTTCTTAATAAACCTACACTTGATTGGTAATTTGTAAGCAGACAAGGTTAAAGCTTGCTGCGCATCTTTTTCTGATACACCTTCAATTTCAAACATGATTACACCAGCCTTGATCTTGGCAACATAATGGTCAACCGTACCTTTTCCTTTACCCATTGGGATTTCTCCACCCTTCTTGGTAACTGGTTGATCCGGGAAAATTCTAATCCACATCTTTCCGGTTCTCTGTAAATAACGGCTAATCACACGACGGGCAGCTTCAATCTGTCGAGCAGTAATCCAGTGTGATTCCATCGCTTTCAATCCAAAGCTTCCAAAACTCAAATTAATACCCTGGCTGGCCTTTCCACCGCGGCCCAGCTTATGTGATTTTCTGTATTTTGTCTTTTTTGGTGTTAACATATTATTGTCCTTTTACAACTTCACCTTTTTCATCTGATGATTTTTCAAAAATTTCACCCTTGTAAACCCAGGCTCTGACGCCAATTGTTCCGTAAGTGGTATGGGCAACTCCGCGAGCATAATCAATATCAGCACGCAAAGTCTGCAAAGGTAATTTTCCGGCACTCAACATTTCAGTCCGAGCAATTTCTGCTCCATTCAAACGTCCACTGACCATCACTTTAATTCCCAAAGCACCGGCTCTTTCCACGCGACCAATCACCTGTTTCATCACGCGCTTAAAAGGCATTCTCTTTTCAATCTCCAAAATCATAGATTGCACTAAAATCTGTGCACTCAAATTCGGTCGATTCACTTCAGTGATTGTCAAATTGATTTCATTCATTCTGAAATTCTTCAAAAACTTGGTATGAATCTTCTTTTTCAAATCTTCAATACCGGCTCCGCCTCGGCCAATCAAAATGCCAGGCTTGGCTGTATGTACATTTACCATGATCTTGTCTTTTGCACTTCGTTCAATATCAACTCGGTCAACACCGGCTTCTTTGAATTCTTTCAACAAAAATCTACGCACAGCCAAATCTTGCTTTAGTTTTGAAATATATGTTTTTTGATCGCTAAACCACTTGGAGTCCCAACCCCTAGTAATTCCCACCCTCATGATTTTTGGATTAACTTTCTTTCCCATATTAATGCTTTATACAATAATTCAATATTTTTCTAATTCACTATTTTAATTTAATCTCCTTTAATAATTAACTATCCACTCTTTCTGCGGAATACCTTTTTGGTAAAACCTTTACCGCCTTCAATTCTGGCATGACCACCACGGCTATCAGCACGTGGATCAACAATCTCTTTGCCCAATTCCTTTTCTTCTCCAGTCGCCTCTTCTTTCAAAGCTTTGTCCTTATCAGTAATCTTCACACCATCATCTTCCTTTTTCTTTTCTCCCAACTTAATTGGAGCTTCAATCTTTTGCTGCTTGGCTTCTTTTACTCCGGAATCCTTAACTTCTCCCAAAGTGATATTGATATGGCTCATTTTCTTACGCAACATTGTGGCACGTCCATGAGCTCTTGGCAACCAACGTTTCATCACCGGTCCCTGATCAACAGTAATTTCTTTAATATACAGGTTATTCTCAGTTAAGTCAAAGTTGTTTACAGCATTGGCAATTGCAGACTTAACCAGCTTAGTTACCGGCAAAGCACCGTTCTTTGGGCTGAATCGCAATTGATCCAAAGCAGGCTGAACTTGTTTGCCACGGATTAAGGTAGCCAACAAACGCAGTTTGCGGGGTGCAATTTTGATATATCTTGCTTTTGCTTTTACTTCCATATATTTATCACTTCTTATTTCTTACCTTGTGGCTTGGTGCCTTGTGGTTTACTATCTTTTCCCTGAGACTTCGCGACTTTACCGCCATGACCAACAAATTTTCTGGTAAAGGAGAACTCTCCCAACTTGTGTCCAACCATATTTTCATTAATACTCACCGGAATATGCTTACGTCCATTGTGAACACCAAGAATAAAGCCAACCATTTCTGGAGTCACAGTACAAGAACGATCCCAAACCTTGATAATGTTTTTGTCGCCCGGCTTTGTTGCTTTAATTTTGTTGAGGAGCCTTTCGTTTACGTAAGGTCCCTTTTTCAGACTTCTTGGCATATTGTCTTAATTATTTTTCTTCCTGATAATTAAATATTAATTACTTCTATCTAAATATTAATTATTTTCAATTATTTCTTACTCTTGCGTCCCTTTCTCCTCTGGATAATCAACTTGTTGGACAACTTCTTCTGATCTCTGGTCTTCACACCTAGAGCATGTTTGCCCCACTTGGTCTTTGGATGCTTCAAACCAATACTCTGGTTTCCTTCACCACCTCCGTGTGGGTGATCAACCGGGTTCATGGCAGATCCACGAACAGTTGGCCTCCAACCCATATGACGCTTTCTTCCAGCTTTTCCAACTTTGATATGTTTAATATCCTGGTTACCGACTTGTCCGATTGTGGCCATACATTCTTTCTTGACCATGCGAATTTCAGTGGAAGGCATTTTCAACTGTGCCATCTTTTCAATCGCCATCAAATAGACGGCATTACCAGCACCGCGTGCCAACTTTCCACCTCTGCCTGGAACCAACTCCACATTGTGGATTGGAATACCAACCGGAATATGTTTCAAAGGCATGGCATTGCCAGACTTGGCCTCAATCAAATTCTGTGAGCTCAAAACAGTATCACCGACTTTCAAATCTACCGGAGCGATAATATATCTTTTTTCACCATCAGCATAATTAATCAAAGCGATTCTTGGTCCACGACTTGGATCATATTCAATAGTCGCAACCTTTCCTGGAATATCAAACTTATCTCTCTTGAAATCAATCATTCTGATCTGACGACGAGCTCCACCTCCACGATGTCTGACAGTAATCTTTCCTCCAGCATTGCGACCGGCAAATTCTTTCTTGATCTTAATCAAAGACTTTTCCGGTTTAGTTTTTGTAATATCAGAAAAATCCTGGAAGCTTGCGCCTCTCATGCCCGGTGTATTTGGTTTTGCTTTTCTTACTCCCATATGTTTATACTCCTTCGTAGACATTAATATTCTTACCCTTTGGCAAAGTTACAATTGCTTTCTTCCAATCTTTGCGTTTACCAACAACTTTTCCGCGTTGTTTAGTCTTACCTTCCAAACGCATCAGGTTAACTTTCTCAGGCATGATTCCATATACTTCTTGAATTGCTTTAGCAACTTCAATCTTGTTGGCATTTTTTGCAACTTCAAAAACATACTTACTCATACTGGCCAAAGATCCACCTTTTTCAGTAATGATTGGTTTGATCAAAATGCGATATGCCTGTCCGTTCTTGGCAGTTACAACTGTTTTCTTTCCATCTTTGGTTTCCTTTTTGACAACAGCCTTATTCTCTTCACCATATAGCTCTTTCATGCTTGGTTCTGCCTTTGCTTCCTTTTTAGCGACGACAGACTTAGCTTCCTGTTCAACAGGTTGCTTTTCTGATCCTTCTTCTTTTTTCTTGCTAAATAATGCCATACTAATTATTTATTCAATTTCTTGACCGCTTCCGCAGTCATGATTAAATTCCTGTATTTTAACAAATCTGCAATATTGATATTATCCAAATTAATCACCATCATGTTTGGGAGATTGCCGGCAGACTTCTTGAACTTTTCATTCCGAGAATCATCTAAAATCAAAACACTACGTCGGGCCTTGTCTTCCAAAACTTTCTTTTCCAAATCAGTGATCATGGCTTTCACAAACTTTGTTTTGAAATCCTGGACTTCCAAGCTGTCGATAATGATCAAATGTTTGTCAGCAACCTTGTCGGACAAAACCATTTTCAAAGCTTGCTGTCTCACCTTCTTGTTAATCTCCTTGCTGAAATTTCTTTCATTTGTTGGTCCAAAAGCAACACCACCTCCACGCCAAATCGGGTTACGAGAAGATCCAACACGAGCACGTCCTGTTCCTTTCTGTCTCCATGGTTTCTTTCCACCACCACGGACTTCACTGCGATCCTTGGTATGAGCAATTGCAACACGACCATTGGCCATCTGTGCTACCAAAACTTGGTGAATCAATTCTTCTTTTGCGACCACACCAAAAACTTTGTCGGACAATTCAATCTCGCCGACGACTTCTGCTTTTTGGTTGTGGACATTATACTTAATCATATTGATTACGCTTCTTTTGTTTCTTCAGTTTTTTCAATAACTTCTTCAGTTGGAGTTTCTGCAACTACAACTTCTTCCTTTGGTTCTTCAACAACCTGCTCAGCAACTTCTTCTGCAACAGGAGCTTCTTCTTTTACTTCTTCAACTGGAGTTTCAACGACAGTTTCTTCCGCTACGACTGTTTCTTCCACAATTGGAGCTTCAACTACTTCTGGTTTGTCTGCAACAATTTTCAAATCTCCTTTACCGGCAATCATCACCAAGCCATTATCTGCACCTGGGACGCTACCATTCAAAAAGACAATATTATTTTCTGTATCAACTTCAACAATTTCCAAATTGGTAATTGTAATCCGCTTGTCACCCATTTGTCCAGGCATACGCATTCCTTTGAAAACGTGAGCTGGTCCGGTTGCTCCGGCAGATCCAGGCATTCTGACCTGATCCTTGGTACCATGAGTCTCTTTCTGACCACGGAAACCATGACGCTTTACTACACCTTGAAAACCTTTTCCAATACTGGTTGCAGTCACACGAACAATGTCACCAGCTTCAAAAGTGCTGGCATTGATCACATCACCGACCTTAATTTCCGGTTTAGCATCATTATGCTTGTCTAATCTGAATTCACGGACATATCTGAAATCACCCATTCCCTTGTAATGTCCCAACTGTGGTTTTCTGATATTCTTCTGTTTCTTTGTGCCAAAACCAAGCTGAACGGCTTCGTAGCCATCAGTCTCTCCGGTTTTCACCTGAATGACTTTACAAGGACCAACCTGTACTTTCGTTACAGCCTTTTTGTCCTCATCTTTCCAAATCTGAGTCATTCCTAGTTTTGTGCCTAATATAAATTTCATATTTTGTGATAAATAAAAAACCGGCTTGAAAGGCAAACCAGTTAAACAACAAAGATGAGCGATCAGCTCCTATCCCATGCTATTCAATTTTTGGTTAATTCCTTTCGACAAGTTTTGCCTGATTCAAGTACTTCTCCGAAAAGAGGTTTCTTAAACGAGCCAAAATCCTGGTTTTAATTTACATTTTAATCTCCACGCTCACTCCGGCAGGAAGATTCAAATTACTTAAAGCTTCCACAGTGCTTGGTGACGGATCAATGATGTCAACCAAACGCTTGTGTGTCCTCATTTCATACTGATCTTTCGACTTCTTGTGCACGAAAGTTGAAGCATTCACAGTGTACTTTCGTTTTTCTGTTGGCAAAGGAATTGGGCCATTGATTTTGGCACCGGTCCTCTTCACAGTATCCACAATAGTTTTTGTAGATCGATCAATGATCTTGTGGTCAAAGGATTTGATTTTAATCCTAATCCTTTGCTTTTCCGTATTCTTTTCTTCTTTTTTTTCTGTCATGTTTGCGGACAAGGAAATTAATATCTCCTTGATTGAAATATTAAAGTCCTAACTAATTAATCTGCTAAATAAGCATTATACAGCTCCCCAGAGATGAGGAGCTGAAAATGATTACTTGATAATCTTGACAACTACACCAGCACCAACGGTTCGTCCGCCTTCGCGGATCGCGAATTTCTGCTTTTCTTCCAAAGCGATTGGGCAAATCAACTTGATCTTCAAGTTAACAGTATCACCAGGCATTACCATCTCGGTTCCTTCTGGTAATTCAATCTCTCCAGTTACGTCAGTAGTTCTGATATAGAATTGTGGCTTGTAGCCCTTAAAAAATGGCTTGTGTCGTCCACCTTCATCTTTACTCAAAATATATACTTCAGCTTCAAATTCAGTATGAGGGGAAACAGTTCCGGTCTTGGCCAAAACCTGACCGCGTTCAACATCATCTTTCTTAGTACCGCGCAACAACACACCTGCGTTGTCACCAGCCTGACCTTGATCCAACTGTTTGTTGAACATTTCAATTCCAGTCACAGTAGTCTTGGATGTTGGGTGAATACCAACGATTTCAACTTCTTCACCAACTTTGATGATTCCGCGTTCAACTCTTCCAGTTACCACAGTACCACGTCCTTCAATTGAGAAGATATCTTCAATCGGCATCAAGAAAGGCTTATCAACTGGACGAACTGGCTCTGGGATGAAGTCATCGCAAGCAGCGATCAATTCTTCAACCTTCTTAGCCCATTCTCCTTCTGGAGCTTCCAAAGCTTTCAAAGCACTTCCTCTGATAATTGGAGTAGTGTCTCCTGGGAATTCCCACTTCTTCAATAATTCTCTGATTTCTTCTTCAACCAAGTCAATCAATTCTTCGTCTTCAACCATATCGCACTTGTTCAAGAAAACAACGATGTGTGGTACGCCAACCTGACGAGCCAACAAAATGTGTTCCCTGGTCTGAGGCATCGGGCCATCAGTTGCGGAAACAACCAAAATTGCACCGTCCATCTGAGCAGCGCCGGTGATCATGTTCTTCACATAGTCGGCGTGACCTGGACAGTCAACGTGAGCATAGTGTCTCTTTTCAGATTCATACTCAACGTGAGCAGTAGCGATAGTAATACCGCGAGCTTTTTCTTCTGGAGCGGAGTCAATCTGATCCACACTCCTACTTGATGCCTTCATTCCTTTCTTGCCTAAAACAGCGAGAATGGCTGCAGTCAAAGTTGTTTTGCCGTGGTCAACGTGGCCAATAGTACCAATGTTGACATGCGGCTTTGATCGTTCAAATTTATCTGCCATATTATTTTGTTTAAACGGTCTTCAGCTCTGCTAAAGTTTTTTGCCTGAAGGCAACCAACCGTTAGTTAATTATTTTATTATTAATTTTATTAAATATTTATTATTATCTATATTTACTTTTTTAAAAAGTGATCTCTTCCAAATACTGTTCATCATCTTCTGCTAGTTGTTTTCTTTCTTGTGGAATCTGCCAATTGTTCTCAAGCTTGCGATCCAAGACTTGAGCAATCGGTTCAAAATCTCTGCCCTGATCAGAAAGAGGACGGTTTCCAAAATCTTCATTTTCCACTTCTTCTTCCGGACTCATCGGTGGTTCTTGATATTCACCAAAAGCACTAAAATTAGGCTCATTTTCCCAACTCGCCATTTCAGGATTTATTTTATCAGCTATGGCCCGCTCTGTCAAGTACCCTGGGTCCTGGATTTTTTCTGCTAATGTTTCATACTTATCCAAGGAAAGCACAACATAGGGTTCTCCATTATTTAGATCAAAAACAATTACGTTATCCCCAGTTTTATTGGCCAAATCAATAATCCTTTGTAATTTGTCTGTCATATTGATATTTTTTGATGTTTTTTCCAGTTTTTTGATGAAAAAACAATTTGTTAATCAAACAAATCTACGATATAAATATCATATCTTTTTTTGGAAAAGAAGTCAACAACGAAAAAAGGCTATAAACATTGAAGTTTATAGCCTTAATTACGTTTTTGTCCAAGAAAACAACATTATATGTTATTAATTCAATATTTATTATTAATTTAATAATTAATATTATTCTCTTTGTTCAATGTCCAATTTCAATCTTTGATCACCACTGTAAAAATACACTGGTGAATATTCGGTACCGTCAAAGGTGAGATTTGCAAAACCAATCCGTTCAATGGTTTTACCATCTGCCCTGAATAGTTGTTTACGAAGCAAGAGACTTGTTTCAGAAATTTTCTGATACTTGTTCTCACCAAGACAAAGATGTTGAGCAAATTCCTTTGCATCAGCTTCACTGGCGAAAGGAATAATTACCTCTCCCTTGAATTGAATTAGATTAAATGCCCGAGCCCAAGCAATATCAGAATCAACTGCCGCTTCCCAAAGATATGGAGTTGCAAGAAACGCTATACCAACTAAAACCGGGGAAATAATTCCAATCCAGAAACTTCTGCGTACAGGTGGCACCTCTTCTTGATTAAGTTCATCAACAGTAGGAGCTTCTTGTGCAACCTCTTCTGGGATTGCTTGATGCGGAAAGATTCTTGGTTGTCCTGAGTCAGGTGCAGTTCTATAAGCATCAAAATCTTCTTCTCCCTCATTTTCCTCAGGATTAAAAGGTTCTTCAGCAGGAATTGCATTTTCCCTTGCATTAATTGGTTGTTCTACAACCGGTGCAGGTCTATTTCCGGCTACTGGTTGCTGAGCATTGTTAGCTTGTTGAGCGTTGTTTCGTGGTGGATATCCGGTAAAAAAGTAATTGAATGCAAATAAGAGGAATCCGGTAATCCATATAATCAACAATGTTAATAAAACAGCTCCAGCATTCTCTGTAGGCGACACTTCTATGCCCACAAGTATTGCTGCGAAAACCATTATTGCTCCAGAAACGCTAAAAGATATCCAATACAATGTATCCCATATTGCCCTGCTTAATCCGTCCCAAAAAGCAAAGAGATGCATGATTATAGAAAGTGTTATAAACGCAAGCATTGCAATAATTCCAACGGCAGATATTAATTCAATATCTTGACCTGACAAATCATAGAATAATCCGGCTCTAATCATGCCGACCAAGATTATTGCTAAGAGAAACCCGACAATCGGGTAAACCACATAGAGCCATCTATTGTGATTCATGATAACCTCCAAAAAATATGACAAAAACACTTATTATTTATTTCAAAATACTGAGCTATTCATATCATAGATATTAATTTTTGTCAATGGAAATAATGCAATAAAACCGCAATCTTTCTGAAATTGCGGTTTTATTGATATTTTTTACTATTTTTTGATATTTTTCTACTTTTCCTCCTTCACATACTTGGAAACCTCACAGATTTCCATGAAATTGGCCGTGGCCTTGGTTTCCAAATCACTTCCCAAATAAATCACCAAATCACTCTGCTTGAGCTTGCCTTTTTTGACCAATTTGGAAAGGATTTGTTTCAATAACTGATGAGCAGTCATTGGTTGTACCACATGAGCATTGACTCCGTATGTCAGAGCAAGTTCACGTACTCTTTGCTGATCAACACATTTTGCAAAAACAGGAACCTTACCACGATAGGCGGCGATCAATTCGGCTGAGCTGGCACTGTCCGTATTTACAATGATTTCTTTGGCATCGGTTTGTTCGGCAATCCGCACGGTTGCTCTGGCCAAATAGTTAACCAACTTGTTTGGTCCCTCAATGAAAGACAGGGTTTCCGGAAGTTGACGCTGACTTTCAATCGTCATCGCAATCTTGGACATCATCTGCACAGATTTCAACGGGTGCATTCCATAGGCGGTTTCACCGGAAAGCATGATCGCATCAGTTCCGTCCATCACGGCATTGGCGACATCACTCACTTCTGCCCTGGTTGGACGAGGGTTGTTGATCATACTATGCAACATTTGTGTGGCCGTGATGATTGGTTTTTGTCTGGCAATACATTTCTTAATCAACATCTTCTGCACCAATGGCACTTCTTCGGTTGAGATTTCAATTGAAAGATCTCCCCTGGCGACCATTACTCCGTAGACATGATCTAGAATCTCATCAATATTATCAACCCCCTCTTTGTTTTCAATCTTGGCAATGATCTTGATCTTGCTCTTGTGCTTGTCCAGAATCTTTTGAATCGCCAAAACATCTTTCTTGTTACGTACAAAAGAATGGGCAATGAAATCAAGATTATTCTCAATCGCAAACAAAATATATTCCTTGTCTTTCGGGCTCAAACTAGGAAGATGTAAACTGACACCAGGAAGATTGACGCTCTTACGAGATTTGATC
>Ga0210057_1000570_pt1 | contig 60638 bp, 71 predicted proteins | sample CryGeyCG2114_010_2_FD_183968 | JGI IMG/M metagenome (GOLD analysis project Ga0210057, IMG submission 183968) | Groundwater microbial communities from aquifer - Crystal Geyser CG10_big_fil_rev_8/21/14_0.10 (SPAdes) (version 2) | ecosystem: Environmental > Aquatic > Deep subsurface > Groundwater ...
GTTTAGCCGAAAGTCAGGATTTTGTCTGATTCTTCAACCAGTTTAAGCAGGTCTTTCATTGTTGAAATCGGGCAGACATTGCTGCCTTCTTTTTGCCTTGACTTTAAGCAGGTTCCGCAGACCAGTATTTGGCCTTTGTTTTCAATGAACAAATCAATTTGTTGTTTCACGTTATATTCTTTGTTTTGAATGCCTTCTGCTTCAACGCCTTCGTTTAAAAGAAAAACTTTTACTTGATGGTTTTCCTTAAGCGCTGTCACTCCAAACCTGAAAGCATTCCAGGCTTTTTCTGGTTCATTTGTTCCTAAAATTATTCCAAACTTCACATTTATTGCCTGCAATATTATATTGTGTTAATGCCTTAAAATTAATGGTTTTCAGCTAAACTACAGAGGGTTAAAACCCGCCGAGTTTGTTTCCCATAAACGGCTTGCCAAATCAGAACCTGCGGTTCCGATACCTCCTTTCCGGCAAAACCAAAAGTTTTAATGCCTCTTTTTAGCAGGGTTCCTGGCAAAGGGTTTCTAAATTTTTGCATTCTTTAATAAAAGAGAATTAGTTACAACTGAAACTGAGCTGAAAGCCATTGCAGTTCCTGCAATAACAGGGCTCAACAAAATTCCGGTAAAAGGAAACAATATCCCTGCAGCAACAGGGATTCCTATTAGATTATAAGCAAAAGCCCAAAAAAAATTCTGTTTTATTTTATTCATTGAATGCCTGCTTAACTTAATTGCTTTAACCACGTCCCTTAAATCATTTTTAACTAAAATAATGCCGCCTGTTTCAATTGCTACATCAGTTCCGGAACCAATTGCAATTCCAATGTCTGCCTGAGCCAACATTGGAGCGTCGTTTATCCCGTCCCCCACAGCACCTACACAATTGTGTACTACAAATAAAGCAGAATAGGTATGGTCTTCGGTTTCAAGATTATAAACTTTTCCTTTATATTTAGACTTTGTTTTTTTTCTAATTGGAAGTAAATAAAAATCCTTATTCTCAATATAATACTTTCTTTTTGGATTTTTAGATACTGTTACAACATACATCGTGCTACCACGCCTTGCCCCTTTATTTTCATTTAAACTCCCAACATACCCTAACTTGTTTAAGACTATTAGCAATTGATTAGCTAAAATTCTTGATGCAGTATTGAATATCCATAGTTTATCTGTAGAATGTCCATCACCAAATCTATAAGCTTCTAAGAATGAAAACAAATAAGATTTAGGCGCATTTGTTATCCATATAGGAATCTTTTTGTTCTTAGCGTGTGAATTAAATTGATCTCTAAAAAATCTAACTAAAAGTTTTGATTTTATTCTCACTCTAATCTCTTTATCTCTTATTTCAATTACCGGACTAACCCCAAAGATATTTTCAATCAAGTTTCCAATTCTATTTGCACGAACTTTTTCTCTTCTAGACAAAGAAAATTCAACCATTTTATTGTTTGCACTGCCTTCTGCTAAATACCAGCCACACAACTCTAAGAACTTTTGATTAACGCCAATCATTTTAGGCAAAGATATGTTTTGGCTGGAAACAATTCGATTTTTATTTATCCTATAATATTTTTCATTTAATATGTATTTGGTTAAGTCTAAACTTGTGGTTTCCTCCACATTATATTTTGGGAAAACTACATAGTCAGAATTAGTCAAGTTTTTTGCTTCCACCCAGTTTAAATAATTATTAAAATCTTTGAATCCTCTATTGAATTTTCTGTATATATTTTTTCTATTTTTAATTTTTTCATATCTAAACACTTTTACAGGGTGTTCGGGGGTCATTGAAACTTGAGGCAAATAAGCTGCTTTAATATTTACAATTTCTCCTTCGTAATTTCTTTTAAAAACTTCTTTTACTATTTGACTTTTGCCATTTGATGATAAAACTTTATCCCCAACGTCTACTTTTTCTATTTCTTTTAAGGTTGGATTAGAAAATATTAATGAACCCGGGATTAAACACCGTCCTTCTTTTTGCAACTCCAGTATTTTTTCTGCTTTTTCTTCCGGCAAAACTTCAGCAAAAACTCTTTCAATTCCTGTTTCTTCTCCGATTGCTCTTGCAGTTCTTTCATTATCCCCTGAAATCATTATTACATCCAAATGCATTTCCTTTAATTGTTTTACTGCATCAAAAGAAGTTTCCTTTAAAGTGTCAGCAACGCTAATTATTCCGGAAAGCTTATTGTTAACTGAAAGCATTACAACAGTTTTTCCGTTATTTTCAAGTTCCTGTAAAGAGTTTTCCAGTCCACTTACTTCAATTTTATTTTCTTCCATTAATTTCCTGTTTCCAAGCAGAATGTTTTTTCCTTTATAACTTGCTTTAATTCCTTTTCCGCTGACTGAATTAAATTCTTTTAGTTCATCAAAACTAATTTTTTTTTGTTTTGCAGCTTTAACTATTGCTTCACCTAAAGGATGCTCTGACTTGTTTTCAACTGCAGCAGCAATCTCTAAAATTTCTTTTTCTTTGAATCCGTTTAAAGAAATAATGTCTGTTACTTCAGGTTTTCCTTTAGTTAAAGTACCGGTTTTATCAAAAACAACTGCATTAATTTCTCCTGCTTTCTGAAGTGCTGAAGCATTCTTAATCAAAATCCCGTGCTCTGCTCCTAATCCAGTTCCAACCATTACAGCAGTAGGGGTAGCCAAGCCAATAGCACAAGGACAAGCAATAATCATTACGCTAATAAAAATAGTTAAAGAAAACAAAAATCCCTGGCCAAAAACAAAAAACCACAATAAAGCAGAAATAATTGCTATTGCCATTACAGCAGGAACAAAAACTGAAGCAATTTTGTCTCCCAATTCCTGTATTGGAGCCTTGCTTGCCTGAGCATCTTCAACAAACTTAATTATCTGGGATAAAACAGTTTCTTCACCAACTTTTTCTGCCCTGAATTTAAAGCTTCCTGTCATGTTTATTGTTGCTCCAATAACCAAATCATTAATGTTTTTTTCAACCGGAATGCTTTCTCCTGTAACCATGCTTTCATCAACACTTGAATGACCAAAAACAAGTTTTCCATCAACAGGAATTTTTGCTCCGGGCTTAACAATAACAATATCTCCAATCAAAACCTCTTCTATTGGGATTTCAGTTTCTTTTTTGTTTCTTTCCACTAAAGCAGTTTTTGCCTGCAAGCCCATTAACTTTTTTATTGCTTCAGAAGTTTTTCCTTTAGCCAATGCTTCAAAATATTTTCCCAATAAAATAAATGCAATCAAAAAAGCTGCTACTTCAAAATACAAGTCCATTGAAGTAAACAAAGCTGAACCGGAAAAAATCATTATTGATGCAATTAAGCTGAAACTGTAAGCAGAACCAACCCCAATTGCTACAAGAGAATCCATGTTAGGGTTCCTGTTCAGAATTAAAGCCTTGAAACCTGAAATAAAAAACTTTTTTCCGATCCACATCACAAGAGTTGCAAGCAATAACTGAATCAATACCTCATTTTCAAGAATTGTTTCAGGAACAGGCAAAGCAAAAAAATTTGAAAACATTAAATACATTAAAGGCAAAGACAAGGCAATCGACAAAAGAAACTTGTTTTTATATTCTTTAATTTCTTTTTGCCTTGCATCTCTTTCAATATCAGTTGGCGCATATTTTTCTGTTTCATAACCTGCATTCCCGATTGCCTTAATCAAATCACTTACTTTTACAGCAGAAGAATCAAACAAAACAGTTGCTTTTTGTGTTGTCAGATTAGTTTGATAGCTTTTCACTCCATCAATTTTTTTTAATGTGTCTTCAATTATTCCTGCACAATGCTGAGAATCCATTCCATGAACTTTTAATACAACTTTGTTTTTCCCAAACTCTTTTTCTTCTTTTATTATGCCGTATCCTGCTTTTTCAATTGTTTCCTCAAACTTTTCCCTGCTAACTGTATTTTTATCAAATTCAACCACTGCTTTTTCAGTAGCAAAATTAACATTAGCAGATTTAACTCCATCAATTTTTTTTAAAGATTTTTCTATTGTTAATGCACAGGAAGCACAATGCATGTCTTTAATCAAAATTGTTTCCCTTGAAACAGAAGAAGTTTCTTTTGAAGAAGAGTCTGTGATTTCTTTTGAAGCATGATTTTTTTCTTTTGAATCAGAATCAATGAAATGTTTATGTTCTGTTGCTTTTTCTTTTCCAGTGAATTTATCAAAACAGTTTTTAGAGCAAAAAAAATATTCTTTTCCTTCTTTAACTGTCTTGAATTTGGCTTTTTCTTTTTCTACTGTCATTCCGCAGACAGGGTCAATTGCTTTCATTTTATACTCCATTAATAACTTTTTTCAGTTTTTCTTCTATTTCAACTGCAATTTTTTCCAGTTCTTTGTTTTCCACTGCATTCATCATTTTACTTGGAAGAACTGCTGAAACAAAAACTTTTCCTTTGTCTTCAAATACAATTACATTGCAAGGCATCAATAAACCAATTTCTTTTTCTGCATCCAATGCTTTGAAAGCAAAAGCCGGATTGCAGGCCCCTAAAATTTTATAATTATCAAAGTCTTTGTTTAATTTTTTTTTCAGGGTTTCTTTTACATTGATTTCAGTTAAAACCCCAAAGCCTTCTTTTTTTAGCTCTTCAACTGTTCTTTCACAAGCCTCATCAAAACTTCCCTTGAATTCTTTTTTGTATCCATACATCAAAACACCTTTTTTAGAGAAAGCTTCAGGCAAATTTATTGTAAACTAAAGCAATTACATAGCCTGCAATAAAACCCATTACTCCTGCTTCAATTATCCCAAAAATTATTCCAACAGGAGTCAAAGAAAAAAACATGTGGCCTTCTTCCATCATTCCTGCCATTCCTGAATAAACTCCAAAATTACCAAAAACCCCCAGCAAAAGCATTCCCAAACCGGAAACAATTCCTCCGGAATAACCCAATGCAAGTTCATTTAATTTTTCAGCCATCTTATTACCCCCAAATATTAATCAAAATTAACAGCATTTCTTTTTCTTTTTATCATCTATTCAGCCACACACCATTTTACGATATATCATATTAAGATATATCTTTTTTTAAATCTTTTGCATAACATTTTATTTATGGAAGTAAAAGTGGATAATTTAGTGAAATTTTATTCTCTTATACTGTTGTTTGAAGGCCCTAAACACGGCTATGATTTGATTAAAACCGTGGAAAAAAAAATGGGAAGAAAAGTTTCTGCAAGCCAAATTTACCCTTTTCTTGCAAAGCTCCAGAAAGAAAACTATATTAAAATAAAATCTGAGGGAAAACGTGAAAAAAAGATTTATGTTTTAACCTCTTTAGGGAAAAAGTTCTGCCAGACAATGCTTTCAAGGTTTGGCGATTTAGTTGAACTGGCTATTGAACCAAATCTTTCAAAGTGCGCTCACTGCGGATGCGAAATATTCAAAGGAGGATATAAAGAAAAAATTAAAGGAAAAGAAACTGTTTTCTGCTGTTCTCATTGCGCTGACTCATTCAAGAAAAACTTTTCAGGGCACAAACATTAGAAATTAACTTTTTTTATTTCATTAACTTTTTTTACACTTTTTGCAGGTTAATTCTCTGTAAATCAGATAAATTAAAATTATTATTGATGCAATTCCCAGAACAGGCCTTAATGGCTCAATAAAAGTCATGATTGTAGCAGAACCTAATGCTGAAACAAGCAGTACATTGCATATAGGGCAACTAAAAGCAATAAATCCCGCTATCCCTCCTGCTGCTGCTTTATACTCTGATTTTTCTTTTGAGTTAAAGTAAAGTTTTAATGAAATTAAAGTTCCAAGCAGAACCGAAGTTGTAATTAAAAAAAAGTAATCTAAAAATGTTGCAGGAATCATTCTTGAATATTTAATTAAAGGAGTTGAAATTAATGCAGTCGGAGTACCCATAATCAAGAAAAAGACTATTGAAATCATTAATCCAATTACAGAATATTTTATTTTTTTATTCAATTTTTCATCCTAAAAACATTTTTTTTATTATTCCAATGAATTAAAAGCTTTTATTCCGCCTTCAAGATTCATCACATTTTTGTACCCTAATTCAACTAATTTTTCTGATGCAGTTATGTTCATGTTTCCGCTTCTGCAGTAAACTACAATTAGGGTTTCCTTGTTTTTTGGAAGCTTGTCAATGTTTTCTTCTATCTTGTCAAATGCAATGAATTCATCTGTTCCTTTAATGTGTTCCTGTTCAGGAACATGAACATCCAATAAAAAGAAATCCTTGTTTTCAAGCTTTTGTTTTAGTTCTTGAGCAGAAATATCAGTAAAACTGATTTTTTGTTCATTGTTTTGTTTATCTTTTTCTTTTATTGTTTGGGCTTTGGGTTCAGTGTTAACGCATCCAACTAATAAAAGCAGTAAAATTATTGCCCCAATGGTTATTGTTTTCATGTTTTTTCCTCCTTTTTAATTAAAATTTTGCCCTAAAATTTCTTCTAAAGTTTTTCCTGTTGCTTCCATTAGTTTTTCTGAATCAACCTGTTCAAGGCATTCCATATACATGCCCGGATGATGGCTTAAATGCTGGATGTTTTCCTTGTCTTCCAAATCCCCGCATTTCGAGTCAAGTTCAATTGCTTGTTCTTCAAATATTTTTTGGTTTTCTTCTGTTTTCAGGACAACTCCTTTCTCATCAGTTGAAATTACCGTTTTATGCTGTACCTGATTTAAATTCATTAAAGCCATGCCTGATAATATTATGCCAAAGAAAATCAAACCATACATTGCTAATTCATTTGCCTGCATTTTTTCACCTCTTTTTTAATTTACTCCATTAAAAGAATAAATAACTGATAAAACAATCAAAGCCAGCCCAATCACTAAAAACAAGTTAAATGATTTATCCAGATCAACTGAAATTATTTTTTTCAATAAAACAGTTTCCTGTCTGATTAAATTATGTTTTTTAATTACCGAAAGCATGTAAATTGCTCCAAGCAGATTAGAAAAAACTGCCACAAGCATTAATGAAACCTGATATTGGCTTAACAAAACAGCAAAAACAGATAACCCTAATACCGCCAAAAAATCTGTTAAATGATGCGCACAACAGGCAGCCATTGACACGCCTGAAACTCCGGCTGACCCGGCAACACTGGCTTTTGCAGAAGAATTAATCAAAAAATTTTTTATGTAAAAATACAACGCAGTCTGAACCCCAAAACCAACTGAAATAAATAAAATAAAATACCAGATTCTCTGGAATTCACTTAAAGCATGTTCAAATGAATTAGCAATAATCAGAATGGCAAAATAAAACGCAATCATTCCGAGAAATGCAAGCAATCCAAAAAAATAATGTTTTTTTTCTTTCAGAGAATTCATTCCTGATTAACTCCTTCAGCAGAACTCACAGGTATTTTTTCCTTCAAGCATTTTTTCCAGTTTTTTATTGTATTCTTTAATGCATTCTTCTGAACAAAATTTTTTTCCGTCTTTTTCTAAAACGTTTTCAGTTTTTTTCCTGCAATAAAAGCATTCATTCATGTTATTGTCCTCCTAAAAAGCAAAAAGAAAAAGTATTGCCGCCAAAACAAGCAATACAATTCCCATCACTAGCTTCATTTTTCTTTTGTTTTCTTTTTCCCATTCAGTTATTTTTTCTGTTACTTTTTTGTTTCCTGCAACCAATAAAATTATTATCAGGGGAACAACAAACATTATATTATAGATTACAAGGAAAGCCATTCCCTGCATAAAAGTTGTCTGGATTGCAAGCAAAGAAAGTATTCCTATATAAATTCCCCCGCTGCAGGGAAAAGTGCATAAACCAACCAGAAAACCAAGCACTGCAACAGAAACAAGAGTTATGTTTGTCATTCTTTTTTTTATTATTGGAGTAGCAAAAGAAGGCATTTTCAGGCTAAACCATTTCCCATAAAAAAAGTAATCCTTAAAATTAATTAAAGCCAAAAACAGCATTAAAAACACGCTGATTTTTCCAAACAAGTGGGGAATGCCTGTAATTAATATTGCCTGAAGCAAACCTAATCCAATCAAAAAATATGCAACAAAAATCGCTAAAATAAACACGCTTCCGACTTTCCATACTTCCATTTTTGACCGGTTCATTGAATAAAGAAATGCAATGAAAAACAATAACACTCCAAAAGCGCAAGGATTAATTCCATCCAATAAGCCTGTAATCAAAACCAGGGGCAGAAGCTGCCAGAAATCCAGTGAATCCGAAAGCAGTTCTTTTGGGGTTTCCAAAGAATCTTTATTTTCATTAAACCAGTTTAAATAAGCTGAAATAGGTTCATCAATTTTGTATTCTTTTAATTCTCCTTTGAAAGCCCATGCTTTATAATTTTCCGCGTTATCCATTTCATCCTGAAAAACAATTATTTTTTCAAACTCGTTTTCTGATTCCAAAAGATATTCAATTATTTCTTCAGGAACGTGTCCTTCCAGAATAATTTTGTTGCCAATAATAATAGTGAAATGCCCCTGAAGCTGGGGGGGAATACCTAACTGCCTGCTTAACTCATTTAATTCAATTCTGTTTTCTTTTTCGCTGATAAAATCTTTTTTTTCAATTTTAATTCCATGGCTTTCAAGCAACGGCTCAATATTATCTTCAATATACATTGTGCATCCATGACATGCTTTGTTGTAATAAATTACTGCATTTTCATAATTTGCGGCAAAAGAAAATGCAGGCAAAAACAATAAAACCAAAAACAATGCAATAAATTTAATTTTCATTTTTTCACTCCAGAATATTTGCAGTTAATTCAATTTCAATTTCAGGATTATCAGAATCATTGCTTTTGACATAAACAATTCTTTCAATTTTGCCCACAACTTTTTCGCCCATCAAATCAGGATCAATTGAAACAAGCAGTTCAGCTGTTTCTCCTGACTTAATTAATTTTTTGTTTATTGTTCCTTTAGTGCAGCCGCAGGAAGTGCTTACCCCAAGGATTTCCAAAAATCCTTTTCCAGTGTTTTTAACAAAAAAAACTTTTTCAATTTTTTCGTTTGGAACAGTCCCAAAATCAAAACTTTTTGGAGTAATTTCTATTGAAGGCTTCTTGTTTTCTGGTTCTGGCTGGCCGGCGGAAATACATCCAGAAAAAATAATTAAAGAAATAATCAAAACAAAAAAAACTTTTTCATTCATTTTTTATGACACCTGATTGACATTAATTCTGACAATTTTCTCTGGGTTTAATGGATCATTAGAATAAATTGAAACAATTCTTGTTACTGCTCCTCTTAAATCCGGATGAGCAGCAGGGTCATAAAAAATTTTTAACTGGGCTTTTTGTCCTGGTTCAATTGATTTAGACCAGACAGGATTGCTATGCATTCCAAAAACAGGGCTTTCAATTCCATCAATTACTACTACTGCACTAGTGCACATGCAGGAAGATTTTAATCCGGTCAATGTAAGCTTTCCTTTTCCTTCATTAATTATTTCCATTGAAGTGCTTACAGTGCCTTGCCCAACACTAACATTCCCAAAGTCCTTTACTTCAGGAGTAATTTTTATTGTTCCAGAACCTCTTGAGTCAGGAGTACTCACTGAAATTGTTTGGATTACAAAAGCACCAATAAAAATCAAAATTAAAGCAGCAACCCCTATTTTAATTATTTTTTTTGTTGTTTTGTTTCTGTCATTTGCTTTAAGTTCATTTTCTTCTCTTTCTTTTCTCAGTTTTTTTTTCAGTTCTTTTCTTTCTTTTTTAGTTAATTGATGATTATTAATTCCGTCCATTTACCCCACCTAGTCAATATTTGTTTTGGTTATTAACTTTTTTTATTTTATTAAAACTAAAAGAGGGGAAAAGCCGTAAATCAATTTCCTGAACACAATTTAGAGGGGTACTCAAGAAAGATTCAATGAAAAAAATTAACGGCTTTCCAGATAAAATATTTTTATTGCATCATTCCCTGCATTGGCTCATCTATTTCTCCAGTGTTGCCCTGAATTTCTTCTTTGTTACCCAATCCTTTCATCAAAGGGCAGTGTTCAGCCATTTCATCAAAGTTTCCTTCAGCCATTGCTTCGTGCATTGCCTGCATTTCTTCTTTCCAGTTGTCTCCTAAAAGATTCTGATGAAATTCCTCAAAATTTCCGCCATGCATTGCCTGCATTTCAGCAAAAAAATCTGCATCAGAAGAATCAACTGAATTGGCTTCAACAGAATCCCCTGATAAATGCGCGGCAACTGAAACTGAAATTACTCCAATCAGTGCAACAACAAAAAGTGAAATAACTGCTGTTTTAAACAAGTCCATAAAAAAACCTCCATAAGCCGATTAAAGCTTTACATTATTTGTAAAGCACAATAAGTTTTTAAAGGAAACTGCTTCAGAGTTTTTCTCTTGCCTTATCCAGAACTTCTGTTTCTTTTCCCATTTTCCTGTCAAGTTTTATTTCTTCAAGAATATCAAGTTCTTCAAAGTGAATTGGAAGCAGACCAAAAGTGCCTGCCCTGACTGAAGAAAAAAATCTTTTAATATTAAAGAAAGAGCTTTTCAAATGCATTAACTCATGTTTTATTACTGCCCTTAATTCTTTTTCATTCAACAAATCAATTAACCCTGTTGAAATAAAAATTATTTTTTTATATCCTGAAACAACAAAAGCATTTGGTTCAGCATTTACAAAAACAATTATTTCAGGGTTTAATATTGAGAGTTTTACTGATTCTTCTTTTGTTATTTTTTCAACTCTTTCATCTTTTGTTTTTGTCAGTCCAATCTGCATCAGCAAAGGGGAAAAAATATAGGATACTACAAAAAACAGGCCTGCAGAAAATAATGCAGCCAGATGAGCCGTATGGAAAACTGTCTGATAATGAGAGTTTGCAAAAGCAAGAATTAATAAAAGCAGGATAATTGAAGTTGAAAGAACTGCCTTAACAAAAAGAGATTGTTTAATTGAAAGCTTTTTTCTGATTAAAACAAGAACAAGAATTGAAATTAAAATTAATCCAATAAGAAAATAATTGAAGTACATTAAGAAAGGATTTTGTCCTGCTACGCATTGAACAGCACAATCCACTGCTGAAACAGTTTCAACCATTTAAATCCTTATTTCAGTTTTTTCCTCAGGTAGGCAACAGAAGAACTTCCAAAAGTGTCTTTCAGAAAAGAAACAAATTTATCTGACACTTCCTCGCTTAATTCCATTCTGCTGTATTTAGGGGAATAAGTGTAAATTAACCCGCCTTTTCCTTTATGTATTTTTCTTTCAATTAATCCTTTTGAATGCATTCTGTCCATTGTAACAGTAATTGTAGTATAAGCTACATCGTTTTTTTTATCTACTGCATCAAACACTTCCCTGCAGGTAGCTTTCTTTTTTTCCCACAAACTATCCATTATGTCTGATTCAAGTTTGCCCACTAAAGAATTAAGCCCTTTTTTTTCAAAATCAATTTTATGCAGTTCCATTTTACCACTTAATTATCCTGCCTAACTAACCATATTAAAATATGTTTATAAATGTGTTGCTTTACATCTTTTGTAAATCTTTTAATAGGAGGTAAAATAAATGACGCAAACAGAGCAAATAAAAGAAATAAATAAATCAAAAAAAATGAATATTTTACAGTATTTTACTGTTGGTTTAATTGTTTTAGTTGCTTTAGTCCAGGTTTACAATATTTCCCTAGGGACTTCACTGTCCTCGGTTCTTGAAGACAAAACTTTTTCAACCAATCCAATTACAGCAAACAATCCCTTGAGCAGTACAGCAAATTTATCAGTCAACCAGCCTGCAAATACTGGTTCAAAACAAATTTCTCTTTCAGATATAATTCCGTCAGGAATTCCGGAATATTATGGAACTGAATTAGGAGTAAGTTATGATGAACCGGTTGCAGGAATAGCAGTATTAGGAAAGTTCGATAATGCAATTTCTCTTGAAGGAGAACTGCAGGAAAGATACATTAAAGTAACTACAAGCATTTCCTGCGAGTTTTGCTGCGGAGCAAAAGCAATTACTTTTCCTGACGGAAAAGCTGCATGCGGTTGCGCTCATTCTTATGCAATGAGAGGATTAGCAAAATATCTTTTGCAGAATCACGCAGACAATTACACAGACCAGGAAATATTAAATGAATTAGTTAAATGGAAAACATTGTTTTTCCCTAAACAGATGACTAAAAGAGCATTAGAATTGGCTGCACAAGAAGGGACTTACAATGAAGACCTTTTAAATCAAGTCAATGAAAGTGTACCAGACATGGTAGGAGGTTGTTAAAATGAGCGAAACAAAACCAGATAAATCAAAGCCAGGCATACTGGGGTTTGACAATTTGTTGCTTGTTTTTGTCGCAATACTTTTTGTGGTTTCAGTTGTTTCTGCAGTTCAGTTAAATGAATTAAGCGGAAAAATTGCTTCATTTGAAAAAGCACCGCAACAAACAGTAGTTTTGTCAGGCAATACAGACAATACAAGTTCAAATAATGCCAAACAAACTGATCAGGAAATTCTGGACAAATTAAGTAATGCTCCGGACATGGTTGGAGGATGCTGACATCCTCTGATCCTGTTTCTTTTTTACCATTTTATTTATTATTGTTTTTCTAATTTCTATTAATAGTATAAAGTATACTAACTATAAAAACCATAGTTAAATATATAATGTTTCTGTTTCTTTATTAATTATGAACAAAAAATGCCCTGTTTTTGTTGCGGCCGGCCTGATTGGAAAAAAATGGTCTTTAGAGATTTTAGTCCAGTTATGCAAAAACAAACTTAAGCCTAAAAGGTATTCTGAAATCAGACGCAATCTGAATAACGTTAATCCAAGATCGCTTTCTATTCGATTAAAGAATTTAGAAAAAAGCGGCTTGATTAAAAAAAAGATTTCCGCTAAAACTTTTCCTATTAAATCAGAGTATTCTTTAACTGAAAGCGGGAAAGATTTCATTAAAGTAATAAAAGAAATAAAAGAATGGGCAATTAAATGGAAAAACCATAATGCATTATGCAAAGGAATTGACTGCGTTGACTGTAAAAATTAATTTGGAAGAAAAATTTATGAAAAACAAAATAATTTTAGCCGGAATACTTGTAATAATTTTAGTTTCTGGCTGCACTCAGTTGGAACCAGTTAAAAACAACGGAGCAGCAGATAATCAAAACAGAACAAAAGATAATTCAGATAATGGTTCTGCACCAAAAACTTTTTCTTTAAGCGAGATAGCAAAACATAATAATGCAGATGACTGCTGGCTTGTTTTAAGCGGAAAAGTTTTTGATGTAACTGAATTCATTCCGTCTCATCCTGGAGGAACCGCAATTCTTGAAGGATGCGGTAAAGACGCAACAGAATTATTTGAAAACAGGTCAATGGGTTCTGGAACCCCTCATTCAGATAATGCAAGAACTTTAAGGGAAAATTATTTCATCGGCAACCTGCAATAAAAACATTATTTTATTGTCATTCCGCCGTCAACTTCAAGTACTTGCCCTGTAATAAAATCGGCTTTATCTGAAGCAAGAAACAAAATTGCATTAGCTATGTCTGCTGGTTCTCCTATTCTCCCCCAAGGAACTGAATCAATAATTCCCTTTAATATTTTTTCGTCAAGGTTACCTATTCCTGGTGTTTTAATCGGACCGGGGCCAACAGCATTAACATTTATTTTGAATTGAGCCAGCTCTAAAGCTAAAGCCCTAGTAAAAGCATTAACTCCTCCTTTGGATGCACAATAATGAGCCAGCGAACAAAAACCAAGAATTCCTGCAACAGAAGAAATATTGATTATTTTTCCGCCTTTTCCTTGTTTTATCATTTGTTTTGCTGCTTCCCTTGAACACAAGAAAGTTCCCTTTAAATTAATGTCAATTACTTTGTCCCATTGTTTTTCTGTCATTTCTTGAAAAGAAGCAAAAGGATAAATTCCTGCATTATTAACCAGAACATCAATTGAATTGAATTCTTTGACTGCAGAACCAATTAATGCCTTGACTTGAATTTTATCTGAAACATCACATTTAACTGAAATGGCTTTCCCCCCAAAAGAAAGTATTTCTTTAACTGTTTTAATACAGTCTTCTTTGCTTAAATCGCTTACCACGACATTTGCTTTCTCTTTTCCGAACTGAAGCGCAATTTCTTTTCCTATCCCTTTAGCTGAACCGGTCACAACAATAGTTTTATTTTCAAATAACATTTTAGTTTACCTTTTAATAACAAAAAGCAAAAAGAATAAATATGTTTCTATAAAATTTACAAAAACAAAAAATCAAAAATTAAAGTAAACGCTTAAACCAAGGATTCCATGCAAGATTGCTAAAGCCAAAGCAATGTAAGCCATTCTTGAATGCCATTTAAACGGGAAAATTCTTTTTCCTCTGGCATTTAAAACTGAAATCAATGCAGCGAAAACAAATGCAGTATAAGTTATTATTCCAAGCCAGAAAATTGACGGTTTAGATAAAAATACAGCATAAGCTATTTCTGAAATCATTTAATCACTTTTTTCATTCCAAAATTCTTCTTCCTTAAATTTGCTTCTGCGAAAAATTCCCATTGAATGTCTGCAGGGTTTTCCGTCAACAGAACAATGTTTTACACAACAGTTTTGATGAACTATTCCTTCTTTGTATCTGCATAAAACTATTTTATCGTTTATTTTTCCAAATTCTTTTTCGCAGACAGCGCATTTAAGAATCATATTCAAACAAAAAGAATTATATTGCATTAGAGTTTAATATTTAATGGCGTGACAAAAAATGCAGAAAGTATTGAATTTCAGTTCAAAAGAAAAAAAACAAATAATTGAAGTTTTAAAAAAGTTTGAAGAAAAAAAAGTAAACAGCCAGTTCGAAGAAAAAAGAGTGAAAATAGATGATTCAACTGTAACGCTTTATTCTTCAGGAAAATTAATGATTCAAGGAAAAGACTGCAATAAAATAGCAGAAGAATTAATCAGAATAATTAAAGTTAAAAGCAAAACAATTGTCGGAATAGATGAAACTGGTAGAGGAGAATTAACCGGGCCATTTGTAATTACAGCTGTGTTAGGGGAAAACAAAAAACTGTTGGAGTTAAGGGACAGCAAAAAAACAAAAAACATAAAAGAAAAAAGCAAAATTGCTTCAGAAAACTCTAAATGCCATATAATTTTTTCTTTGAATTCAGAGTATATTGATGAATTAAGAGAAAAAGGAGAAACAATGAATTCAATTGAAATAAAAGCAATTAATTCAATAACAAAATTTTTTGATGAAATAAAAGAAACAAGTGAAGTGTTAATTGATGGAAGTAAATTGAATGGAGTCAAAAAAGGAAATTTTTTAGTTAAAGGCGATGACTTGGAACCAGTTATTGGCGCGGCAAGCGTTATTTCAAAAAGGTTCAGGGAAAATTCTAAAGACAAAAAAACAAGGAAAAGTTGGAAAACAAAATCAGTGTCCTAAAAAACTCATTCTTTTTTTTAATTCAAAAACTTCTTTTTCATTTAATTTTTCTTTTTTTGCTTTATCTGAAATTAATGCTCCGTTTCCAAAAGGGTCTTCAACAATTACAGTGAAAAAAAATTTTGCAGTTTTTGCCTGCTCAATTTGCTTGATTAGTTTTTCTTTTAGTTTTTTTGCATCTTTTTCTTCTTCTTCAAAATAAGTAAAAGAAAACGAATCCAGAATTTTATTTAATAAACCTTCAATATTAGTAAAATATCCTTCAGAAGCAGGAGCCGGTTCAATTCTGACGCCTAATTCAGGAATTTTAACTGTTGAACTGCTTGATTTCACTATTTTTGTTGTTAAATCTTTTTCTGAAGAAATTTTCACTGAAAAACGGGTTGGAGGTTTCTCTGAATCAGATGAAATATCATTTAAATTAAAACTGCATTCCTGACAACGTAAATTCGAAAACAAGGTTTTACCAAAATAAGGAATTTCAATAATTGATTCAGTCATAACTGCTTTGCCTTTGCAATTAGGGCACGCAATTACCATTGAAACAGTTTTTTCCATAAAAAAAAAGTCAATAAAAAACAATAAAAACAGATTTAATCTTCTTTTTTGATGTTAAAAACCAGTTTAGAAATTCTGGTCCTCTTTCTTAGTGTTAAAAACCAGTTCATGAATGCGTTTATTTAATTCTTGTTCTTTATTTTTAGTTAAAGGAGTTTTTTTGCCTTTAATTTTCCTGAATTCTTTTAACTGTTTTAAAAGTTTTTTTATTGCTTCTAATTCGATTTTAGTGTTTCTCCTGAAATTATCTAAATTCTTTATTTTTTCGTCCACGGCAAAAGGGGTTTCAGGTTTAGAAGAAATTAAAACAGAGTTAATTGACTGCAAGGAAGCTTCTAAATCATTAATTCTCTCATGAGCCAGTTTAATTTTTTCATTTACACTTCTCAAAGAAGCCTGAACTGAATAAACTTCATCAACAAAAACATTGCCTGATAAATCAGATACATTTGGTTCTTCTGTTTGTGATTTTTCTTCTTTTTCTTCCTGAATCTGCTCTTTTAATGACACTAAACCTGTTTTTTCTTTCGGGCCAGTTAAATAAAGCAAGCCATTACCAAAAATCAAAGAAACAATTAATACTACCAAAAACTCAAAAACCATTATAATCACTCCAAAGTAACAACAAGTTCTATTCAAAAAAATATATATATATTTTGGTTTAGCCAAAACATAGGTAATGCAAAAACAAAAGATAAAATTACTGAAAAAAATAATGGAAAAAGGAAAAATCCTTTTTTTAGGCAAAACAGATTTGGAGGCATTAGAATTCTTTTCAGAAAAAAATTTAGTTGTATTTGTTTTAACTAAATTAAACCAGAAAAATTTAGTTGAAAAAACAATTCAAAACAAGAATTTAGTGGTTTTGCTGGTTAACTCTTTTAAAGAAATAAAAGAAGAATTTGATTTTTCTGTTGTATTCCACGAAGATTTTCTTGGAACAGAAAAAACAATTCAATTACTTGAAATCGCAGGAGAAAAAACCCAAAAAAAAGGAAAAATTTATTTTATTGGAAAAACATCCAGAGGAGCAAAAAAAACAGCAGAAGAAATGAACCAGATTTTTGGCAATGCAAAAACCGTTTCAGTTAAAGGAGGATTAAGATTAATTGTTTCAGAGAAAACAAAAAAAATTATTCCAAAAAAAGAATCAGAAAAGGTTTTTGATTTTTCTTTCAGAAACAATTTTTATTCATTTAATTCTTCTTCAGGAGTTTTCTCTAAAAACAAAATTGATGACGGAACAAAATTTTTGCTTGAAAACCTTGAAAAAATAAAAGAAAAAAAAGTACTGGATTTTGGTTGTGGAATCGGGGTTATTGGAATAATTCTGGCAAAAGAAAATCCTTTAACAAAAGTTTTAATGATTGACTCTGATTTAACTTCAGTTGAATTAACTAAAAAGAATGCAGGATTAAATAAAGTGAATAATGTTAAAGTGTTGGTTTCAGATGGATTTCAAAACATTAAAGAAAAATTTGATTTAATTGCATCTAATCCTCCTACGCACGAAAAAAGAGAGTTTTTGGAAAAATTTGTTTTGGATTCAAAAAAGTTTTTAGAAAAAAACGGGAGAATCGTTTTAGTTTTGAATAAAGCAGTTTTTTTGGAGAAAGAATTAAAAGAAGTTTTTGGGAACTGTGAAATTTTGGCTGAAGGAAAAGAACACAAAGTTCTTGAAGCAAAATCAAATTGAAAAAAATTCTTCAGCGTTTTTTGTTGTTTGTTCTTCAATTTCTTTTAAAGAAATGCCTTTTTCTTTTGCTAATTTTTCTGCAACTTTTTTAACCCAAAAAGGTTTTGCTGTTTCACCGTTAAACTCTACCGGAGAATCAGTTTCAAGCATTAGAAGATTCAAAGGAATTGAAATTGCTTTAGCAAGATAATCAGGGTTATAAATTACTGCAGGACCCACAGAAAAAAAATATTTTTTTCTTATTGCATCAAGAATTGTTTTTTTGTTTCCGTCAAACCAATGCAATAAAACTTTTCCTTTGAAATCTGAAAGCAGTTCCAAAGACTTTTTTTCCGCAAAACGAGAATGAGTTACAACCGGAAGAACATTTTTTTCTGCAATTTCAAGCTGTTTTTTGTATAATTTGATTTGTTTTTCTTTTTGTTCAGTTGTTTTAGCATGCTTGAAGTCAATTCCAATTTCTCCTAAAGCAACTGCACAATGAATGTTTTTTTTCAGAAAATCTATTGATAAATCAATTTCTTTTTCTTTCATTAAAAGAATATTAGATGGATGCAATCCCAAACAGCATTCAATTTCATCAAATTTTTTTGAGAATTCAATGTTTTTTTTCATTGAATTAAAGTCAACTGAAGAAGAAATCATTTTTTGAGTTTGGTTTAAAAGAGATTCTTTAACTAAACCATTAATATCTTTAAACATCTCTAAATGGCAGTGAACATCAATAAACATAATAAACCAGTAAACTAACAATCTCGTTAAATTTAAAAAACAAAGCAAATTAAATAGTTTAAGTGAGAACAATGGAAGAAAAAAAAGAGAAACAAAAAGAAATAAAAAAAGAAAAAAGTAGCAAATTGAACGAAACACAAAAAGAAGAAGTTAAAGAACAGAAAACAGAAGAAAAACATGATAAAGCAGCTGAAGAAACTGAAAAAGAACAAAACAGTATAGAAAAAGAAATTCAGCAGGAATCAGTGGAAAAAATAGAAATAGCGCAAAAAACCCAAAAAAAAGAGAAAAAAAAGTCTTTTCCATGGGTTCTTGTAGTGCTTGGAATATTATTAATTATAGTTGCAGGGTTTGGAATTCAAAAAATTTTAAATGACCAGGCTGTAAAACAAGGGCAATGGGATACAGAAATAATCAAAACCCCTGTTGAAATAAAGAATTTTTATTCTTCTGAATGCGGTTTTTGTGAAAAAGAAAACTCAATTATCGCAAACTTTAAGTCTGAAGAAAGAAACATTCCGGTTGAAGTGACATTAATTGATTTGGCAAAAGAAGAAAACAAGCATTATATTGCAGAATTTAATTTAACGAGTGTTCCGACTGCATTAGTTAATTCAAAAGACTTAGAGCAGTATCCTTTTGTGGAAAACCTGATTAAAGAAGAGTTCACTAAAAAAAACGGTTACTATATTATTCCGGAATCCTATTTAGCAATAAGCGAAAAAAAACCTAATATAATGTTATTAAACGGATTAGAATGCGATTCAGGAGAAGGAAAAGTAATTGTAGAACAATTCTGCGATTACCAGACTTTAGGATGTGCATTAATTTTTGATAAAACAAAGGAAGCAAGAGAAAAATTTGCCGGAGAAATAATCTTTAACTACAAAAATTATTTGGTTCACGGAGAAAAAAGTGAAACAACTGCAGTAGTTGCTGAATGCGCAAGAGAACAGGGAAGGTTTTTTGGGTTTGACAAATATTTATATGAAAAACAATTTCCTGAAGCATTTGGATTAGAAAGAGACGCAGTTGAAAACAGCAGTCCAGAAGTAATTAATGGAGGGATTTTTGTAACTCAAATCCCTGATGCAAATAAATTCGCTCAATGCATTAAAGAAAAAGAACCAATGCAAAAAATACAGGATGAAAATACTCTGGCTTTAAGTTATGGAGTTCATTATACTCCTTCACTGGTTTTTGACTGCAAATATATAGTTCAGGGAAACAAAAACACAGCCAAAATATCAGAGATTATTTGCCTGCTGCATCCGGAATTAAAGGGCTGCAAAGCTGATGAAACAAATAACTCCAATTGAAATTCAGGAAATAAAACTTTTCTCGGATAAACAAGTTTATTTTCCAAGAGAAGACTCTTTACTGCTGGCAAAACAAGTTAAAGTTTTTCCTAAATCAAAAACACTGGATTTAGGCTGCGGAACAGGATTAATTGGATTAATTGGAGCAAAACAAAATGCAATAGTTTTATGCGCAGACATTAATCCAAATGCATTAAAGTTAACAGAAAAAAATGCAATAGAAAATCAGTTAAAAGTTGAAGTAAGAGAAAGCGATTTGTTTTCAAACATTAAAGAAAAATTTGATTTCATTTATTTTAATCCTCCTTATGTAATAGAAGAAGGAAAAAGAAAAGAATGGATTGATAAAGCATTAGACGGAGGAAAAAACGGAAGAAAAGTCATTGATGAATTTATTCCAAAAATAAAAAAGCATTTAACTGAAAACGGGAAATGCTTTTTTTTGCAGTCAAACCTGAACGGAATAAAAGAAACAGAATTAAAGCTGGAAAAACAATTGCTTGAATTTGAGATTGTTGGCAGGGAAAAACTGTTTTTTGAAGAGCTAATAGTGTTTAAAGTATGGAAAAAGTAGCTGATTATTATATTTTAAACAGTTTCAGTCAAATTTATTTCTGATTTAAATGCCTTCAAATGCTGATTATGAATATGCAGTAGCAGAAAAAAAATTTCATGAAGCAGTAACTGATTTAGAAAAGTTTGCTGCATTACAGGAAATGCGTTCTGCTGCACCAAAACATAAAGGAGCAGAAAAGCTTAGAGCAGAAATTTCAAAGAAAATCGCTAAACTAAAAACCAAAATAGACAAACAAGAAAGTGTACCAAAAAGCGGAGCAGGCCATTCAATTAACGTAAAAAAAGAAGGATGCGGGCAAATAGCAGTAATCGGAACGCCAAATACCGGAAAAAGCTCTTTGATTAACTCAATAAGCAATGCAAATTTAGCTGTGGGGAACTATGAATTTACTACAACAAAACCTGAAATAGCAACAATGAATTATAAAGGAACAAAAGTGCAGTTAGTTGAAGTTCCGGCTTTAATTACAGATTCATCTAAAGGAAAAGCAAACGGAATTCAATTGCTTTCAGTTATAAGAAATGCTGATGCAGTAGTAACAGTATTAGAAGAAGACAAAGCACAAGAACAATTAAATATTTTATTAAATGAAACAAAAGAAGTGCACATTAAATTAAACAAGCAAAAACCTTTAATCCAAATAACTACTTCAAAGTTTCCCGGAATAGATATTACAGGAAAAAATTATCTGAAAGTGGAACCAAAAGTGTTAATTGAATTTCTTAAAAGCATGTCACTGCAAAACTGCAATGTAATAATAAATGAAAACGCTGACTTAAAAAAAATCTCTGAAGTATTAGATAACAGAATTGAATACAAGAAACTTTTAGCAGTAATAACTAAAGGAACAGAAAAAAAAATTGAATTAAAAGATTTAGAGGGAAAAGAAGTAAAATACATTTATTACTCAAAAGAAAACCTAGATGAAATAAAAAAAGAAATATTTTCTTTGCTCGGAAAAATCCTGATTTACACCAGAAGACCAGGAGAAAAAGAAGATTTAAACGAGCCAATGGTTTTGCCTGAAGGCACTGCAGTAAAAGAAGTAGCAAATATATTACACAGAGATTTTGCCCAAAACTTAAAGTATGTTAAAGTCTGGGGTTCAGGTTCTTTTCCAGGACAAAAAGTTTCAAAAGAATTTAAATTAAAAGACGGAGACTTAATTGAATTTTACTCTTAAAATTTGAATTCAGTTATTTCCTCTTCTTCTGCTGATTTAAAAAACTTTTTCCTGTTATTAAACAAAATCAATAAAGCCAGCAAAACAGCTAAACCAATTATTATTGCCTCAATGTTTTCAACAAAAGGATTAGTTGATTCAGAAAAACCTGATTCAATTATTGTTATTGCATCAGATTTAGCTTTTTCTGCAAAAGAAACTGATTTAGAATAATTTTTTTGTTCAAATGCTTTTTCTGCTTCAGAAAAATCTTTTTTTAAAGAAGAAAGTTTTCCTTGTTCTTTCCAGTAAGGACTGTTTTCTTCTTTTGTAATGTAAATAAACGCATCATTTAAAGTGTAAAAATTGTTTTTTGTTTTAGTATAAAATTTTTGGTCTTCAGAATAAATTTCATCATAAGCTGAATTCCTTTCATGCATTAAAGAAACATTATCCACCCAGGAATTCACTTTAGAGTTAACTGCAGAATAAATTTCATCAACTCTCTGGGAAACATCTTCAGACAAAGAAAAAATTGATTCAATTGAACTTAACTGCTGGGGCTCTGAAGCCAAAGCCAAAAACTGCTGTTTATCTGATGCATTTATTTCAGATTCAGAAATCAATTGCTTTAATTCAAGTGCATTCAAAGAATACTCAAATTTTAGTTCCTTAAAATCCTGCAGCAAAGAAAAAACTTCATTGTACTTTGATTTCAATGAATCAGCATCAGTTGTATCTGGCTCTGAAATAAAATTTAATTCAAATGAAATAACTGAATCAAATGCAGTTTCTATTTCATTTGATTTAGATGACATTACATCAAGCATTGAAATCATTAAATTAACTTTATTTTTTATTTCTGAATCAGCTGTTCCTTCTTTAATTGAATTCAATTTAAATGGAACGTCAGCTGAAAGAATTCTGGTTAAAGTATTAAATTTTCCTTTATTTGAATTAGAAAAAATCCATTGGGAATCAGATCTATATGAATTAACTGAATACAAAATATATGCAGTCTTAAACAACTGCCTGTTAATTGAATCAGATTCCACTACTTCTTTTTTATCTGATAAAACAGCAGCAAAACCAGTTGGAGTTCTCTCTGAAATCAAAACTATAACCCAATAATTTTTTTCACCTGATTTAATGAAAAAAGGAGTTTCACTAAACGACTGATTGGATTCCAAGTAATGCGTTTCAGAACGAAAAAAATTGGTTACTTCAGTTGAAGACAAACTATAAACAAAACTAACCAATAAAAGCAAAAACAAAAACACAGCAATTTTCTTCATTTAAATCCCTTTAACTAATAAGTAGAGTATCATCCTTTATTAATTTTTCCAAATTCCGAGGTGCTCCTAGAAGCCTTTGCAGGCAAAGGCTTGCAAAAACGAGGGATAAATCAATCTTGTTTAACAGCACTGCAATAGCTTATAAATATTTTTAAACCAAATTCTTAAAGCCTGTTTTATAAGTACCATCGAGCCAAAGCGAAGATGGTACACTGGCATAAATCGACAGTGGCGATTTGGGGATATGGGGTAATGGTATCCCGCTTGGCTCCAGACAAACCCTTTCCAAAGGGTTTAACCAAAAGTACGACTTTCAGTCGTACTGCAATGGTTTGGAAGCAACTAAGCAATCTGGGTTCGATTCCCAGTATCCCCAAACAACTTTTCAAAGTTGTATCAAACGTACGGGACAAGCCCGTACTGAAAAGCTTTTATTCTAGTTCTGCTTTTTTATTAAAGATAAAATGGATGAAATAAATGTCTCAGTAATAGTTTGCACACTAAACGAAGAAAAAAGAATTGGAAACTGCTTAAAGTCAATTAACTTACAAAAGTTTTCCGGGCAATTTGAAGTAATTGTTGCAGACGGCAACAGCGAAGACCGGACTGTAAAGATTGCAAAAAGTTTGGGTGCAAGAATTATAATAGAAAAAGTCAGAAGGATTTCAGCTGAAAGAGACGCAGGAGCAAAACAAGCAAAAGGAAAATACTTGTTGTTTACTGACGCAGATGCAATTGTAAAAGAAAATTGGGTGCAAGAAAACTTTGATTTTTTTCAGAAACATCCAAAAGTAGTTGGACAATATGGAAGCGTGTTTTTTTCTGATGTAAGCGGAATAGAAAAAAAAGGAAGCAGAATTTTAATGCCATTGTTTTTGGGATTAATGAGTTTAATTGGAATGCATAACCCGATTGGCTCAAATATTGCTGCAAGAAAAACAGAATTTGATAAAATAAATGGATTTGATACAAGTCTTGTTACATGCGAAGATTTAAATTTATTTAACAGATTAAAGAAAGTCGGAAAAATTAAATGGAATTCAAAAAGCCAAGTAGAAGTTTCAGCCAGAAGAGTTAAAGCATGGGGTTATCTGAATTACATTTTTTTTCATTTAAAGAACGCAGTAAACTTTTATTTTTTCGGCAAATCCAGCAAAAAATACGAAAACATAAGATAGAAAGAATTTAAAGAAGTTAAATTCAAAATATAACTGCATGAAAATAGCTTTTTTTACTGACTCTTACTGGCCTCAAATAAATGGAGTGACAATTTCTATAGACAACTTTGCAGAAGAACTGGAAAAAAAAGGGCATCAAATAATGATTTTTGCTCCAAAAGTTAAAGGACAAACAGAATCTAAATTTAATGTATTCTGGATTCCAAGTTTTTCTTTACCAACATACAAAGAATACAGAATCAGTTCATTGATTTCATTGGAAGCAGAAAAAAAACTAAAAGAATTTAATCCAGATATTATTCATTTGCATACTCCGTTTTCAATTGGCTGGATTGGATTAAATTCAGCAAAAAAACTGGGAAAAAAAGTTATTGGAACCTATCACACTTATTTGCCTGATTTTATGATGTATCTGCCAATTCCTTTTTTGAAAAAATCACAACTAGCAAAAAAAGGAGTCTGGTTTTACACTAAACTGTTTTACAATAAATGTGATTTAACTACAACTCCTACAAATCAATCAACAGCAGAACTGGAAAAAAATGGAATACAAAAGGTTAAAGTACTGCCAAACGGAATAAATTTTAGTTTATTTAATTCAGTTAAATGCAATAAAGATTTGAAGCAAAAAAAATTAGTTTATTTTGGAAGAATTTCATTTGAAAAAAACATCAAAGTATTAATTGAAGTCCTTGCATTGCTGGAAAAAACTGCTTTGCTTACAATAATTGGCTCAGGCCCTGCATTAGATTCATTAAAAAAACAAGTAAAAGAAAAAGAACTAGATAAAAGAGTATTTTTTACCGGTGCATTAAAAGGAAAAGATTTAGTGAAAAAAGTAGCTGAATCAAATGTTTTTGTTACTGCAGCAACAATGGAAACACAAGGATTAACTATTGCAGAAGCAATGAGTTCTGGAATGCCTGCAATTGGCGCAAACAAAATGGCAATTCCTGAAACAATCAAAGAAGGAATAAATGGATTTTTATTTGAACCCGGAAATGCAAAACAAGCAGCAGAAAAAATAAATAAACTGTTTTCAGACAAAAAGTTATATGAAAAACTTTCAGTTAATGCAGTTGAAACTGCAAGAAAAAATTCAAAAGAAAAAAGGACAATTGAACTTGAAAAACTATATAAAAAACTGCTTGAATAATTACCGGCAATTAACCCTCAAAGCATATTTAAAACACAAAATACTTTTTTTAGTATGAATAATCTTTATTTGGATGTAGGAAAAGAAAAACAAGCAGAAATATTAAATGAACTTACTGCAGAAATAGGTTTAAGCTCAAGAAAGCTGGCAAAAAAAATTGGTTTTAACAGAAGCCTGTTTTTTCATTATAGAAGCGGAAGACATCGCATGTCCTACAATTACTTAAAAAAACTTTGCGAAGTAGCAGGAAAAAATGTAAAAGATTATAAAATAAACTTAATAGAAATTAACAACAAAAGAAAATGCGAAAAAATAGATTTGCCTTTTTTAAATGAAAATCAAATGAGGGAATTGCTTTCTCCAGAAAAATGGCAGAAAATTGTCGCTGTCGGATTATTAACCGATGGTTGTGTTTTACCCAGAAAATCTGATAAAAGATATCACGTTCGCTTCTTTAGCTGTGATTTCACACTTCACAGATGCTTTAAAACAATGATAAAAATAGCTTTTGAAGAAAACCAGACTTCATTTATTAAAGGCAAACAAAATTCCGTTTGGATATTAGATTACCAAAAAAGCAAAAACAGTAAAATGATGAAAAATCTTCTTGCATTTACAAAATCTTATACTTGTAAAGCTAATTGCAAACCTTCTCTTAAATTTCTGTTTGATGAAAATTTAGAGACGAAAAAAATAGCTGTACGTTTTGCTATGAGCACAGATGGTTCAGTCAGCATAAAAAGAAATAAACACAAGAAAAGGATTGATTTTTCACTTAGGTTAGCATGCGCTCATCCTGATTTAGTGCTTCAATGGAAAAAAATTTTCAATGATATTGGTTTGGATATGAGAATTGATCTGGATACAGCAATATTCAGCGGAATTCATGGTTTAACTACAAGTAAAAAAATAAATTTTTTGCGTTTTAATGAACTTGGCGGGTTTTTTCCTGATAATGTAAAGGTAACAAACGGAAAATGCATAGGATTAATGAAAAATCAAGTTTTAGATTTTATTTGCAAAAGCTTGAAAAAAGGAAAACGTAATATAAAAGATATTAAATGTTTTGATGAAAAAATAAGGTATGGGGCTGTAGTGTAGCTTGGTTATCACTTAGGCTCGGGGATTTGAAAACTTTAACTGATGAGCCTACAACTCGAGTTCAAATCTCGGCGGCCCCATAAACGTTTCGCCGTTTAAGCACAAAGCATTATCTTCGCTTTTGCTCGATAAAGCCGTAGCAAAAAAAACTCAGTCAGCACTACTGAAAGTAGTGCACCGTTACACCCGCACGGAAGCGGGTAGTTCAAATCTCGGCGGCCCCATAAACGTTTCGCCGTTTAAGCACAAAGCATTATCTTCGCTTTTGCTCGATAAAGCCGTAGCAAAAAAAACTCAGTCAGCACTACTGAAAGTAGTGCACCGTTACACCCGCACGGAAGCGGGTAGTTCAAATCTCGGCGGCCCCAATTCTTTTTTATTACTTTTCTGCTAAAATTTAGTTGTGGAAAAAGAATTTTTATTTCAAGAAGGAAAAGCAAAAAATTTTGTTGCGATAAGCAGCCAAGGGATTATATTAAATAAAAATGAATTTGAATGGAATAAAATTCACATGCTTAAAAAGCTGTTCCAGTCAAAAGCAAATGAAATCAGCTCGTCCCTAGCATCAATGATTACAAGAGTCCCCTACAACAATGAAAAAACATTATACCAGCTGCAGACAGATAAAGGAAAATACTGGACTTTTGAAATAAAAGAAAAAGAAAAATTTGAGGAAGCAATAGAAAAACTCGGCAAAAAAAATCTATTTCAGGTCAAGGAAATCAAAAATAATCTTTCAAAAATAATTCCTTTAGGGGCTTTAATTGCTTTTTTTTAATTGTCTCAGGAAATTTTTATTTGTTAGGAATTGGATTAATTATTGCAATTATTACAATCTGCCTTATCTTTAAATTACACATTTGATTTAAATACTTTAAAGGATAACTTTTGTTATGGCAAAAGAAAAAGTGACTTTTGAGATTAATAAAGAAAAAGATTTCTCTAACTGGTATTCAGAAATAGTAAAAAAAGCCGAGTTAGGGGATTTAAGGTATAATATTAAAGGATTTATTGTTTTCCAGCCTTGGTCTGTTTTAGCAATGGAAAAAATGTTTGATTATTTAGAAGAAATACTTCAATTAAAAGGGCACAAGCCATACTGGTATCCTGCAGTAATACCGGAAAAAAATTTTTTAATGGAAAAAGACCATGTAAAAGGTTTTGCACCAGAAGTTTTTTGGGTAACAGAAACAGGAGCAGGAGAAAAACTCGAAGAAAAAATGGCTTTAAGGCCTACATCTGAAACAGCTTTTTATCAAATGTTTTCAATCTGGATTCGCTCTTATAAAGATCTGCCGTTCAAAACTTACCAAAGGGCACAGGTATTCAGGTATGAAACAAAAGCAACAAAACCTTTTATTCGAAGCAGAGAATTTTACTGGATTGAAACACACAATGCATTTGATTCAAGAGAAAATGCTTTAAAGCAGGCAAAAGAGGATATGGAAACAACAAAAGAATTTTTGTGGGACCAATTAGCTATTCCATTTATTTTTTTTGAAAGACCTCAATGGGATAAGTTTCCTGGAGCAGAATTTACTTTTGCTGCAGACACTTTAATGCCTGACGGAAAAATAATTCAATTGCCTTCAACTCATATTATTTCCCAAAAATTCACTAAAGCATTTAATGTAAAATTTACTAATGAAAAAGGTGAAGAAGAATACTGCTGGACAACCTGTTATGGTCCTGCAGTAAGCAGAATTTTTGCTGCAATGATTTCAATTCACGGAGACAACAAAGGATTAATTTTCCCGTTTAATGTTGCTTCACTGCAGGCAGTCATAGTGCCAATTTATAACGACAAAAACAAAGAAAAAGTTTTAATTGAAGCAGAAAAAGTTTTAAATGAATTAAGAAAAAATAAAATTAGAAGCGAAATTGATTTAACAGACAAAACAATGGGAGAAAAATTTTATTACTGGGAAATGAAAGGAGTTCCATTCAGAATAGATTTAGGGGAAAAAGAAATAAAAGAAAAAAAAGCAACTGTTTTCAGAAGAGACTCAGGAAAAAAAACAATAGAATCAATTTCAAAATTAAGCGAATTTATTTTAAGCGAAGGAAAAAAACAACTGAAAAGCCTGCAGGAAAAAACAAGAAAAAACTTTGAGCAAGGAATTGTTTCAGCTGACTCAATAGAAAAAGCAAAAAAACAATTAGAAAAAGGAAAAGTGGTGAAAGCAGAGTTCTGCGGGACTTCAATGGATTCAGCTGAATGTGCAGAAAAAATTGAAAAAGAATTAAATGCAAGCGTCAGAGGAACAAAATTTGGAGAAAACGAAAAACCAACAGGAAAATGTATTGCCTGCGGAAAAAAAGCAGAAAAAGTCATTTATATAGCCAAATCCTACTGAATTTTTTCTTTTAAGGAAACTTTTTATACACCAGTTTCTATTTATTATACGAGTGATTAAATGCCTTCAGTGAAAGAAATAGAAAAACTGGTTAAATCAGATAAAGATTTAAAAGAAAGAAAAAAAGAATTAGAAAAACAAAAAGAAAAAACAAATAATTTTGGGCTAAAAAAAGAATCACTAAAAGAAATGAAAACACAGGAAAATGAAATTAAAAGCAAAATGCAGAGATTAAGAGAAGAAGTTTCTGAAATGAAGGGAAGAGATTTAGAAAAAAAAGATATTGCCGGGCTGTTAATAGAAGAAGAAGAACCAGACCATTTATGGAATGCCAAAAAAGAACAACAAGTTAAAGCTGAAGCAGCAAAAGAAAATAAAGTTCCTTTCAGAGAAGGACACTGGTATAAAACAGAACAACAAAAAAAAGAAAACAAAATGAGTTCACTTAATATAGATATTCAGGAAAAACCATTGCATTCAGAAGAACCAGAAGAAAAAAAACAGATTTTAGAAAAATTGAAAGAAAATGCTTCACAATACAAAGGAATAAAAAAAATTGAAAAACCGATTCAGGAAGAAAAATTATTTGAAAAAGGGGTTTCAGAAAAAGTAATTGAAGAAAAAATAAGTGCAGGAAAAATTTTGCCTGAAAGAAAAGCAAAGTTAACTGCAACAGAAGAAGAAGAACTGCTTAAAGGATTTATTTTAGATAAACCGCAAAAAACCATTCCAGAAAAACCAGCAAAGAAAACCGGATTACAGTTCCAAGAAATTGAGTATGAAGAACCTCCTATAAAAAAAATTTCTGTTAACCCGAAAAAAAGAATGGATAACCTGCAGGACCTGATTCCGGTTAACCCTGATTTAATTCCTAAAACAGCAATAGAAAAAGAAGAAGAAAATTTAACTGTCGGACAACAATTAGGGAATGTATCAAAATTTTTCACTAAAGGCTTAATAAGTAAATTTGGTGGAAAACAAATAGACAAAAAAATTTTAAGCGAATTAACAAAAGAAGAACAAAAACAAGTGAAAAAACTTGCTTCAGGATTAGATGTTGCAGTAAAAAAATACACTAAAGAAGAAATAACTGAAGCAATGCAGGTTGAAGGAAAACCCAAAAAAATAATTGACGCAGTATTAAAGATTCTTTATCCTTAATTTACTCCTTTAAATGGAGCCAGATTTAATTCCATTTTTTCTATTTCACTGTCATCAATTTTTTTTTCTAAAAAACCTGTTTTAATAAATCCTCTTGAGTTATACAATTTTTTTGCCTGAAAATTATTTTTTTTAACTATAAGAAAAATTTTTTCTGTTTTGTTTTTTTTACAAAAATCAATAAAAAAATCAAAAAGTTTTTTTCCTGCTCCTTTTCCCCTGAATTTTTTTTTAACTGCAAAACCTAAAAGAACTGCATTTTTTTCTTTTAACTGGAATTCAATAAAACCAAATAAACTGTTTTTTTCTTTTGCAACAAAAACAAGGTTTCCTTTGATTATCCTTTCAGAAACAATTGTTTTTTCTTTTTTTAGGTAAGGGAACTCGTTTTCAATTAAATTGTTTATTTCATTAAAATCTTTTTCAGGAGCTTTGATTATTTTCATTTAACAGCACTCAAATAATCATTTATTTCTTCAATTGAAACAGCACATCCATTGAATTTTAATGCAAACAATGATGCTTCAAGGGATTTTTTTGAACTATCTAATTCTCCTTCAAAACAGCCTAAATCAAATGCCTTAGTAATCAGTTCAGCGGACCTCACAATATTTACTTTTCCTACAAAAGAAGAAAATTTTTTCAGGTTTGCTTTATTCAGCTTAATTTTTTTTCTGTAATGAAACTTTAATTTTTTTTCAAGGTTTTTTGGTTCTTCAATCAGCATTCTTGTTGTTCTTTCATCTATTACCAATACAGATGCATTAAGTTTCTTGTATAAAGCAAGGGCTTCTGCTTCCCCTTTATGGATTATTTTAATGGGAGTGTTTTCAGCAAAAAAAATGTTGTTTGCCAGTTCCTCAATTTTTTCTGAATTAACCTCATTTTTTTCTACTTTAAACCAGCCTAAATCAATTGACCTTTTAATCCTTAAAGCATTTAATTCAAATTTATTTATAGTTAAAGGCTTTAAAACTGATTCAAATTCAACTCCTTTAGTCATAACAAACTGGTTTTTTGTTTTTTTTGAAAGGTTTTCTAAAACTTTCATTAAACAGTTTTGTGCAATAGAAATAATTGAACTTGAATCAAAAATTAATTCATTCATTAAATATTCCTTCCAATAATTTTTTTCTTTCATTTATTCCTTTAATTGATTTTTCTTTGTCATGAATTTTTGTTCCACCAATATAAAACAATAATTCTTTTTCATTTGCTCCTGTTAAATTCACTGCCTGCATTAAACTCAATCCAAACGCATAAGCTCTAGACGCTTGTTTTATTTTTGCTTTTTCATAAAGATTTGCAGTATAATGCCCCATTGACGCATCAACCCGAAAAACTTTATCTGAAATATGATCTAATTCTTTTTTAAATTCATTAAAATTTTTGTTTTTCAAGTGATCTGAAGCTTTCTTTAAAGAAAAAATAATTGTTGACTTTATTTTAATCCATTTTCCTGCTTCAATAATATGAGGTTTTGAAAGCATTTTCTGCAAAGAATAAGAAATCAAAGACAACTGAGCAAGAACACTATCAGATTTTAATGCTGCTTCTTCAATCAAATCATTGCTTAACTGCCTTAATTTAACCTGGTCATTTGACTCAAAGGAATTCATTATTTTTTCTGTTGCACTCACTAAATCTGAAATCATCAATAAAAGAAAAAACCAAAAACTTTATATCTTAGTTTCATCTAATTTTATTGCATGAAATTAAATTCAAAGCATTATGCAGCAATAGCAGGAATACTTTTAGTAGTAATTATTGTTTTAATTTCACAGTTTCCCCCAAAAGAATATAAACCAGGAGACTATGAAGAACAAGGCTTTTTTGAAGACACAAAAGATTTTTATCTGAATATTCCTAATGAACCTCTTCCAGAAACCATGGATAATAATCCAACAGAAGAAAACATTCCATTAAATTTTTCAATTGAAACAACCGGCTGTCTAGGAGAAATAATCGATAATGCTTTTGTTCCTGATTCAAGGAATCCAACAGAAGAACAACTAGCAGCAAAACCAGTTTTTACCACAGGAAAAGGTTCTTTAAAAATTGAATTTTATGGAGGAATGCTTTGCAAGGCATCAAACATTTTTGCTGACGCTTACATGGATCCAGACGGACAAATAGTTGTTTATGAAGAAGAAGAAATTGATGCAGATAAATTCATTTACGGACCAACTGGAGCTCTGCCAGACGAAATCTGGCCTTGCTACTGCAATTATAAAACAACAATTAATATAACCGGATTAGATAAAAGCACTTATCCAATTTTAATGGAAACAAAAAACAATGAAACTATTTTAAGTCAGATAACAATCAACTGATGAAAAAGCAGTTCAGCTAAAAGCATATCTTTTGCTGAAACTTTTAGATAAACAGTACGGGCTTGCCCCATACATTTGGTTTAACCCTTTGGAAAGGGTTATGGGACTGCCCGGATTTGAACCGGGGTCAACTGCTTATTTGCAAACTTTTTAAATTAAACAAAAAATAAAATTTAATTTTTGTTAAACCTTTTTTCTAAAAAGGTTTTTTTGATCAAACTTTTTCTGAAAAAGTTTGCCCCAAAGCAGCAATGCTAACCAGGCTACACCACAGCCCCAAAACATAATATTCTAGTAAAGAAAGCTTTAAAAGAAAAAGTACCCAAAAAATGAAATTAATTAAAAACAATTAGTTTAAATAAGTAAAAATCCATTTCTTATTATGCAGTTTAAAGAATTAGCCAGCTATTTTGATTTAATTGAAAAAACTTCTTCCAGACTAGACATGACTAAAATTCTGGCTGAATTACTGGAAAAAGCAGATGAAGAAAGCATCAAAAAAATTGTTTTTTTATGTCAAGGCAGATTAGGAGCAAACTATGAAAAACTTGAATTCGGTTTAGGAGAAAAAATGGTTATAGAAGCAATAGCTAAAGCAACAGGGTTTACAAAAAAAGAAATAGAAAAAAAATTCAGAGAAAAAGGAGATTTAGGTTTAGTTGCAGAAGAATTTTGTTCACAAAAAAAGCAGTCAGCTTTATTTTCAACTGAGTTAACTGTAAAAAAAGTTTTTGAAAACTTAATAAAAATTTCGCAGGTTGAAGGAACAGGGTCAAAAGAACTGAAATTAAAGTTGATGGCAGAATTGTTTAATTCGGCTTCAGGAACTGAAAGCAGGTTTATTGCAAGAATTCCATTAGAAAATCTGCGTTTAGGAATAGGTGATCCAACTATAATGGATGCTTTAGCAGCAAATCTTTTGGATGAAGGAAAACAAAATGCTGAATGGAAAAAAGAAATTGAAAAAGAAATGAAAGAAAAAAAAATAAAAGAAAAAAACTGGATAGATGAGTTTGACAGAAAAATGAAATTAAAGTTAAGGGAAAGAATTGAAGAAAAATATAATATTTATTCTGATTTAGGCGCAATATCAGAAATACTGAAAGTAAAAAGATTAAATGGATTAAAAGAAATCCAGATTCAGTTAGGAATCCCAATCAGGCCAACGCTTGCTGAAAGACTTAATTCACCAGAAGAAATAATCAAAAAACTGGGAAAGTGTGCTGTTGAAAGCAAGTATGACGGATTTAGAATTCAATGCCATAAAGAAGGAAAAAAAGTCTGGATTTATTCAAGACAGTCAGAAAACATGACTTCAATGTTTCCAGATATAGTTAAAGCATTAAAAGAAGAAATCAAAACAGAAAAAGTTATTTTAGAAGGAGAAGCAATTGCATTTAATGAATTGACAGGAAACTTCCTGTCTTTTCAGCTGACAATTCAAAGAAAAAGAAAATACGGAATAGAAGACAAAGCAAAAGAGTTTCCATTAAAATTATTTGTATTTGATTTAATGTTTTTGGAAGGGAAAAATTTTATGGAAAAACCTTTTTTAGAGAGAAGAAAAAAATTGAATGAAATAATCGGAAAAGGAAAAACAATTTCTTTGACTAAAACAATTACAACAGATAAAGCCGAAAAACTAGAAGAGTTTTTTGAAGAAAGCATTTCAAAAGGATTAGAAGGGATTATTGCAAAAGACCTGAATGCAAAATATATTGCCGGAAAAAGAAAATTTGCATGGATTAAATTAAAGAGAAGCTATAAAGGAGAATTAAATGATTCAATTGACGGAGTAATAATTGGATACTACACTGGAAAAGGAAAAAGAACTGAATTTGGTTTAGGCGCATTACTTACAGCAGTTTATTCAGAAAAAGAAGATGTATTTAAAAGCGTGGCAAAAATAGGAACAGGATTAACAGACAAAAATTTAGCTGAACTGGAAAAAATCCTGAAAAAGATTTCTTCAAAAAAAAAGCCTGCAAGAGTTCAGTCAGAATTAGAACCAGATTTTTGGGTTGAACCAAAATATGTAATTGAAATAAGAGCAGATGAAATAACTAAAAGCCCGGTTCATTTGGCTGCAAAAAGAGAAGGAAAAGGACTTGCTTTAAGGTTTCCAAGACTGATTTCAATCAGAACAGACAAAAAACCTGAAGAAGCTACAAATGAAACAGAATTAAAAAAAATGTTTGCACAACAAAAACAAATAAATGAAGAAAACCAAGAACAAAACTATTAATAATAAAAAATACGTTAATGGTTTGCATGAAAGACAAATTATTTTTTTTATTCAGAACTGCAGTTTTTTTGACCGCGTTTTTGTTGGTCGCATATGCAACTATTGCTTTTGGGGGGTATTTAGGGGAGTTCAGAGACATTTATTTTAAGACAGGCCAATACGATAAAATGATTGGAATGCTGGTAATTGTTTTATTGCTTGGATATGTTTTAAGAAAATTACTGTTATTGGTTTACGCAAAAGAAGCAGGAATAACTCATTCAAGGAGAAAAAGAAAATGAATGTAATGAAAATTGTTGTAAGTTTTATTGTGTTATTATATTTAGTTTTCATTTTAATAAACCTTTTTTCAACTGCCTTTCCAAAAGACGAAATAGTTAAAACAATTGAAACTCAAATAAATTTATCAAAAAAAAATCCAGGAGAATTTAACTCAAAATACAATTTAAAATTTGAAGAAGGACTTTTATTAACAAAAAAAGATTTTGAAACAAAAGACACTATAATAGAATTTCAATGCAATTCATACACTCATTGCTGTGCAGAAAACGATAAATGCAATGAAAAAATTGAATGGACAAAAGAAAAAGCAAGATTCAATGAAAAAAGAAATCCAATTACAAGCACAAGATGCGATGAAATAAAAGGAAGTTATTTCTGCAAAATTTATTTAGGCGAAATCCCTGCTCAAATCCAATTAGAAGAATTCAATTACAATAACAATTTTTATTTTAATTCAGAGAAACTGAAAATTGATTCAAAAATAACAAACAAAGGGAATACAACAGAAAACTATGCCAGAATGGAAACAACAGTTTCAATTATATTCTTTGAAAACGGAATAAAAAAAGAAGAAATACTTAAAGAAGAAAACACTGAAAGAATTAAAATTGAAGCAAGAGAAACAAAAGAATTAACTCAAGAAATAAAATTAGAGTCTCCAGGAGAATACACTGTTAAAACAAAAATAACCGGATTAGATTTCGGTTTTGTGGAAGAAAAATTTAATGTAAATGTTTTTGGGGAACCAGAATACAACTGTAGAATAGATGAAACAAAAAAAGAAATAACAATTGACCCTGATTCAATCGGAGAAAACAAAATAATTGAATGCGAAATAGCTTTTTATTGTTCTGACTGCAAGTATGGATTTGAATGCAAATATGAATGGCAAAAACAGTTTCCTTACAAAGAACTGGAATTAAAAACAAAAGAATACACAATAGAACACGCAAGAGGAACTAACTGCCAGTAGCCGGTTGCGTCCGGCTGTAACGCATGCTATTTTCAATAGCACTGCAATAAATTTACACTTTTTGCATGCATAAAACATTAAAAATTAGTTGGAATAAAAGTTATTTATAAGGTGAAAAAAATGAAAATATTTATTGATACAGCAAACATTGAAGAAATAAAAAAATATTATGAAATGGGAATAATTGACGGAGTAACAACCAATCCTTCTTTAATTGCAAAAGAAAACAAGCCATTCAAAGAAATAATTTCAGACATAGTTAAAGTTGTTGACGGGCCAATCAGCGTGGAAGCAACAGCAGAAAAAGCAGAAGACATAATAAAACAAGGAATAGAATACTCTAAAATTCACAAAAACATTGTAGTAAAGGTTGCAATGAATGCCGAAGGATTAAAAGCCATTAAAGAACTAACAAAAAAAAACATTAAAACAAACTGTACTCTGATTTTTTCCGCTAACCAGGCATTGCTTGCAGCAAAAGCCGGAGCAACATATGCAAGTGTTTTTGTCGGAAGATTAGATGACGCAGGAAACAAAGGAATGGATGTAATAAGAGACACCATGGAAATATTTTATAACTTTGAAATGACAACAGAATTAATTTCTGCTTCAATCAGAAACCCGATTCATGTAATTGAATCAGCTAAAGCAGGAGCAGACATAGCAACAATTCCATTTGATGTATTAGATAAAATGATTAAACACCCATTAACAGACAAAGGAATAGAAAAATTCTTAGAAGACTGGAAAAAAACAAAAAAGTAAACTTTTACGAAAAGCAACTTTTCAAAAAAGTTGCATCAAAACAAACTTTTAATAAAAGTTTGATCAAAATTTGGTTCAACCCTTTTCCAAAGGGTTGTTTTGTTTAACCTTTTTCCAAAAAGTTAGTTTAATCAAAAAAAATTTATTTTTCCACTAATTTTATTTTTTTTATTTCTAAGTAACCTGAATCTTTTTGCCAGTGATTTACAGAATCAATTACTTCAATCTTTTTTTTGAAGAACGGAGCATCCAAAACAAAAGTTTCATATTCCCCTCCTTCTCCTGCAACATTTAAACCAATTTTTTTGTCTAATTCAATTAAACGATTTAAAATGCTTTCATCTAATTTTCTTCCAAGCCAGTTTTCTCCCAAACCCTGGGCTGCAACTCCAACAATCAAAACCTCAAAGCCATTAGAAATCAATTCCTGAACATACTCTGTTTGATTTTTCTGCCATAACGGAGAAAAACATTTTAAACCCAAATCAGAACAAATTGATTCAACCCTGTTTTTCTGGTAAGAAGAAGCTAATGCACCAGTAGTAATTCCTTTAACTGAAAAATTTTCTTTTGCTTCAGCTAAAGCATGCTTTAATTCCTTTAATTCTTTTTCTGCTATTCCGGGAGTTGTTTTATACATTACAGGAATTTCTGCTGCTAACCCCTGAAAAGAAGTCAATTTAATGTTTGGAGTATGAAACATATAACTGTAAGGGTTTTCTGAAACAATTGAAACCAAAACATTTACTTTATGGTTTTGATTTAAAGCCCAGTCTACTGCATAACACGAGTCTTTGCCTCCAGAAAACAATCCAGCTAATTTCATAAGAGAATTTATTTAGGAAAAGAATAAATACTAATATTTCCTTGTTATTATTATAGGCGTTTATTTGAAGAAAACAATTATTACAGGAACAATTTTAGCTAAATTGATTTTTGCTTCAGCAATTCAAGCACAAGATGTTGGCGCTCCATTGCATACAGACTCAAACGTCAAAATACTGAAGATTGTTAAAACACCAGAGCAAATGCATTCAGTTAAAGTAACAGGAAAAAAATTTTCAGGAAGCAAGACAACAATTTCTATTCCGTTTATAACAATTATTCAAGGAGTAAAATCTGCTGGATATATAAGTGTTGATTCAAAATCAGGAGTAAAACCTTCTCTTGCTTTAGGAGCTGCGGCAGAAAAAGCAGGAGTTAAAGCAGGATTAAGCTTTAAAGGTTTAAACATCAGAACAGGGTCAACTCATGATCCTGGAAGAGTTGTTGTTACTGTTGTGCCTGGAGTATCAATAAATTTTGGAAAAGGATGGGAAGGAACTTTTTCAAAAGAACCAGGAAAGCCTTCAACATTTGGATTTAATCGTGTTGTTGAATTAAGTCCTGAATTAAGAAAACAAGTTTTTGGTAAACTGTCAATTAAAGAAATAGCTTTTGGATTGAAAACTGAACTAACCAAAAGAAATAATCCTAATACAGTTTTTGGAGTTCAGGTTAAAGCAAAAAAAACTACAATAGGAGTTTCAATGTCTTCCACAAAAGAAGGCCGTGCAAAAGGAGCAATACAATTAAGACAAGCTTTTAAAGACGGTTCAATTCAGATTTCATGGAGAGCTAACCTGCAAAAAGGTTCTCTGCCAACTAATTGGCTATCAGTTAATCTTCCATTAAAACTTATTTCAAAGAAACCAGATACTAAAAAACAATACCAATATCGTAAAAGAAGACGTTAAACAAAAGCTATTAATTCATTTTCCTTTTTCTTTTATTGCATGAACACAGAACTGGTTTTTTTAAAAGACTGCTATGCAAAAGAATTGCAGGCAAAAGTAGTTGAAAGCAATCCAGAAGAAAAATGGGTTGAATTAAACAAAACAATTTTTTATGCTGAATCAGGCGGACAGCCAACAGACAAAGGAAAAATTGAATGGAAAGGAACTACTTCAAACATAAGAGAAGTAAAAAAAAGAGACGGAAAAATACTTCATTTTTTGGAAGGAAAAATTCCAGAAAAAGAAACTGAAGTGAAATTGATTTTGAACTGGGATTTACGTTTAAAATATATGAGAATGCATTCAGCCCAACATCTTTTATCAGCACTCATTTTAGACAAGCATGGAGCAAGCACTGTTGGAAACCAGATTGGAGAAGAAAAAAGCAGAATGGATTTTCATCCAATAAAATTTTCTCAGGAAATGCTGAAAGAATTTGAAGACAAATTTAATGAAATCGTTGAAAAAGGGGTTCCAATTGAAATTTCTTTTAAAGACAGAAAAACTGTGTTAGAGGAAGTAGATGAAAAAAGAAGAGTATTGTTTTCAAGACTGCCTGAAGCAATTCAGGAAATAAGAGTAATTGAAATTCCTGGAATAGATAAATGCCCTTGCGGAGGAACACATGTCTCTAACACAAAAGAAATAGGAAAAATAAAAATAACTGAAAGAAAAAACAAAGGAAAACAAAGAGACAGAATTACATTTGAATTAGTGGATTAGAATTGAAGAAAACCAAAACCAAAGTAAATAATCTGCTTAAATACTTTTTTGTCTTTTATTTAACTGATTTAAATGAATTTAAGTGAGCTAAAAAACAGGTTTTCAGTGAAAGAACTGGATGAAATAAAAGTTTTTACTGACAACGAAGAATACACAGGAATAATTCTGCCTTCAACAAACGAAAAAACTTTGACTTTAAAGCTTAAATCAGGGTATAATATTGGAGTAGGAACAGAAAGAATCACTAAAATAGAAAAAACAGGGGAAATAAAAAAAGAAATTCCAGCAGAAGAAAAAAAAATAATGCAAATTGACGGATTACCATTAATTTCAATTTTGAATACAGGAGGAACAATTGCTTCAAGAGTTGATTACAGAACCGGAGCAGTAAGCCCTGCATTAGAACAAGAAAAGCTTATTTCAAACATTCCTGAATTAATGGAAATAGCAAACATTAAAACAAAAATAATTGAAGAAATGTTTTCAGAAAACATGCGTTTTTTTAACTACAAAAAAATAGCTGAAGAAATAGAAAAAGAAATAAAAGAAAACAATCCAAAAGGAATAATTATTGGACATGGAACAGACACAATGCATTACACTTCAGCAGCATTAAGTTTTATGCTGGAAGGAATAAATATTCCTGTTATTTTAGTTGGCTCGCAGAGAAGCTCTGACAGAGGTTCTTCTGATGCAGCAATGAACTTAATTTGTGCAACAGAATTCATTTCAAGAACAGATTTTGCCGGAATAGGTTTATGCATGCATGAAAGCTCTTCTGATGACAACTGTGTGATTTTAAGCGGAACAAAAAGCAGGAAAATGCATTCAAGCAGAAGAGATGCATTCAAAAGCATTAATGATGTTCCAATAGCAAGAATTAATTTTGAATCAAAAAAAATAACATACTTAAAAACCGATTATCAGAGAAAAAAAGAAGAAACTGAATTAGCTTTAAAAGAAAAAATGGAAGAAAAAACTGTTTTAATTAAATTGTATCCAAACTTTCATTCAAAACAATTAGAGTTCTATGAAAAAGAAAACTATAAAGGAATAGTTTTAGAGGGAACAGGATTAGGTCATGCTTCAATCGGAACAAAAGCACAAGGAACCGAAGAAAACGGAAAATTGTTTGAAGCAATAAAAAAATTAAGTGAAAAAGCAGTTGTAGTAATGGCTTCACAGGCTTTTTTCGGAAGAATTAACATGAATGTTTATTCAACCGGAAAAGATTTATTGAACGCAGGAGTAATTCCTGCAGAAGACATGACTCCGGAAACAGCTTTTATTAAACTTGCATGGCTTTTAGGAAATTATTCAAAAGAAGAAACAAAAAAACTGATTACAAAAAATTTACGGGGAGAAATAACTGAAAGAAGCGATATAAGAGGATTTAAAGTTGATTGAGGTGGAAAAATGGGTTTTGTTTCAAAAGTAGAACAGCACATTAAAACAGAATTTGAGCCAATAAAACTGCAGCATGCATATAAAGTGAGAATGAATGCATTGCAGTTAATGGAAAAAATTGATGCAGACCAAGAAGTAGTGGAAATATCTGCTTTAATGCATGAAGCAGGAACAACTCCAATGCAAAGCTCTCTTAAAGCACTGGCTTTGTTAAGCGAATTAAATTACAATGAACACAAAAAACACAAAGTAGCAAAATTAATCAATAATCATCCGTTTGATTCATTTATTTTAGAACAAAATATTTTGTTCAGAGCAGACAATTCAGAGCATAAACAAGAAAAAAGTTTTTTAGATAAAATGAAATCGTTTTTAGGAATATGATTTCCATCAAAAGAAAATCAAAGATTTTGGGTTGCAAATGATTGAAATAGAAGTAAAACACAAAATTAAAGGAAAAAAAGAATTAAAAAAAATAAAAAATAAATTAAATCAAATTGCTCAATTCAAAAAAAAAGAAAAAGAATTAAACCTTGTATTTGATTCAGCTGATTCTTCTTTTAAAAAAAAAGGTTTTTTGTTAAGGCTAAGAAAAGCATCAAAAAACACTTTAACATTCAAAAGCAAAATTAAAGGAAAAGGAAAATTCAAGGAAAGAAAAGAAACTGAAATGCAAATTAAGGATTTTTACAGAACAAAAAAAACTCTGGAAAAAATGAATTTTGAGCCAAAATTTATTTATGAAAAAAAAAGGGAAACATTTGAATTAAATCAAACAGAAATTTTATTGGATGAACTTCCTTTTATTGGATTTTATCTGGAAATAGAAGGAAACAAAAAAAGCATTAAAGAAGTTGAAGAAAAACTCGGGTTAAAAGAAAAAAACCGCATTACAAAAAATTATCTGCAGTTGTTTTTGGATTACAAGAAAAAGAAAAGATTAAAAGCAGAAAACATGTTATTTTATAGTATTAAGGAGGGAAGTTTATGTTTGGATTTGGAAAAGGAAAAATTGAAGTAATACTGGAAAAATTTAATTTCAAGCCCGGAGAAACAATTAAAGGAAAAGTTAAAGTTAAAATGAATAAGCCGACTAAAGCAAGGCAGTTAAAAGTGGTTTTTGCCGGAACCAAAACAACTTCTTCTGGAATGATGGTTGGAAATTCTAGTTTTAGTGTTGGAATAGGATCAAGAAACCACGACAAAAGAAAAACAACAACTGAATTTGTACACAAATTTGAAATGCCTTTAGACGGAGAAAAAGAGTACACTGAAGGAGAATATGATTTAGAAATACTTGTTCCTGCAGACATCATGCAAAGAGGAAGTGGTCCAGGCGGGGAAGTGGGAGCAGCATTAAAAGCAGTTCAGTTTCTTTCTGGAAACTCAAGCAGAATCGAATGGTATATTCAGGCAACACTAGATGTAGATAAAGGACTGGATGTAAACAAAAAAGTGCAGATAAACGTCGGATGAAAAAAAAACAGTTAAAAGCAATATTTTAAATGGTTAATCAGTTATAAAATATTATTTCAGGTGGATAAATGAATTTAGATTTTTTGTATCAGACTTTTTTTGGATACACTATACAAGATCTTTTGATTGCAATAGGACTGCTTGTTGCAGGATATGTTGTAGGAAAAATAGTTTATTATTTATTTAAAACAGTAGGAAGAAAATTAACAGCAAAAACCAAAACAGACTTGGATGATGTTTTACTTGATGTAATTGAAGAACCAATTGTTGTAATCATTTTTTTGACTGGAGCATATAGCGCTGCAATATACTTAAAAATGCAGGATAGATTTTTTAGTGTAATACTAAAAATGGCAGTAATCATTCTTTTGTCTTGGACTGCAATAAGATTAGTTAATGCAATAATAGAAAAAATATTGATTCCTTTAACAAAAAAAACTAAATCTGATTTTGATGACCAAATAATTCCATTGTTTTCAAAAGGAAGCAAAACAGTAATAGTAATCCTTGCATTAATAATGTTATTAGATGTAGTGGGATTTGATGTAACTGCATTGGTTGCAGGAGCAGGAATTATCGGATTGGCTTTGGCTTTTGCAGCACAAGAAACTGTTTCAAACCTGTTTGGAGGAGTATCTCTTTTATTGGATAAATCAATCAGGTTAGGAGACAAAATAAAGCTGGAATCAGGCGAAGTAGGAATAGTAGATGAAGTTGGGTTAAGAAGCACCAGAATAAGAACTTACTCAAATGAAACAATACTTGTTCCAAATTCTATTATGGCTAACAGCAAAATAGTCAATTTTGCCCAGCCAAATTCTTTTGGAAGAGGAGAAATAAAATTCGGGGCAGTTTATGGAAGCGACCCGGAAAAAGTAATTAAAATAATAACAGATTTAATGAAAAGAAACCCAAATACATCTAAACACAAGGACAGAGAACCAAAAGTGGAAATGCTTTCAATGGGAGACTTTTCATTAAATTTTACTGCAAAATTCTGGTGTGATGACTACACACAAATATGGCCAACAGAAAGAGAATTAACCATAGAAATTTATAATGGATTAAACAAAAACAAAATTGGAATTCCTTTCCCAACCCAAACAGTTTACCTGAAAAAATAATTTCGCGGTTTCGATCGCGAGTACCGATGTATGGGATAAACTCGTACTGCTTTTTTCTTTTTTTTAATTTAAAAATAGAATACAATTTATAGTCGACTTTTGTTTTAAAGCCATTTCTTTTTTCTGAAAAACAAGAACATTGAAAAAGCAACTGAAATCATTATAATCCAAAGAATTGGATAAGACCATTCCCAATCTAATTCAGGCATATACTTGAAGTTCATTCCATAAACTCCTGCAATAAAAGTTAAGGGAATAAAAATAGTTGCAATTATTGTCAAAACTTTCATTACTTCATTCATTTTATTGCTTATGCTTGAAAGATATACGTCAAGCATTCCTGCAACCATATCCCTGAAAGTCTCAATTGTATCAATTACCTGAATTGTGTGATCATAGACATCCCTTAAAAAAAACAGTGTCTGCTTTGAAATTAATTTTGAGTCTCCTCTCTGCATGGCGCTAATTACTTCTCTTAAAGGCCAGACAGACCTCCTCAAAAAAATCAAGTTATGTTTTAGCCTGTAAATCGTATTTAATTCTTCTTTTGAAGGATTTTCCATTACTTTTTCTTCTAACAATTCAATTTCTTCCCCTATTTTTTCTAAAACAGAAAAATAACTGTCAACTATTGCGTCAACCAAAGCATAAACAAGGTAATCTGTTCCCATTTTCCTTATTTTTCCTTTTGCATTCCTGATTCTTTCCCTTACTCCGTCAAAAACATCTCCTTCTCTTTCCTGAAAAGAAAAAACAAAAGTTTTTCCCACAACAAAACTAATCTGTTCTATTTCCATTTCTTTTTTTCCGCCGTTAAAATAAACCATTTTCAAAACCAAAAACAAATAAGATTCAAAATCCTCTAATTTAGGTCTCTGGTTTGTGTTAACAATATCCTCTAAAACCAATGGATGAAACTCAAAATGAGAACCAATTTTTTCAATTAAATTAAGGTCATGCAATCCAATTATATTAAACCAGGAAACACTTGATTTGTCTTTGAAAGGAAAACAATCCTCTATTTTATCTATTTTTTTTTCTTCAAAAGTTTTTTCAGTATAATCAATTAATTCAATTTTAGAATTCTCTAACTGTTTTTTTCCTACATGAACTAAAGTTCCAGGAGAAATTCCAGGTTTAGCAGAAGATTTTTTGATATATTTTGAAAGAGGCATGCACTAATAAATATCCTTTCAGGTTATTATTTTTAACTGGAGAGAAAAAAACCAAAAAAAATCTCTTTAAATTAATTTATTGTTTCTTTATATTAAAGGTTTTTATTAGGAATGATTATGGAATTAAATTATCAAGAACTGGGAATGAAAGCAGGATTAGAAGTTCATCAGCAGTTAAATACAAAAAAACTTTTTTGCTGTTGCCCTTCAATAATGAGAGAAGATTCATCAGACTTTGAATTCAAAAGAAAATTACGGGCAGTTGCATCAGAACTGGGAAAATTTGATCCGGCAGCATTAGAAGCATTCAAAAAAAAACAAAGTTATTTATACAAATTTTATTCTGATTCAAACTGCTTGATTGAATTAGATGAAGAGCCGCCAAAACCAATTAATTTAAATGCATTAAAAACAATTTTAGAGGTCTGCCTGATGACTGAATCAAATATTGTGGATGAACTGCATGTAATGAGAAAAACCGTAATAGACGGAAGCAATACATCAGGTTTCCAGAGAACAGTTTTAGTCGGCTTAGGAGGAAAAATCAAATTAAAAGAAAAAGAAATAAAAGTACAGACCATAGTGTTAGAAGAAGATGCAGCAAAAAAAATTGAAGAAAAAGACAAAGAAATAATTTATTCTTTAGACAGATTAGGAATTCCATTAATAGAGTTAGCAACAGAACCGGATATTAAAACTCCAAAAGAAGCAAAAGAAACAGCACTAAAAATAGGAGAACTGTTAAGAAGAACAGGAAAAACAAAAAGAGGATTAGGAAGCATAAGGCAAGACGTAAATATTTCTATTGCAGAAGGCGCAAGAGTTGAAATAAAAGGAGTGCAGGAACTGGAAATGATTGATGTTTTTGTGGAAAAAGAAGTTGAAAGACAGGTAAAATTAATTGAACTAAAAAACGAATTACAAAAAAGAAATTCAACAAAAGAAGAACTGGAACAAGAATCAATGAAAGAAGTAAGCGGAATTTTTTCTGACAGCAAATGCAAAATGATTAAAGGAAAAAAAGTTTTTGGAATCAGGCTAAAAAAATTTAATGGATTAACAGGAAAAGAATTACAGGAAGGAAAAAGATTTGGAACAGAACTGGCAAAATACGTCAAAGCAAGAACAGGATTAAAAGGAATATTTCATTCAGATGAACTGCCAAAATATGATATAAGCAAAGAAGAAGTTGAAAAAACAAAAGAAAAACTTGTCTGTGAAAAACAAGATGCTTTTGTTTTGGTTGCAACTGAAAACCAAAAAACTGCAGAAAAAGCATTGAAAACAGTGATTCAAAGAAGTGTTATGGCGTTAAAAGGAGTTCCTGAAGAAACAAGAAATGCATTAGAAGATGGAACAACAGAATATTCAAGGCCTTTAGCGGGAAACGCAAGAATGTATCCTGAAACAGACATTCCGGCTAGAAAAATAAGCAGAAAATTATTAGAAGAATTAAAACAAAATCTTCCTTTAACTTCAGAGCAAAGAAAAATAAAATACATAAACAAATACAGGATTTCAGAACAATTAGCAGAAAAAATGAAGCTAAACAATTACGCAAGATTTTTTGAAGAACTAATTGAAAAAGGATTCAAGGCAACCGGCACAGCAGTATTATTGCTTGAAGGAATAACAACATTAAAAAGACAGGGAACAAAAACAGAAAATTTAACTGAAAAAATGATTGAAGAAACACTGAATGCAGTAAAAAAAGGAAAACTAGTGAAAGACAATCAATTAAAAGCATTAGATTTATGGAGCAAAGAACCGGAAAAACCAATTGAATCAGTAATCAACTCATTGCAGGAAACACGGTTCTCTGAAGAAGATTTAAGAAAGTTAGTTAAAGAAACAATAGAAAAAAATTCTGCAATCATTAATACTGAAGGAACAAATGTTTTTTCTGCTTTAATGGGAGAAGTAATGATTAAAATAAAAGGAAAAGCCTCAGGAAAAGAAGCAAGCAAAATTTTAAGAGAAGAACTAAACAAAAAAGGGATAAAAGAATAACAAAAACAAAGATTAAATAACCAAAAAAAAAGAAATAAAAGAATAACAAAAAAAAGGAACAAAATTACTAAAACTGAAAAAAAAACAAATAAAAAGAAAGAAAAGAAAAATAACAAAAAAGAATAAATAAACAAAAAAAAGAAAACAACAAAAAAAACAAAAAGGAAAAAAGAAAGAAAATTAAAGAAAAATAAACAAAAAAAAGAAAGAAAACAAATAAAAGAAACAAAAAAAATTAAAGAAAAATAAACAAAAAGAATTAAAATGAAAATAAAAAAAAGAATAACAGGGAAAAAAATTAAACAATTAAGAAAAAAATAAGAGTTAAAAAAGATTTTTATGAAAAAAGAGTTTGTTTCAAAAAAAATCCTTAAAAAAGTGCTGAAAAAAAGAAAGCCTGATGACTTTAAAGGAAAAAACGGAAAAGTGCTGGTTATAGGAGGAAGCATTGAATACATTGGTTCTCCGGCGCTTGCAGCTTTAGCGGCATTAAAATTCTGCGACATAGTTGAAATTTTTGCCCCGGAAAAGCCTGCTTTATCAATGAACTGTTTTTCCCCTGACTTAATTACAAAAAAATTTTCTGGAAATTACTTTGAAAAAAAACACGTAAAAGAAATCTCAGAAAAAGCAGAAAACTTTGATGTTGTTTTAATCGGAAACGGCATGGGAAACAACAACAAAACAAAAGAATTTGTTAATGAGTTAATTCCAAAAATTTCTGTTCCAAAAATAATTGATGCAGATGCAATCAAATTATTAAGCGGAAAAGCCAAAAACGCGGTTTTTTTGCCGCAGAAAATTGAATTTGAAAAAAAGTTCGGGGAAAAGCCTTCAATGAAACCAGATGAAAGAATTAAGCTGACTGAAAAAAAAGCAAAAGAATTCCGGACAACAATTTTATTAAAAGGAAGAATTGATGTAATTTCAAACGGGAAAAAAACCTTGCTGAATAAAACAGGCAACCCAAGAATGGCTGTAATCGGAACAGGAGATGTTTTGGCAGGAATTACTGCAGGAATAGCCTCAAAAAACAATTTATTTGATTCAGCTTGCGCTGGCGCATATATTAACGGATTATTAGGAGAAAAAGCATTTAAAGAAAAAGGAGATTATTTTACTGCAATGGATTTAATTGAATTAATTCCTGAAATGTTAAAAGGTGAATAAATGAATGAAATGAATAAATACGATGAAAAAAATTATTTTGATTTACTGGAAAATTTTCCCCAGCAAATAAGCGAAGCAATGTGGATTGGAAAAAAAATCAGGTTAAAAAAAAGAAAATTTGAAAACATTACAGTTCAGGGAATGGGCGGGTCAGGAATAACAGGAAAAATTCTGGAAAACTTATTCAAAAATGAATTAAAAATCCCTGTTCAGACAGTAAACGATTATGAAATTCCTGAATATGTTTCAAATAAAACTCTTTTCATTGCAGTAAGCTATTCAGGGAAAACAGAAGAAACTTTATCAGGACTGCATCACGCAAAAAAAAAGAAAGCATTTATTTTAGGAATCAGTTCAGGAAAAAAATTCAATGAAAGCAGTTATTTCATTAAAATACCGGAAAATTATCCTCCAAGAGCTGCAACAGCTTTTTTGGTTGTTCCATTAATTTTTGCCCTGCAAAAACTCGGATTAATTACAAAAAAAGAAAAAAACATAATTGAATTCATTAAACTGGCAGAAAAAGAAAAAAACAGAATTAAAAAAAATGCGTTTGATTTGGCTGAAAAAATGCATAACAAAACAATTTTTGTTTATTCAGCCAAAACAATTGAAGTTTGTTCTTCTAGATGGATGACACAAATAAATGAAAATTCTAAAGGATTTTGTCACGCAAATATTCTGCCTGAAATGAACCACAATGAAATAAACATGAATTATTCAAATGGATTATTTGTTTTCCTTAAAACAGCAAAAGAAAGCAGTCAAATGCAGAAAAGAATTAAATTTACTAAAAAAGTTTTTTCTAAAGAAAACACTGTAACTGAATTTACCTCAAAAGGAAAATCATTGTTTGCACAATTATTTTACTTGATTTATTTAGGGGATTTTACTTCTTATTACCTTGCTTTACTGAAAAAAGTTGACCCTTCCCCTGTCCCGATAATTGAAGGATTAAAAAAAGCATTAAAGTGATTAAATGAAAGCAATTGGAATAGACATTGGAGGAACAGAAATCAAAGCAGGAATAATAACAGAAAAAGGAAAAATACTAAAACAAATTAACATTGAAACAGAATCAAATCAGGGCAAAAAAAAATTAATTCAAAACCTTGAAAGAATAATAGAAAAATTAGATTCAAAAGAAATAAAAGGAATTGGAATAGGTTTTGCAGGAGATGTTGATTCAGTTGCCGGAAAAATAATTCAAAGCCCTAATATTTCATGCATGAACAAAGTAAATTTAGTTAAAGAACTGAAAAAAAAGTTTAAGAAAAAAATTTTACTTCAAAATGATGCAACTTTAATGACTTTTGCTGAAGCAATTCTGGGAGCAGGAAAAAAATTTAATTTTGTTGTCGGATTAACTGCAGGGACAGGAATTGGTTCAGGAATAATTTTAAATAAAAAAATCTATTCAGGTAAAAGCAATTTAACTGAAATAGGGCATACAACAATCAATTTTAACGGTCCAAAATGTTCTTGCGGAAACTACGGCTGTTTAGAATTATATGTCGGAATAAAACCTTTAATGCGTTTAACTGAAATGAAACTAGAAGTATTTAAGTCAAAACTAAGTGAAATGTGGCCTTTAACCCCAAAAAAAGTTGATGAAGCAGCAAGAAAAAAAGACAAAATTGCAATTTCAATTCTAAAAGAACAAGGAAGATATTTGGGAATCGGTTTAACAAATATAGTGAATTTCTTTAATCCTGATACAATAGTTTTAGGAGGAGGATTAAGCAATTCAGACATTCTCATTAATGAAGCAAAAAAAGAAATGAAATTAAGGGCATTCAAAAGAGTTTCCAATACAAAAATACTTAAAGCAAAATTCAAAAACCACGCAGGGATGATTGGCGGAGCATTAATGATATTCAAATCAAATTAAAATCTTTTGCAAACAATAATTTAATGTGATTTAAATGAAAGAAAAACAAAAAGAAAATTCAGCAATAGAAGCATTAAAATATGTAAAAAAAGGAATGACTCTTGGATTAGGAAGCGGAAGCACAGCAGAAATTTTTGTAAAAAAATTAGCTGAAAAAAACAAAAAAGAAAAACTGGATTTGACTTGTGTTGCTACCTCAAATAAAACAATGAGAATAGCAATTGATTCAGGCTTAAAAGTAGTGGGAATAGATTTAGTTGAAAAAATTGATTTAGCGGTAGACGGAGCAGACCAAGTCAACAGCAAAAAAGAGTTATTAAAAGGAATGGGAGGCTATGCTTTCTTAAAAGAAAAACAAGTGGATTACAAAGCAAAAAAATTCATTGTAATAATAGATGAAAGCAAACTAACCAAAGAATTAACTGAAGAAATTTTAGTTGAAGTTGAACCGGCAAAAGCAATTGAAGTGATAAAAAATTTAAGTGAAAAATTTGACGGAGAAATAGTTCATGCTTCAAATAAATGCATGCCGGTTGAAACAGACAACAATAATTATGTTATTTCAGTTCAACTGCATTCACCAATAAAAAACGCAAAAGAATTAGAAAAAAAAATCAACAAAATTGACGGAGTAAAAGAAAACGGATTGTTTACAAGAGAATGCACTGTAATTGTCGGAACAGATAAAGGGACAAAAACAATTTAAAAAAAATTTATCAAAAAAATAAAAGTTGAATAAAAAAACAAATGGGAAAATTTTATGGACGAGAAAATAAAATTTACTTATTCTGATGCAGGAGTAAACCTTTTGAAAGGAGAAGAAGTAGTTCAAAGAATTAAAAAACACGTTAAAGACACTTTTACTCCGGAAGTATTACTTGATTCAGGCTTGTTTGCAGGAGCAATAGACTTAAAAAAAATAAAAAAATTTTTTAACCCAGTACTACTTTCAAGCATTGACGGAGTTGGAACCAAAACAATTATTGCAAGGCAAATGGATAAATGGGATTCAGTCGGACAGGATTTAGTTAATCATTCAGTTAATGATATTTTATGCCATGGAGCAACTCCAATAGCTTTTCTTGATTATATTGCTTCATCAAAATTAAATCCTGTAATAATAGAAGAAATAGTTAAAGGAATGTCAATTGCATGCAAAGAAAACGGAGTTGCTTTAATTGGAGGAGAAACAGCTGAAATGCCCGGAACATATAACGAAGGAGAAATAGATATAGCCGGAACAATAATCGGAGTAGCAGAAAAAAACAAATTAATTACAGGAAACAAAATAAAAGAAAAAGATGTTTTAATCGGCCTTCCATCAAATGGATTACATACAAATGGTTTTTCTCTTGCAAGAAAAGTACTGGAAAAAACCGGCAGAAGCCTGAAAGAACAATTTGTAGTTGAAAAAGAAGATTTTACTTTAGGAGACTTGCTTTTAAAAATACATAAAAGCTATTTAAATGAAGTAAGTTATTTAATGAAAAAATTTGAGTTAAAAGGAATAGCCCATATTACCGGCGGAGGACTAATAGGAAATTTACCAAGAATTTTTCCTTCAGGAATCGGCGCAGTAATAAACCAAAACAAAATCAAAATACCATTTATCTTCAAATTTTTGCAGGAAAACGGAAACATTCCAGAAAAAGAAATGTTTAAAGCATTTAACATGGGAATCGGCATGGTTTTAATTGTTTCACAAAAAGATTCAGAGAAAATTGTTTTAGAACTAAAAAAACAGTTTTCAATGGATGCAGTAATTTTAGGGGAAACAATAAAAGGAAAAGGAATCAAACTAGAAAAACCATTCTTCAAAGAAAAATAACTAGAACATTAATTTTTCTTCATAATACAAAGGCTTTTGATTATAGTGAATCCAAGCATTTATTTTGTAAAAATATTTTTTAGGCAATTCAAGTTTTTTGAATATTTTTCTTCTGCCTAACCCTTGAGAATGCATTTGCATTACTTTTTCATATAACTTCCATTCATTATTCAAATGTTCAGAATTTTTTAAAAATTTGTCAACCTCCTTTGTAAACCTTTCTTGTTTTTCTTTTGCATACATAAATGGAATTTCTTTAAATAAACGCAAAATGTTTGGGCTGTGAGAATCAATACTAAAATAAATTTTCATTGAACGATTTCCATCTTTTTTTATCGTTCTAGATTTTTCAAAAGTTATTGGAGAAGTAGAAATTTCAAACTCTTTCAACAAAATTTTTATTTGATTAAGAAAAAATTCTAAATCCTTTTTATTGAATTTTTTCTAGCTTTTGAAGAAAACAAGGAAAGAAACTTGCTTTTATCAACAATTATTTTGTTCACATAAAAATTTGTTTTTAGTTATTTAAAAGCAGTTTGAAACCCGTAACTGCCGATGATTAAAAATAATCAAAACATCCCTTTTGCAGATTTTCTCGCTTTTCTTGCACAACGTTTATGCCAGTATTGCCCTGCCCACTTTTTTTCGCTTCCTCCGCCACCGCACAAAGCACAAGATTCATCATATTTTCCTTCTAATTGAACTTCTTGTTTTTTTTGTTCTTTTACTTCTCCTATTTTTTTCTTTAATATATCCCCTAAACCCATTTCAATTCCCTCAAAACAAAAAAAGCAGGAAAAGTTTTAAAATAGCATTTAACAGAAAAAAACAACAAATAAATACAAGAAAAACATTATAGTAATGAATGAATAAAAAAATTCTTTTTATAACATTATTGCTTTTTTCAGTTAATGCTTATGCAGCACTAGGAGAAATTGGAGGGAAACCTCCTCTTGTTTCAATCAACAATTTAGAAGAAGATTCAAGTCCGCCTTACATTGATGAATTAAATAACCTGAAAACTGATTTAGTGTTAAGAATTACATCAAATAATGCAACAGAATGCAGGTATTCAACTATTCAAGGATTTAATCCTTTAACACAAGGAAATTTATGCAGTTTAGCAGACCCTTCAAATGCAACATGCGAATTTGGAAAACTATTAAACGGGGATTACACTTATTATTATGCATGCAAAAACTCTTCTAGCACTTGGTCTTCTTCTAATTCAAAAATTGATTTTGAAGTTAATCCAAGCATTACAGTTTTTGTTTCAATTATTTCTCCTTTAGATGGAAACCAATATTATATCGGAAAAGAAATATTATTTGAAGCTGAAATTATTTGCGCAAATGAACCATGCACTTTTAGATGGGATTCAAACAAAGACACTGGGTGGCATTCAACAGACCAAAACATTTCATACAATGGGCTAAGTATCGGAGACCATAATATCAGTCTGACTGTAACAGATTTTTTTGGAGGGGTTGAAAAAGGTTATACAATAATTTCAATTAATCCAATCCCAACAGATGTATTATCAATCTCAGATTTTCAAATAACAAAATTAGAGCCAGCAGACAGATATGCAGTAAACAGCAAAATAAGAGTTCAGGCAAAAGTAAACTATTTCTTGTTTGAATCAATTAATGCAAAAGCATTCATCATAATCAGCGACCCAAGAACCGGACAAGCATTATACGGCCCAGAACCATTTTACTTAAATTTTTCAGTTCCTGCTTTTGAAGAATATGATTTAAACATTGATTTAGGAAACTATGGTTTTGAAGAAAGACAAAACTATAAAATAGAATTTTTGGTTGTAAGCAATTTCGTTGAATCTTCTCCTGAATACTTTGTTGACCCAATGGATGAATACAGTGATTACTGGGCAGACGGACAAATATATTTTATTCCGGAAACACAAATCCCAGAACAAAACAAGGCAAACAATTCAGGATATGAAATAATTGAATTAGGCCCTGAAGTATTAAGAGACATAAGCAATCTCCCTGAAACAAACTCAACAATAATTTTACTGATTGTTTTTGCAGTTTTAATCCTACTTAAAAAATAAAAAAAAGCAGTGCTATCGAACGAAGTGAGGATAGCACGTTCACGATTCCGATCGTGAGTGCCAGTGCACGACGTAAAGTCGTGCTAGCACGAGTGAAACTCGTGCCTCGTCACAGCCGAACGAAATCAGCTCGCGCGAGCAGGCGCGAAAAGAGAAAATAATTCTTTTTACTTGTTTTCCATTAGTTTTTTCAGGATTGGAGGGGTAACTAAAGTTGTTAGCATTATCACTACAACAAGAATTGAGTACATTCCTTCTCCAATAAAGGCATGAGCTAAACCAAAAGTAGCAAAAATCAGTCCTACTTCTCCTCTTGGAATCATTCCGACTCCAACAGAGCTAGTTTAGATGCTTTTGTTCCAATTGCACCAACCCCTGCAATAATCTTTCCCACTAAAGCAATAATCAGCAATACTGCCCCTAAAGGAAGCAAATCAATGTTAACTGTATAGATGTTTACTGCTACTCCGGCCATAACAAAAAAAATTGGGGTAAACACATCTCCGATTACCTCAGTTTTTTTCATCATGTGTTCTTTGTGTTCTTCTCTTTCTAAAATCAATCCGGCTGCAAATGCCCCGACAATTGCCGCCAAGCCAATCATTTGCGCAAGATAACCTAAAGCCAAAGCAAAAATTACTGCTGAAACAATAAAAGTTCTTTGGACTTTAAGGTGTCTAATTAAATCTAAGATTGGCCCCTCTAATTTCATTCCAAGCACTACAGTAACTGCAAGGAATAAAACTGACATTACAATTGTCTGCAATACATTAAATACTTCAACTGAACCTGTTTCAGCTATTCCTGCTAACACAGATAAAATAATTAATCCAAGAACATCATCTATTACTGCTGCCCCTAAAATAATTTTTCCTTCCAATGAAGTAATTTTCTTCATTTCACTTAAAACTCTCATTGTTACCCCGACACTTGTTGCAGTAAGAGTTGCACCAATAAACAAGGCTGCATTAAAATCCAGTGCCTCAACATACAGCAAATAAGGCAGTGCAAGAATCACAGGAGAAATTACTCCGATTACTGCAACCATTAAAGCTGCCTTGCCGCTTTTCAATAATTCATGAATATTGGATTCTAATCCAACTAAAAACAATAAAATTATTACTCCGATTTCAGATAAAAACATTAAAATTTCTTCACTGCCGTCAATAAAACCAAACAAGCTTGGTCCCAGCAAAACACCTACAAGCAATTCACCTAAAACTCTTGGCTGTTTTATTCTGTCAAACAAAAACCCTGCAATTTTTGCAGCAAACAAAATTACAATTAGTTTTAGCATTATTTCAGTTATAATAGTAGTCTCAGACAATTTATCACCTTGATTCAATTCTAGAAAAAAAATAATAATTAAAAATGTTTAAAAAGTTATTTTAGAATTAAGCTGAAAAAAGAATAACAATACACTTAAATTTTTGTTTTACATATTAATAATAAATGATTTTTGAAAAAAAAAATAAATGGGAAACACGCGGAGAAATTTTTGGCTACTTATTTTCATACAGTGTTTTTACTTTAATTCTTTTTATTGCTTTAACTTTTTTTAAAAAAATGCCTGTTGGATGGAATTATATTCATGTAATTGCATTGACTTTGTTTATTGTTTTAATTGGAACAAGTTTAAAGGAATGGTTAAAATGAGTTTTAAATTTTTTTGGAAAGGCTGTAAAAAAGGAATGAAAAAATTCGGAGACACTATTTCAGCAATAGTTAACACTGTTTTATTGTTTATTGTTTATTTTTTTGGCGTTGGTTTAACCTGGTTTTTTTCAAGAATTGCCGGAAAAAAATTTCTTGAAACAAAGATTTCAAAAGAAAAAAGTTATTGGAATGACTTAAATTTAAAGGAAAAAAATATTGAAGAATATTACAGGCAATTTTGAGGAGGAAAATTAATGGATAAAGGAGAAAAAGTAAAAAAATTTTATGATAAAAATCCTTTTCCCGATTTTGAATTAAACAAATTTAATTCAAAAGAAGATTTAAAATTGGCTGCTTTTCCTTTTGCAAAAATTTTAGACAGAAGCATTCCTGAAAACGCTTCAATAATTGATATAGGAACAGGAACCGGACAGCTCTCTGCTTTTTTATCCTTAAAAAGAAAAAATGTTTTTGGAACAGATTTCTCTGAAACTTCACTGAATAAAGCCAGAGCATTAAAAGAAAAACTTAAATTAGATTCTTTAACCCTGAAAAAAGTTGATTTAATGAATGAAAAGGAAATTGAAAACATTGAAATGAAATTTGATTGTCTTTTATGTTTAGGAGTATTACATCACACTGAAAACCCATACCAAGGATTCCAAAACATATTAAAACTACTTAAACCAAAAGGATTTCTTGCAATAGGATTATACAATAAATTTGGAAGAGTTCCTCTAAAAATAAGAAGAGTTCTGGCAAAAACAGTTTTCAAAAACAATACTAAAATGAAAGAAAAGTTTATCAAAATGCAGTTAGAAAACCTGAAAGACGAAAAAAAAGTTAAAGGCTGGTGGAATGACCAATACTTTCACCCAGTTGAATCCAGTCATTCTTTAGGAGAAGTTTTGAATTGGTTCAAAAAAAATGATATTGAATTTTATCAAACAATTCCTTCTTCAAACCCGTTTAACCAGGAAAATACAGAAATTGCAGGCGTGTGGAATAAATTTAATGAAAGCTATCCATCTCTTCCGGTGCGCTTTTACAAGGAATTAACTTGGGTTTGGAGAACCCAAAAAGAAGGCGGTTATTGGATAACATTTGGGAGAAAAAGAAAATGACTTATGTTTTAGGGATAAGCTGTTACTACCATGATTCTTCTGCTGCTTTACTTAAAGACGGAACAATAGTTGCTGCAGCAGAAGAAGAAAGATTCACAAGAATAAAACATGACTCTTCTTTTCCAATGAATGCAATTGAATACTGCCTAAAACAAGAAAATATTACAATAAAAGAAATTAATTTTATTGGATTCTACGAAAAACCATTAATCAAATACGAAAGAATTCTTTCACAAATAATTGAAACATTTCCTTTAAGCCTGAAAATTTTTTTGAAAAATATGCCTTCCTGGCTTACAGAAAAACTAAAAGTTGTTGAAACAATCAAAAAAAAATTAAAATACAAAGGAAATATTTTTTTTATAGAACATCATTTAGCTCACGCTGCAAGCTGTTTTTTGGTCAGCCCATTTGAAAAAGCCGCAATATTTACAATTGATGGAGTAGGAGAATGGACTACAACATCTTATGGAACAGGAAACAAAAACCAGATTCATTTAATGAAAGAAATAAAATTTCCGAATTCAATTGGATTGCTTTACTCCACAATAACAGCTTACCTTGGATTTAAAGTAAACAATTCTGAATTCAAAGTAATGGGTTTATCGGCTTTTGGAAACACTGACAAAAAAACAAACCCTTACTACAAAAAACTAGAAAAAGTTATTGAAATAAAAGAAGACGGAAGCTATAAACTTAATTTAGATTATTTTAGTTTTCATTACGCTGACAAAATGCCTTCAAAAAAACTATGCAAACTGCTTGATGGAAAAATAAGAAAACCAGGAACTGAATTAACTGAAAAACATAAAGATATTGCTGCTGCACTACAATTAATTACAGAAGAAGTTATAACAAAAATTTTAAATCAGGTTTACAATGAAACAAAATGCGAAAACATTGTATTAGCAGGAGGAGTTGCATTAAACAGCGTTTCAAACGGAAAAATTTTAAAAAACACTCAATTCAAAAATATCTGGATTCAGCCCGCAGCATCAGATGCAGGAACAAGCATTGGAACAGCAAACTATATTTTTAATTCAATTTTAGGAAATAAAAGAAACTATGAAATGACAAACGCTTTTTTAGGCCCGGAATTTTCCACTCAAGAAATAAAAAACTTTTTTGAAGAAAACAAAATAAAATACTCTGAATTTAAAAACGAAAAAGAAATAATAAAAACAACTGCAAAACTGATTTATGAAAACAAAATTGTAAGCTGGTTTCAGGGAAGAATGGAATTTGGTCCAAGAGCTTTAGGAAACAGAAGCATTTTAGCAAACCCCTGCAATCCAGAAATGCAAAACATCTTAAATAAAAAAGTCAAACACAGGGAACCATTCAGGCCTTTTGCGCCTGCAGTTTGCAGTGAAGACGCATCAAAATATTTTGAAGTTGACAATCCAATCCCAAAACCAACAGATTTCATGTTAATGGTTTATCCGGTTAAAAAAGAATTCAAAAAAAAACTTCCTGCAGTAACTCACATAAACGGAACAGCAAGACCTCAGACAATAAACAGGGAACAAAATAATTTGTATTATGATTTAATAAAAGAATTTGGAAAACTCTCAGGAATTTCAGTTCTGGTGAATACTTCTTTTAATGTAAACGGAGAACCAATTGTCTGCACTCCATTAGATGCATTTAACTGCATGATGAGAACAGGAATAGATTTTCTGGTAATAGATAAATTTTTAGTTAAAAGAGAAGACAATATAGTAAAGTGAAAAAAATGAAAATAAAAGAAAAATTATTCAATAAAAGAAAAGAAATTTTATTACTGATAACAGTCATTTTTATTTTTCTTTTTTTATGCGAATTAAGTTTAATGGTTTTTCCCGGGATATTAGGGCCTGCAGTAAAAAACCAGTTTCTTACAAAATATAACACAACAGAAAAAGGAATTTACTTTACTGAAGAAAACACAGGAATGCGTTTAATGAAACCAAATTTTGAAACAACCGCATACTATAATGATTATTACTGGATTCATAAAACTGATTCAAGAGGTTTTAGAAACAACAAAGAATACCAACAAGCAGACATAATCCTTTTAGGAGACTCAATAATATACGGGCACGGAGTAAACTACGAACAAACAACTGGATATTTTTTAGAACAACAAACAGATTTCAAAGCATACAATATGGCAAGACAAGGAGACTCTGCTTTTGAAGAAAAATATTTATTAAAAAAATATGGAAAAGAATTAAATCCAAAATACGTTTTTTATTTCTTTTTTGAAAACGATATAACAGATTTAACTATTTTGTTAACCCCAAAAGAAATGGAGTACTTTGTTTTTGAACAGGATTTAAATGATTTTTCTTTTACTCAATCCAAGAAAAAACAAGGAATCAAAGAATTTCTTTTCAACAAACTTTTAGAGAAATCAAAAATAGCTCTTGCGTTATACACTATTTTTGTAATGCACAACCAAAACGTTGTTTATCCAGAAAAACCTGATGTAAATTCTTTGGAATGGCAGTATGAAGAAAAAGCAATAAAACAAATGAAAACATTCTCTGACTCAATCAACGCAGAATTTATAATAGTCCCATTAACAAAAGACGAAAAACAAACACAAAAACTAAACGAAATAGCCCAACAAAACCAAATCCCGATAATCCAAACAAAAGAATTAATGTTCAACGAACAATACAGGCTAAAAAACGACAGGCATTTAAACGAAGAAGGACACAAAAAACTAAGTGAAATACTCACAAACTACCTAAACAAAAAAACATAAACTATAGTAAACTATTTATACCAAAAACCAACTAATAACTACAATGACACAAAACAAACCATTCACAATAGAACTATGGGATTTCCTAAAAACAAGAAAAAAATACTGGCTTCTTCCGATTACAATAATGCTAATTTTGGCTGGAATAATAATTATTTTAAGCCAAAATTCAGTTATTTCTTCTTTTATTTATGCATTTGGTTAAAATGAAAAAAACTGAATTAATTAAAATATCAAAAAACATCGGGCTGCTATTAATTACTGTGATTTTAATGCTTGTTTTTTTTGAAATTACTTTAAGGAGTTTTCCAGGGATAGCAGGAAATGAAATACACAATAGTTTATTAAGCAAATTTTATATAGGCGGAGAAGGAATACTTTTGTTTGATGAAAAAACAGGGATATTTTTATTAAAGCCAAATATTCAAACAACTGTTTACAAAAACAATTATTACTGGAAACTAAAAACAGATTCAAAAGGGTTCAGAAATGAAAAAGAAATTAATCAGGCAGATATAATACTAGTAGGAGACTCAATAATTTATGGAACAGGATTAAATTATGAAAAAACAACTCCATTTTTTCTGCAAAAACAAACAGGATTAACTGTATTTAATTTATCAAGAGAAGGAGACAGTTCATTTGAACAAAAATTTTTGTTAAACAAATATGCTTCAGAATTAAAACCAAAATACATTTTATATTTTTTCTTTGAAAACGATATATATAATTTATCTGAATCATTAACAGAAAATGAAATGAATTATTTTGTTGAAAAACAAAAAATAGATGATTTTTCAGTTAAAAGAGGAAAAAATTTTGAATCAAATCCAGATAACCCTTATTATTCTCAGGTGCTTGAAAAAAATCATTTATTTATTTTTACAGCAATTAAAACTTTTATTAATTCAGCAAAAAATAGAGAGCACTATAAAAAAAATTTAAACAAAAGCTTTGATATTAATTCAGTTGAATGGAAATACCAGGAAAAAACAATAAAACAAATGAAAACATTCTCTGACTCAATCAATACAGAATTTATTTTAATTTCAATAACAAATAAAAAAATAATTTATGAGAAAATAAAACAAATAACAGAAGAAAATGAAATTCCTTTAATAGAAGTTGAAGAATTAATTGAATACAATAAAAATTCAATGTTTAAAGATGAATTTGTTCTAAAAGGCGACGGACACTTAAACGAAGAAGGACACAAAAAACTAACAGAAATACTCACAAACTACCTAAACAAAAAAACATAAACTACAGTAAACTATTTATATTAAAAACCAACTAATAACTATAATGACACAAAACAAACCATTCACAATAGAACTATGGGATTTCTTGAAAACAAGAAAAAAATACTGGCTAGCACCAATAATAATAATGCTAATTTTAACCGGAATAATGATTATTATTGGCCAAAGCACTGCGGCTTCTTCTTTTATTTACGCATTATTCTGATTTATTTTATCTCCGCTTAATTTATCACAAAAACTAATAACATCATTGTAAAAAAACTTACAGAAGAAAGTCCACTATCAGATGTTCTAATTGTTTGCTACACCCAAAAATAAAGACAATGCAAAAAACTATCAAAAAATTTTGAAGTTCAGTCTAACTATATCTTTTTTCTAATTAATAAAGTTAACTTTTTTTATTGTTCTTTGATTCTTTCGAGGTAAACATTTGTTTTATAGTATTATACCAGACAAACATTATCAATACAAAAAACCCAAAAAAGAACATCACAATATAAAATAAAAATTTTATGCCTACTGGAATTGGTTTTCCGTAAAAAATATATTCAATAAATGGATCAAAAAACATTGAAAAAAAAGAAAAAAACCCTTGAAGTATTCCAATAGCAACCATTAGCATAATAGCAATCCAGATTTTAACTGCTTTAGATTTTTTTTCTGCTTTCCTTAATTCATTAATCCATTCAGGCAACATAAAAACAATATGGTTTCTTTTATTATTAATTTTTTGTTTTTTGAATTAAAAAATAGCCCCGAGGAGATTCGAACAACACCTTTCCAAAGGTGTAACAAAAGCACAACATTCGCTTCGCTCAGTTGAGCTGACTAAAAAAAGACATTAATGCTCCATCGCAGATGGAACGATATATTCCGTCACATCCGAACGGAATCAAATAG